>Ga0335398_10007649_pt1 | contig 13135 bp, 17 predicted proteins | sample BON03_FD_205742 | JGI IMG/M metagenome (GOLD analysis project Ga0335398, IMG submission 205742) | Freshwater microbial communities from Lake Bonney liftoff mats and glacier meltwater in Antarctica - BON-03 (spades assembly) (version 2) | ecosystem: Environmental > Aquatic > Freshwater > Ice >...
CGCTGTGCGTTCTGCACGGCACGCTTCATGGCCCGACGGAACGCAATGCGGTTGATCAGCTGATCGGCCACACCCTGAGCAATCAGCGCAGCGTCGAGATCGGGGTTCTTGATCTCGACGATGTTGAGCTGGATCTTCGGGTTGCCCGTGATCTTGGTGATCAGCTGACGGAGTTCGTCAGCCTGGGCACCACGGCGACCGATGACGATACCCGGTCGTGCGGTGTGCACGTCCACACGAAGCTTGTCACGGGTGCGCTCGACCTCGATGCGACTGATCGCAGCGGACTCGAGACGCGTCATGATCTCCTGGCGGATCGTCCAGTCCTCGGTGAGGTACTCCTTATAGTCGCGCTCGGAGAACCAACGCGACTTCCAGTCGGTGGTCACTCCCAGACGGAAGCCGTACGGATTGATCTTCTGACCCATTATCGGTTGTCCTCTTCGTCGGCCCGTTGGTTCTCCTCATCGGACTCCAGCTCGTCGCTGGCGCTTCCCTCGCTGGCTGCGGGCGAGTTTGAGTCGTCGTCAGCGTCAGCGTCGGCGGCGGCGGCTTCATCGGATTCGGTTGCGGCTTCTTCTTCTTCTGGCGCTTCGGCCTCGACCGTCGCGTCGTTTTCGGTCGCATCGGCTTCAGGAGCCTCTGCTGACTCATTGGTCTCCGACTCGGACACGTCGGTGTCGACTGCGTCGGTCGATTCTTCAGTCGTCTCGTCGTCGGTGATCTCGGCGTCGAGGATGTCCTCGTCGACTTCGATCGCGTCGATGGCTTCTTCGGCTCCACCTGCCTGCTGGCGGCTGCGCTCGACTCGGGCACGGCGGCTGGCGGCGCTCGACTGCGGGCGACCACGGCCGGTGCTGCCACCAGCACGCTCCTGGCGGGCGGTGATGATCGCGATGCGCTCGTCGCTCATGCGGGCGACGATGACCGTGATATGACAGCTGCGCTTGTTGATGCGAGATGCACGACCACGGGCACGGGGGCGGAATCGACGAAGCGTCGGTCCCTCGTCCGCGAAACAGGCGATGACGAACAGCTCGTCGGCGTCCTGGTCGTCGTTGTTGACGGCGTTGGCAACAGCGCTGGCGAGCACCTTGCGGACGTCACGGGCGATGTGGCGGTCGGTGAACTGCAGCACCTCGTCGGCGCTGCGGACATCGAGGCCGCGGATCAGGTCGAGCACGACGCGGGCCTTCGAGGCCGACGACCGCACGTACTTGGCGGTGGCCTTCGTGCCGGAGCGCTCGCCGGCGACGAACGACTTCTCGTTCAACTTCGGTCCGGTCATCAGCGGCGACCCTTCGAGTTGCGCTCCATGCCGGCGTGGAACTTGAACGTTCGGCTGGGGCTGAACTCACCGAGCTTGTGGCCGACCATCGACTCGGTCACATAGACCGGGACGTGCTTGCGGCCGTCGTGGACGGCGATCGTGTGGCCGACCATGTCGGGAATGATGGTGGAGCGACGCGACCAGGTCTTGATGACCTTGCGTTCGCCGGCAGCGTTCTGGGTGTCGATCTTCTTGAGAAGATGATCGTCCACGAACGGGCCCTTCTTGAGACTGCGAGACATGCGGGGTTACCTTCCTTGCCGCGTCAGCGGCGACCCTTACCTGAACGGCGACGACGGATGATCAGCTTCTGGCTGGCCTTCTTCTTGTTGCGGGTGCGGCCTTCGGGCTTGCCCCACGGCGACACGGCGGGACGACCACCAGAGGTGCGCCCTTCGCCACCACCGAGTGGGTGGTCGACCGGGTTCATGGCCACACCACGGGTCTGGGGCTTCTTGCCCTTCCAGCGGTTGCGGCCGGCCTTGCCGATCTTGATCAGTTCGTGTTGGCTGTTGCCGACTTCGCCGACGGTTGCACGGCAGTCGAGCATCACCCGGCGCATCTCGGTGGACGGCATACGCAGTGTGGCGTACTCGCCTTCCTTGGCGACCAACTGCACGGCGATCCCGGCCGAACGGCCGATCTTGCCGCCCTGGCCTGGGCGCAGCTCGACGTTGTGCACCGTGGTGCCGACCGGGATAAAGCGCAGCGACATTGCGTTGCCCGGCTTGATGTCGGAGCCCTGGCCGCTCTGAACAGTGTCACCGACGTTGAGTCCACGCGGGGCGAGGATGTAGGCCTTGACGCCGTCGTTGTAGTGCAGCAGTGCGATGCGACAGGTGCGATTCGGGTCGTACTCGATGGCTGCGACCTTGGCGGTCACGCCGTCCTTGACGCGCTTGAAATCGATGATGCGGTACTGCTGCTTGTGACCGCCACCGCGGTGGCGTGAGGTCTTGCGGCCGTAGCTGTTGCGACCACCGGTCTTGGTCTTCTTCGCGAGGAGGGTCTTCTCCGGCGTGGTCTTGGTGATCTCGCTGAAGTCGGAGCTCGTCTGGAAGCGACGGCCGGGGCTGGTGGGTTTGCGGGAACGGATTGCCATGATGCGCTCAGTTCTCGAACAGCGGGATTTCGCCCGCTGCCAGGGTGACGATGGCCCGCTTGCTGGCGGGACGCTGACCGATGCGGTTGGTGCCACGGGTGCGCTTGCGCTTGCCGGGCCGGTTGAGGGTGTTGACCTTGAGCACCTCGACACCCCAAATCGCCTCGACGGCGTCACGGATCTCGGGCTTGGAAGCCTTCGGGCTGACCTTGAAGGTGTACACGCCGGTTTCGATGAGGGCGTAGCTCTTCTCGGAAACGACCGGGGCGATAATAATGTCGCGAGGATCCTTCATGACGCTGATTCATCCTTTGACTCGGCCTCACCGGACGTCGATGCTGCACTCTCTTGGTCGGCCGAGACGCCAGCCTCGTCGCTGGCGCTTCCCTTCCGTTTGGCGGGTTCGTCATCCGCTGCGCTTCCTCCTCGCGCCGCTTGCGCCTCGTCGCTGGCGCTTCCCTCGGCGGGAGTGCGTGAGACGGGCATGTTGACGGGAAGGACGTCTTTGGTGAAGATGATCCACTCGTTGCAGAGGACGTCGTAGGCGTTGAGTTCGCCCGGAGCGATGACCTGCGCCTTGGGCAGGTTGCGGAAGCTCAGTGCCGCAGCGGCGTCGTCACGACCGACGACCACGAGGGCGGTGCCGGTGATGCCGAGCGCATCGAGCGCTTCCTTCGCATTCTTCGTCTTCGGGGACTCGAATCCCCACGAATCGACGACCACGATCTTGCCCTCGCTGGCGCGATCCGAGAGCGCCGAGCGCAGTGCGGCCTTCACCATCTTCTTGGGGGTCTTCTGGTCGTACTTGCGGGGCTTCGGGCCGAGGGCGACGCCACCACCGACGAAGTGCGGTGCACGGATCGAGCCCTGGCGGGCGTTGCCGGTGCCCTTCTGGGCGTATGGCTTGCGGCCACCACCGCGCACATCGGAGCGGGTCTTGGTGCTCTGGGTGCCGGAGCGGCGGGCGGCGAGCTGGGCGGTGACGACCTGGTGCATCAGCGAGATGTTCGGCGTCACGCCGAAGACTTCGTCGGAGAGCTCGATCGTGCCGTTGTCCTTGCCGGCTGCGGTCTTGAGGGTGAGATCGGCCATGTCAGCCTGCCTTTCCTGCGAACTTGACAGCGTTGCGCACGAGGACGACGCCACCGTTGGGTCCGGGCACCGAGCCCTTGATCAACAGCAGGTTGCGCTCGGGATCGGACGAGACGACCACGAGGTTCTGCGTGGTGACCTGCTCGTGGCCCATGTGACCCGCCATGCGCTGGCCCTTGAACACACGCGCCGGGAAGGCACACGAGCCGATGGCGCCAGGCTTGCGGTGGCTCTTGTTGTTACCGTGCGACGCGGGCTGGCCCTTGAAGTTGTGACGCTTCATGACACCGGCGAAGCCCTTGCCTCGGCTGGTCGCCGTGACGTCGACCTTGGTGCCGGCGGCGATCTGTTCGACGGTCAGCTCCTGGCCGACCTCGAAGCCGTCGACGGAGTCGAGGCGCAGCTCCACCAGGCGCTTGCCCGGGGCGACGCCTGCTTTCGCGAAGTGGCCAGCCTTGGGCTGGTTCAGCTTCTTCGCGTCGCGGTGCCCGTAGGTCACCTGCAGCGCGGTGTAGCCGTCGCGTTCGTTGGTCTTGATCTGCACGATGCGCATCGGTTCGACACGAAGCACAGTGACGGGGACGACTTTGTCGTCGACCCATGTCTGTGTCATGCCGACCTTTTCGCCGACGATCGATTGTTGTGCCATGGCGGCCGGTTCCTTTTCGTTGTCCAAGCCCAGATGTCGGGCTCTCCACGCAAATGCTCCGCCGCTAGCCGTTCTGGGTTCAGGACGGACGAGCGTGCGGAGCACGAGATCATGTAGTTGCTGAGCGGTTCCAGTCCCGGACGTTGCGGGCGGCCTACACAGACATCGATTGCTGAATGGTCTGGTGATCGAAATGCCTCTCGATCACGGCCTGGCAATGCTACGGGCCGCGTTCGGTGCTTCCAACACGCGCCCCCGTGGACAATCACGTTTGTGCTGCAATTTGAGTGGGCCGGTCCAACCAGAATGCAACGTGAACGATGGGAGTGAGGGTTCGTTCCCCGACTCGTGGCGATCAGGTCGGCTCGGGCGGGTCCATGTCGGCGGCCCGATCGGTCCACGATGCGATGCGATCGGGATGTCGCAACCCGGCCACGAACGGCTGGCCCAGATCGGTGCGACGCCCGTCGCTGTGCAAGCGATCGGGCCATCGATGGTGCTGATGGAACCCGGATGCCGTGTAGATCAGCTTGGTGCCCAAGTGTGTCCGCCGGAAGGCGGTCTGGACGAAGATCTCCTCGACGATCGCCGTGTCTGCCCACCATCGAATCGCCGCACTCTGATCGGTGTTGCCCACCGGCAACTTGGTGTACGTCGCATCGTCGACGATCGTTCCGTCAGGGAGTTGTCCGGTGGAGAACGCCACGAGCGTCACCCGAGGGCGGCCCTCCTCCAGCGACCGGACCTCGACGAATCACGCCTCTGGCGCGGTCTCGGCCGTGAACGGCACGACGATCCGGGTTCGTTGTTCATCGTCGAGGTCCGCCGACCAGATCCGCTCCGCTTCGGGGAAGTGACGTGCGTCGTCGACGAGTTCGATCGTGCTGCCGTCGAGATGGTCGTCGTTGAAGAAACACTCGGCGCGTGATCGTCCGCCCGGCAGGTCGCCGAGGCGTCGGTACCAAGCGTTGGTGGCTGTCGCCGACTCGCGGGACGGCGACGAGAGACACCGATCGCGGCGGCCCCGGCGGGAGGACCACAGCAGCCTGAGTCGTCGGAGGCGCCGGGACGGTTGTCGTGGGTGCCGGGACGGTCGTGGTCGTAGTGGTGGTGGTGGTGGTGGTAGTGGTGGTGGTAGTAGTGGTAGTGGTGGTCGTGGTCGTCGTTTCGACCACGACGGGCCGCTTCGACACGTACAGGTTGATCTCCTGCCAGCCGTCGGGATAGCGCTCGAGCCCATACCGGGTGGGACTGTCCTCATCGTGGAAGTCCGACGTCCCGTCGGCCGCGATTAGTCCGGTGTTGCGTCCGGCGAGGAGCTCGTAGCCGCCGCCGACGTCAGCGATCGCCGGTGTCGTGAGCGTGTCGTAGTTCGCGTCGCACGCCCAGCTGAACACGATCTGGTGCTCCTGGAGTTCGTCGTAGAAATCGGGATCACAGGATCGTCGACGCCTCCCACCCAGTGCAGGAAGCGGAGCGGTCGACCACCAAACCCGGTTTCATCGAATCTGAAGTCGCCCACGTCTACGAAGTTGCTCACATTCTGTCGAGCGGTCTCCTCATCGTTATCGGCTTGGGAAACCTCGGTCCATCGGAGGTCGCAGTAGGGTTCGAGGCGAGAAGTGTCAGAGGGCGCCACTATGTCCTCGTAGCCGAACTGGAACGCGTTCAGCAGTTTGGTGATGTCGACGGTGTCATCGACAGGATCGCCGGTCGCCTTGTCGAGCACGTTGATCACGTTGATCACGAGCTTCCCGACCCCGAAGTCCCCGGCACAACCATCTATGACGTCGCCACCGTCCTCGACGCCGGAGATGAACTCATTCCAAGTATCCAGCGTCCATCCGCCCGAAGCGGCATTCTCCGGATCCTGGATGGCATCGATACACCGGGGAGGTTCCTCCTGAGCGCTCGCCGGGTGCCCGCCCGCGACTGCGATGGCACCGCCGAGGACGCCCGTAGCGACCGCGACACGACCGACCCGCGACCCGTCGAGGATCGGTTCGATCGGGTGGTTGAGTCGGTTCGTCTCGTCGCCATCGCCGGTCAATACCATCGTGCTCAGACTTCGTTCGTATTGCATTTCGGATGACCCGCCCCACCGAAAAACGCACCCGAACGCGCGGAGTCGGCGGTGGGATGGATCACGTTCTGCACGTCGGTGATGCACGCCTCGTGGAGGCAGTCGGTGTTGTTGTTCATGTAGCGGGTGCCGGACCCGAGCCCGCACAGCCGGCCGCCGCGAGCAGCGGGCAGGCAGGCAGGCAGGCACCGAGCACGCTGCAATCCACGCGTGTGCGACAGGATCACTGCGGTCTTCCACGGCGTGCCGACCGGCGGTGTCCACAACACGCGCAGCTCGTCGTTTCCGACCGGGCCGTTCGGGTATGAACGATGTGTCATGTGGATGACCGACCAGCACAAGACTCTGCTCACCGCACTCGCCGTCGCCTCGATGGTGCTCGCGGTCGGATGTGGCTCGACCGACGACGATTCCTCGGTGCCGCCGACGAGTTCGCAGAACCCGCCATCGAACCCGTCCACGGCGCCGACCACGACAGCCGACGAAACCACGACCATCACGGCGCCCACATCCACCACTCGGCCCACGACGACCACCGCGACCAGCAGCACCACGACCGCACCATCGCCTCCGAGAGATCTCGCTGTGCCGATCCCCACCGGGAACTTCAGCGCAGGCCCTAACGATCTGTTCGTCTTGTCACTCGACGGCGATCTCGAGCTGTGGTTCGATGCACTCACTTCGCCGGCAGGGCAGCGAACGCTGGTCGCCGACTATGCCGACCCGTTCGGTGGCGTCACCGAAGGTCCGGGGCCGAACGTGATCGATCATGTCGCCGGCGTGGTCGACGGCAGCGTCGTGTTCGGCGACTGTTGCGAGCCGATCTCCGGCACCGTCCTCGCGGCAACGGACACCGATGAGTTCGGTGGGATCGCAGGCGGCCACTCCCCGACGCTGTCGCCGACCGGCGACCTGCTCGGCACCGCGAACACCTTCCTCATCTCGCAGACCTCCGCCGACCGCAACGGCGAGGGCATCTCCCGACAACTCAATGAAGGGCCGCAGGCTGGGTATCTGAACGTGGGCGATCTGACGTGGTCCGACGATGCGACCTCCGCTCCCGGCGACGACCGCATGGTGTTGCTGGGCTGGACCGAACAGGGATGGTGGCTCCATGACGTCAATCGGTCGACACTTGCGCTGACGCCCGCCGTCGATCTCGGTGTGCCGCCGGTGCGCGATGCGCCCGACACCGATGTGAGATTCGCTGGCCACGGCCCCGGCGGCGAGATCGTGGTGGCGGTGAGCAACCCGTCCACCACCCGACTGCGCTACTTCGCACCGACGACACTCGCCGAAGTTCCGCTCCTGGAGCGATCACTTCCCGGCTCGGCCACTTCGATCCACCTGGCCGACGACGGATTCGGATTGCTGTGGGTAGACGGAGGTTCGCTCTATCATCTGCCCGCCGGTGAACTCGGGGCCGACCGTCTGGGACGCGACGTCCTCGCCGTCTGGCCTGCACAGACCTGATCGGACGTATGTGACCCGCTCATCGCCGATCTGATCGAGCGAGTCACGGCTCGGCGGATGACCGCACTGCTCGGACCACGCCGATTCGACAAGACCAGCGTGCTCGGCGCCGTTGCGGCATCGCTCGAAGCGGTCGGAACCTCGGTGTGCTCGAGATGGAGTTTGCCCACCCTCCAGCGCAGCGACCCGACGCTGACGCCTCACTCGATCTCCTCCTCGACCTGCTCGTCGAGGCTGCTGGGCTCGTGCACCACGTGACCGGGGGTCATCCCTACCGGGCGACGCAACTCGCCGATGCCGCATGGCTGCGCACCGAGCCGGGCGGGTCGGGCGAGGCTGCCTGGGCGGAGGCGTTTCGGGAAGTCCGGCGCAACATCGCACCCGGCCTGGAAATGCTCTTCAGCACGTTCAGTCATGCCGAGCAGGTGGTACTTCGTGCCCTGGCGATCTCACCATCGTCGACCCATTGCTGAGCGGCTGGATCCGAACCGTCCTGCCGCTCTGAACGACCCCGTCAGGGGTAGCGCTCGGCGAGCCACTCGGCGACGTGCGCCATCGCTTCGGGCCGATGGCCCTCGAGATAGTGCGGGGCGCCATTCATCTCGATGTACGTGACGTCGTCGGCTCCGGCCGCGTCGACGATCTCCTTGGCCTGCCACACCCGGATCTCAGTATCGGCGGTGGGGTGGATCAGTAGCGTCGGCACCATCACGTTCGGCATCGTGTCGGCGAGCTTGGCGCCGCTCGACAGGCCCGACCACGTACTCAGCCAGCCGCGTGCGGTCATCGTTCGGGCGAGGCCGCCACGGCCGTAGTTGGCGTCGAACGGGTCGGGGAATGCGAACAGTGACCCCAACGGGCGGTCATCGGGGTCGATCGACGGGTCGAGGTAGGCCGGATCGGCGAGCGTCCGGTAGATCGTGAGGTACTTGGTGAACACGGCCCGACGTCGGAGCTCCCGCCAGCGCAACGGGTCGTCGGACTTGTCGACGCCGCGCAACTCGGGCACGACGTCGAGCGAATCAGCGATCGATGCCTTGGCGATTGCGTCGATGCGCGCCACTCGCTCGACCTGGGCGGCCCGGTATCGCTCGACCCATGCCGGGTCGTACGCGCACGGCTCGGGCCAGGGTCGCCACCCGTTGTCGGGGTGATACATGTCCAGTTCGGGCACCGTCGAGAACGGATCGTGCTCGTCGGCGACCGAGGGGTCGATCACCTGCAACATGAACACGCCTTCGCCAGGATGGGCCGCCATCCCGATCCAGCCGTCGCCGATTCGCAGCTCGGCGTTCGCCATCGCCATCAACGACCCACCGCCCGAGTTGCCGAGCAGCACGACCGCCTCGGCGCCACGACGCATCATTTCGTCGTGGGCGGTCCGAACGTCGGTGATGCACGCCTCGTGGAGGCAGTCGGTGTCGTTGTTCATGTAGCGCGTGCCGAACCCGAACACCGCGTAGCCGGCCGCCGCGAGCAGCGGACAGGCGTAGTGCACACTGAAATCACCGCGCGGATGCGACAGGATCACCGCGGTCTTCCACCGAGTGCCGATCGGTGGTGTCCACAGCACGCCGCGCACGAGCGCCCCATCGGGTGACACCAATCGAACCGCCTCGCGCTGGACGGGCACCCCGGGATCGTCCTCCGGTAGCGGCCAGTAGCCGAGGCCGAACGGTCGGATGCCACCGAGCATGACGTCGAGCGCTTCCACGACCGCAACGTAGGCGACCGCCGACGTCGGGTCCTCCACCGGCCGATGAGCCAACCGCCCGAATGCCGACACTTCGCTCATCGCTCGCCGGGTGGGAGGGAGCCGGTGTCAGTCCTCGGGGCGCTCGACCAGGGTGACCGTGAAGTCGACCGGTTCGCCGTCGCGCAACACCGTGAGCGTGGTGGAATCACCGGGGCCGAGGTCGCGGATCGCGGCGATCAAGCCGGTTGCACCGTCGATGGCAGCACCATCGGCGACGACGACGAGGTCGCCGGCTTCGATGCCGGCATCAGCGGCCGGTGTGCCGTCCTGAACCGAGCTGACAACCGCACCCTGCCCGCCATCGCGACGCTCGCCGAGTTCCACCCCGAGGTAGCCCTCGGTGCGCGGCTCGCCACCCGACTTGGCGCGCAAGGCTTCGATCACCGGCAACGCTTCGCTGGCACTGATCGCAAACCCGACGTTGGTGGCCGCCGACGTCGCCGTGTCGCGGGCCACGGCGGTATTGATGCCAACGACCTCGCCGCGGGCGTTCGCCAGCGGGCCGCCGGAGTTGCCCGACGAGATCGCTGCATCGGTCTGGATCAGACCATCGAGGAAGAAGCCGTCGGTGCCGATGGTGCGGTCGAGCGCCGAAACGATGCCGAGCGTGACCGACGGATCCCCATCGAGACCGAGGGCGAACCCGATCGCCACGACCTCGTCGCCGATGCGGACACTGCCGGGGTCGGCGAAGACGGCAGCATCGAACTCGTCGCCGCTCATGCGGAGCAAGGCGAGATCGTTGCCAGGGTCGGACGCCAGCAGACGGGCTTCACGCGGTTCGGTCTCGCCGGCCAGCCGCACGCGGATCACGGTGGCGCCTTCGACGACGTGCGCGTTGGTGAGGATCTCTCCATCAGCGGAGACGATCACGCCGGTGCCGGTCGACTGGCCCTGCCCGAACTGGCTGTCGATGTCGGCACTGATGGTCACCACCGAGGCCGCCATGTGGTCGAGGACCTTGGCGACGTCGAGGCGCCCTTCGATCGGGCCCCTCGGGTCGGACACGTTGATCGGTTCGTCGCTGGCGCTCTGGGGAGGCGAGTCGATCCAATCGGAGAGTTGGTTGCCGGCCAGGGCGCCCGTGAGTCCGGCGGTCCAAGCGACGACGCCAACCGCGACGACCACGGTCCAGTTGCGACGCTTGTTGGCCATGACGTCACGCCGCTGAGCGGGCGATGGCAGCCCGGGACTGACGCCGGGGGGCGGTGGCGGCAGCGAACTCATCACTCATGTCTACCTGCGCTCGGCGACACTCGCCCGACCCGGCCGACGGTTCCCACCGAGTTCACACGTTGGACGATCTGCCACCGGGGTGGCCGGCACTCAGCCGCAGGTCGCCTCGAACTCGAAGGGGATCGGCTCGTCGAACTCGGCGGCGGCGGCATTGTTGTCGACCACGAATCCGGAGCCACTCACCGAGTTGTCGGTGCGTTCGAACGTGATCTGCTCCGCCGTGATGTCTCCCCACGCACTGACGAAGAAGTACGGCTGGTCTTCGGTTCCCGAACCCATCTGGATGGCACCCACCTCGACACCGACCATGATTTCTTCATCCGGCTTGCCGTCACCGTCGAAGTCGGTCTCGCTACTGCCCTCGACGTCGACATACGCCGGGTTGCCGTCGGGGTCGGATCCCGGCCCCACGATCACGAAGCCGGACTCCTGGAAGAAACAGACCTCGGCGCCGAACGCGTAGGCGACACCGTCGACGGTGACGATGCCGCCACCGGAGGCGTCCGTCACAGTGGCCGCCGCGTCGTCCGACGACACCTCGTCCTGCATGTCGTCCAACGCCTGCTCATCGTCGTTCGACGTGCCGTCGCTGTCACCGCAGCTCGCCTCGAACTCGAATGGTAACAGTTCGCCGGCATCGGTGATCGCGTTGGTATCGGTCATGAAGCCGAAGCCGCTCACGGAGTTGTCGGTGATCTCGAAGGTGGCCTCGACGCCGACAAAGTTGCCGCTGTTGTCAGCGTAGAAGTCGGGCTGGTCGAGAGGAGTGACCAGCTCGTTCTCGGTCACGCCTCCCCTGACGTTGATGAAGACGCTCGAATCTGGTTCGCCGTCACCGTCACCGTCACCGTCACCGTCACCGTCACCGTCCACGTCGTCGTCGTCGCTGCTGCTGCTGCTGTCGAAGTCGACCCAGAACGGACCGCCGCCAGGTCCGGTGCCCGGACCTTGCATCACGATGAAGTCATCATTGAAGATGCAGGCGAAAACGGCTCCGAAGGTGTACTCAGCACCATCGATGGTCACCGTGCCGCCCTGAGACCCTGATGAGACTTCCGAATCCGGTTCGCTCGTTTCCGTGTCACCCGGATCGGCGGCGCCTGGAGCTGTGTCGCCTGACGCTGTGTCGCCTGACGCTGTGTCGACCGGGTCGTCGGATCCGCATGCAGACAGCGCGAACGCGGTGACCAGCATGGCGGTGAGGAGGTGTCGTGTCGTAGGCATCACTGGAGTAGCCGATCTCAGCCGCACGACGCTTCGAAGGTCATGGGAGCGGTTTCGCTTGCCTGGAGCGCGACATAGTTCCGATCAATGACCTCGCCGGACCCTGTGACGCCGTCGTTGCCGAACGTGTACGTCAAGTACTGCTCATCGCCCAGATACGACTCGGCGGCGAAGCCCGGTTGGTCGTCGGGAGCCATACTGAACGCCTCGGTCTGGCCGACACCGACGGTGACGAATCCGTCGCCCCCATCCGAAACGTTGACGTCCACCCACGCCGTGGTCCCGTCGTCGGACTGCCCAGGACCCGATGCAATGAGGTCAGGCGCCTGAAAGAGGCAGATCTCGGCGCTGAAGGTGTACGCGACACCACCGATGGTGACAACACCTCCCTTGCCTCCGGCATAGGACGCGACGGCAGTCGAGGCGGCAGTCGAGGCGGCAGTCGTGGCGGCGGTCGTGGCGTCGTCGGTCGGCGACGACTCATCGACGGCAGTCGCTGGTGTGGCGGCGGCGTCTGAGCCAGCGTCGCCATCGGAACCGCCACACGCGAACAGGGCAGCGCCTACGAGGGCGATGAGGGGCAGGGACAGTCGGGTCGTGCGCATCACTGCAACGTACGGAACCGGTCTGAAAGTCTGCTGAAAGCGCAACGGGCGGGCCCGGAGGCCCGCCCGTCGTTTCACATTCGATCGTCTGTGAGGATCTGGTTGCGGATGCCGCAACAGATTCCGCTCAGAGCGGCTGGATCAGCTGTTCTGGATCTTGATCTCGATGTCGACACCGGCCGGCAGCTCGATGCGCTGCAGGCTGTCGATGGTCTTGCTGTTCGGGTTCACGATGTCGATGAGGCGCTTGTGCACCCGCATCTCGAAGTGTTCCCGGCTGTCCTTGTCGACGTGCGGGCCACGGATGACCGTGTAGCGGTGCTTGTCGGTGGGCAACGGAATCGGGCCACGAACGGTGGCGTCGGTGCGGGTGACCGTTTCGACGATCTTCTTCGTCGACTGGTCGATGATCTCGTGATCGAACGCCTTGAGGCGGATGCGAATGCTCTGTGCCATGTCAGTCAGCTCTTCTTCTTCGGTTCCAGCTCGGTCACTTCAAGATCTTGGTGACGCGGCCGGCGCCCACGGTACGACCACCCTCACGAATCGCGAAACGGAGGCCCTCGTCCATCGCGATCGGCTTAC
>Ga0335398_10007655_pt1 | contig 13124 bp, 9 predicted proteins | sample BON03_FD_205742 | JGI IMG/M metagenome (GOLD analysis project Ga0335398, IMG submission 205742) | Freshwater microbial communities from Lake Bonney liftoff mats and glacier meltwater in Antarctica - BON-03 (spades assembly) (version 2) | ecosystem: Environmental > Aquatic > Freshwater > Ice >...
TCGAGGCCAAGGGCGGTAGCTGGAGCGCCGAGGAAGAGGCTGCCTTCAAGCAGCCGGTGCTCGATCAGTTCGGCCACCAGTCCCACCCTTACTACGCGAGCGCCCGGCTGTGGGACGATGGCGTGATCGACCCAGCCGACACGCGCCGCGTGCTGGGTCTGGCCTTGTCAGCTTCACTCAACGCGCCGATTGGCGAGCCGAAGTTTGGCGTGTTCAGGATGTAGCCGATGAACGCACAAGCGCATTTCACCCGGCTCGCGCGCTACAACATGTGGGCCACGCAACAACTGCTTTTTGCCATGGCGCCGGTCCACCAGGCCGACCACCGGTGCGACCTGCGACTGTTCTTCAAGCGCATCCACGGCTCGCTCCACCACTTGCTGGTGGGTAAGCACCTGCTGCGGCAGCGGCGTTTTTGGCTTGGGGAGAGCCCTGGGGAATGGTGTTCAAAAATCCCACCTCGCCCGTTTGGGGCCGAACCCTGGCGGGCGGTGGTTTTGCGGGCCCATGCTTTGAATGCAGGCTGCGTTGTGCATTCGGGTGAGCCGTCCAGGCTCACCCTGGAATTCGCGCCTCGCGCCCCATCCCGCAAAAGCGACACCGCGCACAGCGCGTGTTTTGAACACCATCTCAAGGTGGCGCTGGACAGGCAAGTCGAGCCCGCGTCCGAGCGCGACTTGCCTGCCCAGAACTTGAAGACGCTCGCCAGGGTGTGGGAGCCGTTGATCGCCCGCTGGCCAGCCGAGCCCTTCGACGGCAAGCTGGCCCGCACCAACATGCGTGGCCAGGCCAGCAGCCCGCCTTTTGCCGCCACGCTGGCGCGTATGTTCAACCACAGCACGCACCGCCGGGGTCAGATCAGCGCAGCACCCAGCCCACTCGGTCAAGCTGCGGCTGCGCTGGACCTGGTGTTTTTCCTGCAGCAGACCGCCTGACAAACAGAGTGAACAAAGAGACAAACCCCATGACCACCACCATCTACGACAACCCCGACCACGAACTGCTGCGCGATCAGGTGGCGCGTTTTCTTGAACGCGAGGTGGAGCCCCACGCGGTGGCCTGGGAAGAAACAGGCATGGTGCCGCGCGACGTGTTGCAACGCATGGGGCAGGCGGGGCTGCTGGGCATCGCCTTCGAGGGCGAATACGGTGGGGCAGACGCCGACGCCATGACCAACCTGGTGTTTGCCGAGGCTTTGTCGCAAAGTACCTTTGCCGGCTTCATCATCACCGTGCTGGTGCACACCGACATGGCCGGTCCCCACCTGCACCACGCCGGCAGCCCGGCCCAGAAGGCGAAATACCTGCCGAAGGTGACAGCGGGCGAGATGATCACCGCGGTGGGCATCAGCGAGCCGGGCGCGGGCTCTGATGTGGCGGGCATGCGCACCAGCGCGCGCCGCGACGGCGATGAATGGGTGCTCAACGGCACCAAAATGTTCATCACCAACGGCGTGCATGGCGATCTGTATTTCGTCGCTGCCAAGACCGGCAGCGCGCGCCACGATATGAGCATGTTCATCGTCGAAAAAGGCACGCCAGGTTTTACTGTGGGCCGTGCGCTCAAGAAGACGGGCTGGCTTTCCAGCGACACCGCCGAGCTGGTGTTCGACAACGTGCGTATCCCAGCCGATCACCTGCTCGGCGAGGAGGGCAAAGGCTTTTACTCGGTGATGAAAAACTTCCAGACCGAGCGCATCGCCCTGGGTGCCATGGCGGTGGGGCACTGCACGCAGGCGCTCAAGATCACCTTGGATTACGTGCGCCAGCGCCAGGCCTTCGGCGCCACGCTGTGGGAACAGCAGACGATCCGCCAGCGCCTGTCCATGCTCGATGCCAAGACCCGCGCCGCGCGCCAATTCATGTACCACTGCGCCTGGAGCGTCACGCAGGGCAAAGACATCGTGCAGGAGGTGTCGATGTTGAAAGCGTTGACCGGTGAGCTGGTCAACGAGGTGGTACAGACCTGCCAGCAGTTCCACGGCGGCATGGGTTTCATCCGCGAGACCGCGATTGAGCGGCTGTGGCGCGACGCGCGCGTGCTGGCGATCGGCGGCGGTGCGACCGAAGTCATGCTGGAAGAGGTTGCCAAAAGGTATTGACCATGAGTGATGTATTGGATGTTTCCCACCCCACGCCGCAGGTTGCGCGCGTGTGGCTCAACCGCCCCGAGGTGCGCAACGCCTTCAACGAGGAGGTGATCGCTGCGCTGACCGCCACCTTCGCCGAGCTGGCCAAAGACGAGGCGCTGCGCGTGGTGGTACTCGGTGCGCACGGCAAGGCCTTTTGTGCCGGCGCCGACCTCAACTGGATGAAGGCCATGGCGGGCTACAGCTGGGAAGAAAACCGAGCCGATGCCCAGAAGCTGGCCGACATGCTCTGGACGCTGGACCAATGCCCGGTGCCCATCGTGGGCTGTATCCAGGGCGACTGCTATGCCGGCGGCATGGGGCTGGCGGCGGTGTGCGATGTGCTGGTGGCGGTCGAGGGCGCAACCTTCTGCTTGTCTGAAGCGCGGCTGGGCTTGTTGCCCGCCACCATCAGCCCGTACGTGGTGCGTGCGATGGGGCAGAGCGCAGCGCGCCGCTACATGGTCACAGCCGAACGCTTCAGCGCCATCCAAGCCCACGCCATGGGCATGGTGCACGAGCTGGCCACGCCCGAGACGCTGAACGAAAAAGTGGATGGGATGGTACGAACCCTGGTGGCCAACGGCCCGCACGCCGTGCGCGCCTGCAAACGGCTGGTGCGGGACGTGAGCGGCGTGCCGATCAGCGAGGCCCTGCGCGCCGAGACAGCGCGCCGCATCGCCGACATCCGCGCCAGCGAGGAAGGCCGCGAGGGTGTGCAGTCGTTTTTGAACAAGCGCAAGCCGTCCTGGCTGCTGGACTGAGCGCCGGGCAAATCGCCGCATGGACACCGCTGATCCCACCCTGTGGCAACAGCTTGCGGCCTGGCTGCACGGGCTGCGTATTCACCTGGGCGCCGGTGCGGTTGACGATATCGGCGCGCAGGTGGGTGCTGGCGTCTCGCAGGCAGCGAGCCAGCTGAACATGCCCAGCCTGCTCGCGCTGGCAGCTGCGCTCGGCTGGGCCAGCGGCTTTCGGCTCTACGCGGTGGTGTTTTTGGTGGGCATCGCAGGTGTTGCGGACTGGATCGCGCTGCCACCCGGGCTGGTGGTGTTGCAGCACCCGGCGCTGCTGCTGTCCAGCGGTTCCATGCTGTTCGTGGAGTTTTTTGCCGACAAGATACCGGGCATCGACTCGTTGTGGGACATGCTCAACAGCGTGATTCGCATCCCCGCCGGCGCTGCCTTGGCCGCAGGGGCGCTGGGTGCCGACAGCGCCACCATGGGCCTGGTGGGCGCGCTGCTCGGTGGTGGCCTGGCCGCCACCTCGCAAGCCGCCAAAACCACCACCCGCGCCGCCATCAACACCTCGCCCGAGCCGTTTTCCAACATTGGCATGAGCCTGCTCGAAGACGGGCTGGTGGTCGGTGCCGTCTGGCTCGCCACCCAGCACCCGCTGGTGTTCGGCGTGTTGCTGGTGATTGTGGTGATCTTGATGTGGGTCGTCACCTGGATGTTGTTCAAGTTCCTGCGCGCGATGATTCGCCGCATGAACGCGTTTTTGTCTGCCACCCCGAGGGAAATCTGATGTTCAAGAAAATTTTGATCGCCAACCGCGGTGAAAACAGCTGCGCAGCAGACGTTTCATCAAATGGCATGGCACACGCAGCGTGTGCAGGCGATTTCACCGCGGGAGCTGCGCATGTTTAACAAGATCCTGATCGCCAACCGCGGTGAAAACAGCTGCGCAGCAGACGTTTCATCAAATGGCCTGGCACGCGCAGCGTGTGCAGGCGATTTCACCGCGGGAGCTGCGCATGTTTAACAAGATCCTGATCGCCAACCGCGGTGAAATCGCCTGCCGAGTCGCCGCCACAGCGCGCCGCATGGGTGTGCGCACCGTGGCGGTGTATTCCGATGCCGATGCCCACGCCAAACATGTCGCCGCGTGTGACGAGGCGGTTCACATCGGTGACAGCGCGCCCAAAGAGAGCTACCTGCAGTGGGAGCGCATCTTGCAGGCGGCGAAAGACACCGGCGCGCAGGCGATCCATCCCGGTTACGGTTTCCTGAGCGAAAACAATGCGTTTGCCGATGCGTGCGCCAATGCGGGGCTGGTGTTCATCGGCCCGCCGTCCAGCGCCATCCTGGCCATGGGTTTGAAAGCCGAATCCAAGCGGCTGATGGAAAAGGCTGGTGTGCCGCTGGTACCCGGCTACCACGGTGCCGATCAAGACCCGGCGCTGTTGCAGCGCGAGGCCGATGGCATTGGCTACCCGGTGCTCATCAAAGCCAGCGCAGGCGGCGGCGGCAAGGGCATGCGAGCGGTCGACAAGGCCGAAGACTTCGCCGCCGCGCTCGCCAGCTGCCAGCGCGAGGCGCGCAACAGTTTTGGCAGCGACGCGGTGCTGATCGAGAAATACGTGCAGCGCCCGCGCCACATCGAGATTCAGGTGTTTGGCGACACACACGGCAACTGCGTTTATTTGTTTGAGCGCGACTGCTCGGTGCAGCGGCGCCACCAGAAGGTGCTGGAAGAGGCACCAGCCCCGGGCATGACACCCGAGCTGCGCGCGCAAATGGGCGCTGCTGCCGTGGCGGCGGCCCAGGCGGTGAACTACGTGGGTGCGGGCACGGTGGAATTCATCGTCGAGCAGCCCGGTGGCTACGAGCGCCCGCAAGACATGCGTTTTTTCTTCATGGAGATGAACACGCGATTGCAGGTCGAGCATCCTGTCACCGAGGCCATCACCGGGCTGGACTTGGTCGAGTGGCAACTGCGTGTGGCTTCGGGCGAAGCGCTGCCTTTGAAGCAGGAAGAGCTGCGCATCCACGGCCATGCGATCGAGGCGCGCATCTGCGCCGAGACGCCCGACAACCAGTTCCTGCCCGCCACCGGCCGGCTCGACGTGTACCGCAAGCCCGCCCATGTGAGCTTTGAGCGCGCTGTTGAAGGCGGCCCAACAGCGGGTGTGCGCTTCGACGACGGCGTGCGTGAGGGCGACACCATCAGCCCGTTTTATGACTCGATGGTCGCCAAACTCATCGTGCACGGCGCCACCCGGGCCGAGGCGCTGGCCAAGCTCGATGCCGCGCTGGCCGCCACCCGCATCGTCGGCTTGTCAACCAACGTGCAGTTTTTGCGCCATGTGGCCGCCAGCGCTTCCTTTGCCAAAGCGGAGCTGGACACCGCATTGATCCCGCGCGAAGCGGCCGTGGTGTTCCAGCAAGACCGCGTGGGCAGGCCGCTGGCGGTGGCCGCCGCCGTGGCGCAGACATTGCTCGCCGAGCGGGCCCTGCAGTCGGGTGACCCGTTTTCGCGCCGCGACGGCTGGCGCCCGTTTGGCCTTACCGTGCGCCGCTTCGACTTTGAATACCTGGGCGAGCCGCTGCAAGCGCAGCTGACCTATCTGCACGATGGCGCGTTGCAGCTCGCGGTGGGCGATGTCACCGGCGCGCTGGTTTTCAGCGCACTGCCCACCGACAGCGGCACCCGCATCGACCTGCAATACAACAGCCAGCGCCAGACGGTGCAAACCTGGCAGCGCGAGGAACAGGTGCATGTGTTTTGCGACCTGGGCGCCACCGCCATCACCGAGATCGACGCGCTGGCCCACGCCGGCGAAGCCGCAGCCGAAGGCGGGCGGCTCACCGCACCGATGCCGGGCAAGGTGGTGTCGTTCGCGGTCAAGGCTGGCGACGCGGTCAAAAAGGGCCAGCCGCTGGCGGTGATGGAAGCCATGAAGATGGAACACACCATCGCTGCCCCGGCCGATGGCACGGTGGATGAATTGCTGTACGCGCCGGGGGATCAGGTGGCGGAGGGGGCGGAGTTGCTCAAGATCACGGTCGCCGCTGAAACCGCCAGAGGTGCCGCATCCACAGCATCCACAGCATCCGCGTGACAGTGGGCCGCTGGCCTTCCCCGTAAGTTCATGGCCATGAACATCACCTTTTGCTGCACCAACACCAAGGCCGAGCCCTGGCTGGAGGGCTTGCGCGCTGCGTTCCCCCAAGCGACGGCGGGCGTCTGGAAGCCAGGCGCGCCTGCCGCCGACTACGCGGTGGTCTGGGCGCCACCGCAACAGTTCCTCGACGAGCAGCCGCGCCTCAAAGCCTTGTTCAACATCGGTGCCGGTGTCGACGCGCTGCTGCAGCTGAAGCTGCCGCCGGCCACGCGCATCGTGCGCCTGGACGACGCCGGTATGTCGGTACAAATGGCGGAATACGTGTGCCATGCGGTGATCCGCCACTTCCGCGAATTTGACGGTTATGAGCGCGACGTGGCGGTGGGCAAGTGGTCTTTTCGCAAGCCGCACAGCCGTGCCGATTTTCCCATCGGCGTGTTGGGCCTGGGCGTGTTGGGCGAGCGGGTGGCGCGGGCGCTGCGGGCGTTTGAGTTTCCGGTGCATGGCTGGAGCCGCAGCGCCAAAACCATTGAAGGTGTGATCTGCCACTCTGGGCCAGAGCAAGTGAACAGCTTTCTGGGCCAGTGCCGCGTGCTGGTCAACCTGCTGCCGCTCACGCCCGAAACACGCGACCTCCTGAACCGCGAAACCCTGTCGCAACTCCAGCCTGGCGGCTACCTGATCAACGTGGCGCGTGGCGCGCACCTGGTCGATGACGACCTGATCGCGCTGCTCGACAGCGGCCACCTCGCTGGCGCCCTGCTGGACGTGTTCCGCACCGAGCCGCTGCCCGCTGCCCACCCGTTTTGGCAACACCCAAAGATTCAGGTCACACCGCACACCTCGGCGCGCACCCTGCGCAGCGAGAGCATTGCGCAGATCGCGGGCAAGATCGCGGCGCTTGAAGCGGGCCAGGCCGTTGCTGGGGTGGTCGACCCGGTCAAGGGTTACTGACTCGGCACAATGACCGCATGGCAGCGAAAGAAGCTCAGGCGAGGATCAAAATCAACAAGCTGCTCGAAGCAGCTGGCTGGCGTTTTTTCGACGGTGCCACAGGCCGCGCCAACGTGGTGCTGGAGCCCAACGTCAAGCTCACCCAGGGTCAGATCGATGCCTTGGGCAATGATTTCGATGCCAGCAGCAAAGGCTTTATTGACTTTCTTTTGCTAGACGAGCAAGGATTCCCCCTCGTGGTGCTGGAAGCGAAGGCAGAAAGCAAGAACCCGCTTGTGGGCAAGGAGCAGGCCCGCAAATACGCCAGGTCGCAAAACTGCCGCTTTGTCATCCTGAGCAACGGCAACCTGCACTACCTGTGGGACCTGAGCCAGGGCAACCCACAGCTCATCACCGCGTTCCCCGCGCCCGATGCCATCAAGGGCTACACCCGTTTCCAGCCCGATCCGACGCGGTTGATCGCGGAAGATGTTTCGCTCGACTACATCGCCCGCACGCAAATGCCGTCCTTTGACGCCGAAGCAGGTTGGACTGACGAAGCGCAGCGGGCAGGCTTTCTTGCCAAACACCGCCTGCGCTTCATGCGCGCCTACCAGCAGAGAGCGGCCCAGGCCATCCAAAATGCAGTCAAGAACGGTGCCTCGCGCTTCCTGTTCGAGATGGCCACTGGCACCGGCAAGACTCTCACCGCCGCCGCTGTTATCAAGCTCTTTCTTCGCACGGGCAACGCCCGGCGCGTGCTGTTTCTGGTGGACCGACTGGAGCTTGAAGACCAGGCCAACAAGGCCTTCGTGTTCCTGCTCAAAAACGACTACAAGTCCGCCATCTACAAAGACAACCGCGATGACTGGCGCAAGGCCGAGATCGTGGTCACCACGGTGCAAAGCCTGCTCCACGGCAACAAGTACAAGCAGTTCGCCCCAACCGACTTCGACCTCGTCATCTCCGACGAAGCGCACCGCTCCATAGGCGGCAACGCCCGCGCCGTGTTTGAGTACTTCGTGGGCTACAAGCTCGGCCTCACCGCCACGCCCAAGGACTACATCAAGCAGTTCAACCCCGCCAAGCCCACCACCAAAGATCCACGCGAAGCCGAGCGCCGTTTGCTGCTCGACACCTACCGCACCTTTGGCTGCGACGCTGGCGAGCCCACCTTCCGTTACTCGTTGCTCGACGGCGTGCGCGAAGGCTTCCTCATCAACCCGCTGGTGGTCGATGCGCGCACCGATGTCACCACCCAGCTGTTGTCTGACCAGGGCTATGCCGCCGTCGTGGTGAGCGACAACGAGCAGGGCGAGCAAACCGCCGAGCAGCGCTTCAAACAAAAGAGCTTCGAGAAGCGGTTCTTTTCACAACCCACCAACGAGCTGTTTTGCAAGACGCTGCTGCAGCATGGCCTGCGCGACCCCATCAGCGCCGAGTTCGGCAAGACCATCGTCTTCGCTGTCAGCCAGGCCCACGCCGCCAAGCTCACGCAAATCCTCAACGAGCAGGCCGACGCCATGTTCCCCGGCCGCTACCAGTCCGATTTCGCTGTGCAGGTCACGTCCAGCGTGCCAGACGCTCAGCAATTCACCATCAACTTCTCCAACAACAACCTGCTGGGATCGGCCAATGGCCTGCCCACCTACAAGACCAGCAAGGCCCGCGTGTGCGTCACTGTGGGCATGATGACCACCGGGTACGACTGCCCCGACCTGCTCAACCTCGCGCTCATGCGCCCGGTGTTTTCGCCATCGGAGTTCGTGCAGATCAAAGGCCGTGGCACCCGCAAACACGACTTCCGCGAACAGCTGCAAGACGATGCCCTCAAGGCCCAGGTGAGCGCGCCACACAAGAGCGCCTACAAGCTGTTCGACTTCTTCGCCACCTGCGAGTACTTCGAAGAGAAGTTCAACTACGACCAGGTGCTGAAGTTGCCGCGCCCCACTGCAGGCAAACCCATGGGGGGTGACGGTTCGGACATTGGAGGACGCGACAGCGACACAAGTGGCGGCGTTTCCGAAGACGGCCACTACCACCACACCGCCCCCGACACCATCACCGCCCAAGAAGAAACGCAGATCGGCTTTCAGGGCATGAAGGTGGACCGGATGTTCTTCGAGAAATTTGAAGACACCGTCAAAGCCGATCCGGTGCTGGCCCAGCAGGTGGGAGGGGGCCAATGGGAGCAGGCCATCGACTACGTGGCCACTGAGCTGTTTGACAAGCCCAACGAATACTTCAACCTCGACAAGCTGCGCCGTGCCGCTGGGGTGGACCGGCGTCTGGGCCTGCGAGAGATTCTGGAAAAGGCTTTTGGCCTCATCACCGGCTTTAAGAGCAAAGACGACATCCTCGAAGAAGAGTTCGAGAAGTTTCTGCTCGATCAGCAGAACGCCACAGGTTTCAGCGCCGACTCCACCGCCAGCGCTGTGCAGGCCATGAAGTACTACTTCAAGGCCTACGCCACCGACCACCACCTGCGCGAGATCATCGAAACCAAGCGCCTCACCGCGCTCAACGTGTACCCGTCGTTTGGCATGAGCGACTTCAAGGCCGTACCAGCCGCTTGGCGCAGCCGCATCCCCGAGTACGTGAAAGATTACGTGCCACTCAACCAGTTCATGTAGCCCCAAGCCTGGGTAGCAGCCAGGAAATAGCGCATCTATTTTGAGTTCGTATAAATCCAAAATGGATACAAACGAATCCGCAGCGGCTACACTAATCACCATGTTGACCGACGTTTTATTGGGTAACTACCGCAAACGAGTCCTCAGCCAACTGTTGTTGCACCCGGATGAGGACTACCACGTTCGCGAGCTGGCGCGGCTCACCGGCACCACCCCCGGCAGCCTGCACAAAGAGCTGTCCAAGCTGGCCCAAGCAGGGCTGCTGCTGCGCAAGGAGCAGGGGAACCAAGTGCGCTACCAGGCCAACCGCCAGTGCCCCGTGTTCCCCGAGCTGGCCGGCCTGCTGCGCAAGACAACCGGCGCCGCAGAAGTGGTGGCCCAGGCGCTGGCGCCGCTGCAGCCCTCGCTTGCCCTCATCTTCGGCTCGGTTGCGAGCGGCACCGAAACCGCCGCCAGCGATGTGGATGTGCTTGTGATCACCGAGCGCGGCTTTGGCGAGGTGGTACGCGCGCTGTATGCCGCACAAACCACGCTCGGCCGCGAAATCAACCCCGTGGTCTACAGCCCGGCGGAACTAAAAAACCACGTGGCCGAGCAAGACCCGTTCGTGCTCAATCTGCTCGCCGGCCCGCGAATTTTCTTGAAGGGAACACCCGATGACCTTAGCCAACTTGTTGGCCATTCAGCGCCTGCAAGCCTTTGAGGCCTCGCCCCAAGGCGTTCAGCGCTTGCTGGCCGCCGCCGAGCGCAACTTAGCCGACGCGCAGCTGCAGGTACTGAGCCGTGAGAACCGCTTTGACGCCGCCTACAAGTGCATCCTTCAGTGCGCCATGCTGGGCCTGTGGGCGCAGGGCTACCGCACCGCCACCAGCCAGCCCGGCCACCACCAGACCACGCTACAAGCCTTGCCGCTCACCATGGGCCTGCCCAATGACCTGATCATCGTGCTCGATGCCCTGCGCAAGCAGCGCAACCAAAACGACTATGAAGGCGACCCGGTGAGCCCGGCTGTCGTCACCGAATGCATCCATCAGGCGCAAAGCCTGCTGGCCCACACCCACCAGTTCCTGCAAGCCCAGTTCCCGCACCTGTTGAAGTAAGCCCATGCTTGACGCCCCAACCAAAAAACGCATCGACGATTGCCGCGACATCCTGGTCGGCAAAGTGCCCGACCCAAAATCGCAGGTCGAGCAAATCACCATCGCGCTCATCTACAAGTTCATGGACGACATGGACGCCGAAGCCGAAGAGCTCGGCGGCCAGCGCAGCTTCTTCACTGGCGAATACGCCCGCTTCGGCTGGCCCCAGCTCATGGCGCCGGGCATGGGCGGCTTTGAAGTGCTGGCGCTTTACAGCGCCGCCATCCAGAGCATGCGGCTCAACCCTGGCGTGCCCGAGCTGTTTCGCGACATCTTCAAAAACGCCTATTTGCCCTACCGCGACCCCGAAACCCTCAAGAGCTTCCTGAAAGAGATCAACGGTTTCAGCTACGACCACTCCGAGCGGCTGGGCGATGCGTTTGAGTATTTGCTCAGCGTCTTGGGCAGCCAGGGCGACGCGGGCCAGTTTCGTACCCCGCGCCACATCATCGACTTCATGGTCGCCGTGATGGACCCGCAGAAGAACGACACCATCCTCGACCCGGCCTGTGGCACCGCTGGCTTCCTCATCTCGGCCTGGAAGCACATCCTAAAAGCCAACAGCGCGCCCGATGCCAAGCTGCCGGGCGACCGCCTCACGCCTGACGAGCGCGCCCGCCTGGCCGGCAGCATCAAGGGCTACGACATCTCGCCCGACATGGTGCGGCTGAGCCTGGTGAACCTGTATCTGCATGGCTTCACCGACCCGCACATCGTCGAGTACGACACCCTCACGCAAGACGACAAGTGGAACGAGCTGGCCGACGTGATCCTGGCCAACCCGCCGTTCATGAGCCCCAAAGGCGGCATCAAGCCGCACAAGCGCTTTTCAGTCCAGGCCACGCGCAGCGAAGTGCTGTTTGTCGACTACATGGCCGAGCATTTGACGGCCACCGGCCGCGCTGCCATCGTGGTGCCAGAAGGCATCATTTTCCAGAGCGGCACCGCCTACAAAGCCCTGCGCAAGATGCTGGTCGACAGCAGCCTGGTGGCCGTGGTCAGCCTGCCCGCCGGCGTCTTCAACCCCTACAGCGGCGTGAAAACCAGCATCCTTATTTTGGACAAGCGGGTGCACAAGCAAACCGACAGCGTGTTGTTTGTGAAGGTAAAAAACGATGGGTTCAACTTGGGGGCGCAACGGCGCGCGGTGGTGAACAGCGACTTGCCGGAGGCCACAAGGCTGCTGCGCAGTTGGATGACGGCGCCACAGGCGTTTGAGGGCGATGGCGTGATGGTGCAGGCGGTGGCGCGGGGGCGGGTTGGGGAGGGGGGGGATTTCAATTTGAGCGGGGAGCGGTATGTTGTAGCCGCTCATAGCTCCTCGCATCATCCAATGGCTGCCCTCGAAACGCTGTGTGACTACGTGCGTGGGGTTACCTACTCGAAGCAGGACGAAGTCGCTCTGGATGGCTTTGGTGTCTTGCGCGCAAACAACATCGACGAGAAGACGAGCCAACTGAATCTTTCAGACGTAAAACTCGTTTCAAGGCAGTTGCAGTTCAACGATTCACAACGACTGTTGGTGGGGGACATACTCATCTGCGCCGCTAGCGGCAGTGCTGATCACGTCGGGAAGGTTGCGCTTTGCGAGCGAGATACTGATTATTATTTTGGGGGCTTCATGGCTGCACTTCGGGTGAAGCCAGAAGTGCAGCCTCGCTTCTTGTTCCAGTGTTTGCGCACGCCCGCATTTCGGCAACATTTGTCGAGCAGCATCGCTGGGGCGAACATTCACAACTTGAAGGCGAGCATTGTTCATGCCTTCCACATTCCCCTCCCACCCCTCGAAGTTCAGCAGCAGATCGTGGCCGAAATCGAGGGCTACCAAAAAGTCATCGACGGTGCCCGGCAGGTGCTCGATGGCTACAGGCCGCGCGTCACGGCTGAGGCTGATTGGCCCGTTGTGGCGTTGGCGGACGTGTGCTCCTTTAGCAGTGGCGGCACGCCCTCCAAAGCCAACACTGATTTTTGGACTGGACCGATTCCTTGGGTCTCAGCCAAAGACATGAAGTCAGATGTGCTGGGCGACGCACAGTTGCATGTGTCGAGTGCAGCCGTGAAGGATTCCAGCACCCGTCTGGCTCAGCCCGGTTCGCTGTTGATCTTGGTCCGCGGCATGGGACTCGCAAACGGTGTGCCGATCTGCGAGTTGGCTGTGCCCTGCGCATTCAACCAAGATGTGAAGGCTATCGAGCCTGCGGCCCATGTGAACGCCTCATTCTTGCGGCTGACACTCCGGCAGCAAACCGCGCAATTCGAGAAGATCTTGGAGACCGCCGCACACGGCACCTTGAAGATCAACACGGCCGACTTGCTCAAGGTGCAGGTTCCTCTCCCCGACCTCGGAACCCAGCGCGCCATCGTCGCCGAGATCGAAGCCGAGCAAGCCCTGGTCAACGCCAACCGCGAACTTATCCGCCGCATGGAAGCCAAGATCAAGGCCG
>Ga0335398_10007656_pt1 | contig 13120 bp, 17 predicted proteins | sample BON03_FD_205742 | JGI IMG/M metagenome (GOLD analysis project Ga0335398, IMG submission 205742) | Freshwater microbial communities from Lake Bonney liftoff mats and glacier meltwater in Antarctica - BON-03 (spades assembly) (version 2) | ecosystem: Environmental > Aquatic > Freshwater > Ice >...
CTTTAGCACTCGACCTGTGCTAGACACTCCATGGAGTTTCATCTCTGCGTTCGAGGGCGCAGACACTCTTTCAGGGCCGCCGATGTCGCTTCGACCAGCCCGAAATATGAGCTTGGGAAGGTGGTTTTTAGTAGCATGTTTCTCAAGCATAAAAAATCACAACGGTTCGGGGCCTCATCTTTTTTCAAGTGTCACTACACACGCCCAAAAATCCCTTTGCCTCCCTAGGACGGTCCTACACCGAGCAAAAAAATCACTTTGCAATAGGTCGCAATTCCGAAATTTTTTCTTACCACACAGATTTATCAAGATTCGTCCTTCCCATCAGCGACCCGTCAGCATTGAATTTCTCACATTTTGTCGGATTCCAGGATTCCCTAAATCTGAGCAAAATCGAAAAAGTTACGGAAACGTGCGAATTTGACGGAAAAGAGCCGCTGTTCGTCGAAAGAACCATAGCAATCTCAATAAGAGTTTTGGGATGAAGGTGTTTTTTGAATGTGAGAGCGTATTCTTCCTGAATCTTTTTTTTTAGGCTATCACGTCCCCCAAAGGATGGCAGAAAAGAATCGCTGAAAAGGCAAACGGACCCAAAATACCCAAAAATCAGGGAAAACGAGAAATTTTAGAAGCCTGAAATTGAGTGGTGTGTGCCTGAAAGCTTGATATATAATGACCATTATAAGTATGTAATAATATTAATGTATTTTTTTAACAGAACTTTGTGCATTTCTTTGAACACAATGATATCTACCAAATTGCCCAAAATGCCCCAGCGTCATTTTATGCCATCTTTTTTGGAATATTCATGAATATACCAAACTTCTGAAGATGGGCCCGGGGACGTGATAGCCTAAAAAAACGAAAGATCCTGCACTAGTATGAGGTGTAGGACCGATGGAGGGCTCAGTATGAATTATGTGACTGATGATGTATGTGTGTAATTGGGTTTGTGTGTGTGTGTGTGTGTGTGTGAGTGTATGTTGTGTGTGTGTGTGTGTGTGTGTGTGTGTGTGTATTTGTGTGTGTGTGCTTGTCTGCATGTACGTGTGTGAATGGGTGGGTTGGTGGTTGGGTGGGTTGACGGATGGTGAGGGTGTGGGTGGGCGGGTGGGTGGGTGTATGTATGTATGTGCGTGTGTGTGTGATTATGTCTGCATGTGTCTGTTTCTCTCTCTCACTCTCGCTCTGGCTCTCGCTATCGTTCTTGCTCTCACCCACTCTTTCCCTCACACTCTCACTCTCTTTCTCTTTCTCTCTCTCTCTATCTCTCTCTCTATCTCGGTCTCTCTCTGTCTGTCTTGCTCTCCATGTGTGTTTGAATGTGTGTGTGTAGGTGCAAGTGCACACCGCCGTTGAATGTGAGCACCGTGAAAAGAAAGAGGGAGGGGGGGGGGGGCGGCTTGAGCATTGGGACAAAAGTCAGCAGGATGAAAAGGGGGGAGCTAAAGAAAAATGCCCACAGGTGCAACCGAAACACGAAGTTATCACTCAGCATTTGGATATGAATTGCGGAATGGAGGATCTGCATAAGTTGGAAAGTCGAATGGCATGTTCGTTTAGGCCACAGAGTCTAAATCTGGGCTGTTTTGAGGACGGGCAGGACGCATACATCTGTTTGAAACTTTGGGAACGTTCAGAGTTGACAGCAGATTCGAATGTTCCAGAAATCGAAGATTTGTTCCTCTCGAAAGAAGCTCTCGATCAAGCCAAATGTGCATATTCAGCTTTGTGCCGCCTTGTAGGGCCTTGGTTTGAGGGTAAAGACTCGTGCACAGGGAGCTTATGGTCGCAAGAGGTCTTTGCGGCAATAAAGCTCAAGACATTGGGCAGAATGCTCTTTCCAGTGATTCTGGAGCATATTCGCAAGCAGTTTGAAAGTGATCCTGTGTCAGCTACCAATGATATGGCAGGATTTACTGAATTTTTAGAGAATTGCACGACAGAAAATGCTTTGGAGCAAGTAGAAAAACAGCTGTTGCTGAAAGAACTTCTGATTGGTCGTCGTGTCAAGAATTTGCCAATGTGGACAGGACTTATCTCTCCTTGGACAGACAAGTCCAAGAAGATCAAGCACATTGAGCCGCGTCAACGTGGTGAGCGCTGCGAGCGAGACGATGTTCGCGAACATTGCGCGATCAAGGCGAGCATCATCGCCATCGAGGCGAGTATTGTCGCGATCAAGGCGAGCATTGTGATGATCGCCATCGTGGTGAGCTCTGCGAGCGCCAAGCCGACAACTCAAGCTGGCCTGGGGGCGAAAGTTGCAAGCGCGTGAAGGATACTGGCGACCCACACCTGTGCAATCTGGTGGGCAAGGGTGCAGAACGCCTCAAGACTGTGCTCTCTAGGGCATTCCTATTATGTGCCCTCGCCAGGATGCTAACAGAAAGAGTCCCCTTCCCAATTTGTGCGTGACAGTGGCGTATCTCATTTCCTACATTGTCGAAAATCTTCTTGAAGAAGGCTTCGATCAGGAGGGAAGGAATATCGCCGAATGCCAGATTTATGGTGGAGAAGCGCGTGCAATTGTCGCAGCAGAGTACAATGTCGAAGACACTAAGTCGCACCCGACAGATTTGGACCTGCGCTTCAAGATTGGGTTGAAAAGCTTTGAGAGCTGCCGTGACGTGGTGGAGAGGTTTCTGGTTTGGAGGCTGATGGAGTTGACTCCCAATGCTGACCCTCAACTGATCCGCCAGTGTTACTGCCAGAAGCAAGTGGTTATAGGCACAGACTTCAGCATGCTTTCCATCGGTGACCCTGTCACGGGGCGCAATCTGGATCTAGAATTCATTGCTTCCACATGCTCAACACGCTGCTTCTTCAATGATGCCAACGCCTTCGTCATCCCGCTGCCTTGTGATTGGGTGCGTGCGATGACTTCGAACACGATCCGCGGCCAGCAGGAGGGACCACAGTTCATAGCTCGTTCCCTGTCGGCACCCTGGCAGACGGCTGTCGACTACATCCGCAATGGGCAGCTCAACATCGAAAAGCCAGAACTGGTTTTCAATGGACTTCCTCTCTACGCGCATGCTCTGTCGGACAAGCAATTGACGCCGGAAAGAAGGGCCTTGGAGAACTCCTATGGTTTTCTGAGGCCTTCCTTAAGCAGGCACAGGATATGTGCGAGACAGGCTCTGACCCTCTGCGCTTTATCCAGAATTTTTTGCGCAGTCACTACCAATCGCGTCCAATCAATGCTCTTGCTTCCTTTTCGCAGCTCCTTGCAGTACTCCGTGCGCATACAGTGCAGGATGAAATCACTCCGGAGTGTCAGAAGATTGCATGGAAGCTTGCCGAGGCTCTGGCTAATCTTTGCCTCCGGGCCCTGCAGAGTTCTGGCGAAAACGGGGATTCGAAGGATGCTGCGGAAAATGTGCTCAAAGTGGTTCGCTTTGCTGCGCACCCCTTCACTGCAGTGGGTAAATTGCTGCGTGATGAGACGGTGGTTTTCGCAGACCACCAAAGCCTTCGTCTTCGCTGGCAGCTTAGCACGGATATCATCAACGGCAGCAAGCTGTGGGAAGACGTGTGCAGACAAGCTGCTGATTTCATGGCAGAGAAGCCAACTGACGAATCCAAGCGCGCTGACGTGGAGGCAGTGTGCGATGCGCTCAAGGGCTTAGGTTGTTAAGCATTGGGCGAAAGTAGTTGCCAGGAATTCTCGGACGACAATGTGTCAGACCACGAGCAGAGTTCCCAGTGCACAGATGACAAAGACGCAGACAGGCTATCAGACAAACAATCTGCTGGCGCATCAGGCAAGGGTGTTGGTTCACGTGGAGGCTACATGTCCTTAGTCACACACGCACCTTTGCCGAGCCATGAAGACCAAAAAAATAGCAATGTGAGTCATGACGATCCAAATCGCGATGCTGCTTCAACTCCTGACAAAGCCAATCGTGATGAGGCCACTTCAACGCCAGAAATTTCGCGTAAGAGCCAACTGGAAGTGCCCAGGTCACATCGCCAGGTGCAGGTGCCTGTTAACGTGGATGTACCGAATTCTCCTGCTGCTATGTCAGTATCAATTAACTCGCCGCGTACTCCTACGTCCCAAGCGTCGTCGACGAGGACCAGGACGCCAAACTCAGAAAGGACGAAGGCTTCTCGACCGCACTTTATCGCCGGTCCATATCGCCCGCCTGTGCGATGTTCCACCACTGGGATACCGAGTGCTGCAAACACTCCTCAGTCAGCTGAGAAGCCAAGGGATCCGTAGCTTTGGGGCATACATTGAGAACAGCCAGAATAACACTATTATAGCAACATGAAATAGAAGGAAAAAAATTCTGTATCCTGTTTTGGCGAAAAGTTTAGAGAGTTTGCATACCACAACAAAAGAATTTTTTGATACCAGGCCTGTGTGTAGCGTTTGGTTGCCGTCTTTCAGTGAGCGAGACTAGACAATTTGTCACTACACCTATACTCCACAGCTGTCCTGGCAACATGTTTTGAGGATTGCTTTCACAAAATTTTGTGGGATTCCTAAAGATGCGGGAGTGGCAATTTCTGTCTTCCTTCGATGGCTGATTCGCCAAACCTCATGCCGGTCGCAGAACTGTTTTTTGATGCAGAAAAACGAAAAAAGTCCCTAATCCTAAACCCGAATCCCAAAACTCCCGTATAACTGGTATAACTGGATGAACTCCCAGAATTTCCCCCGGATTTTCCCCCGGATTTTTTTGCTCCCTCGTGTGGACCTACCCTTATGGCGCGCGGCAGCTTCGGTGCGCCTCGCCACCGCGCGCCCAATCCACTCCACAGTACAAGTAAAGCTGTGTAATGAAGTGGAGACAGGAGGTCACAGTATGATGGGATGGGGCCCGGCGGCCTCCACGCTGAAGGACATGCCGGTACGGACACAGCACGCCCGGTCCTAAGCGCCCAGCTAAACACGAGCTAAGATTAGACAAGCCTCACTCTCGTGAGAGCGAAGCTATTTATGGGAAATCGCTCGTGATAAAAGCCACCCTTAAACTCCCTTAGGTCTCCAAACCCGACGCCCCTTAAACCGTGACGTCCCCTTGCACGCCTAGGGACCCTCCCTAGTGCCCCCCTGACGCCATCCCGTGACACTAGCTCACACTCACATCTTGCAACCCGAAGCGGCGTGGGTTGAAACACACACCCAACAGCACGCACGCAGTCACAAAACCCAACACGGCCAAACACCACCTGCGCGCACGACAGTGCAAGTGAAAACAAAACTCAAGGCTACTACACAGGTATAAGCACAGCAAATGATGGAACCCCGAGACAAACCACGCGTCGCTAGGGACTCGCAACGCCTTGAGCTGGAATAGCAGCCCCCCCTGAAAACACTCGCGTGCTTCAAAGCACTCGCCCCCCGGCTGGTGCCACGCCCTTTTGTGCCACTTTAGTCTTGGTAGCTTGGATGGGCGCGGAAGCCCGTGGTTTAAAGTTAGCTGGTTTCGCTTCATATGCCGCCAACAAAGCCGGAACGTCTTCAAGGAGGATTTGCCGGAGCACCCAACTATTGTGGGATTGATCATAGCCTTTCCACTCAACGTAGAGTTCATGTCGCCCCTTCAAAATACGAGACGCACAAATACAGCTCACCTCGTACATATCAGATCCGTCAACTCCCGGCAGAGGGCGCGGCGGCTGATCAGCAGTTCCAAATTACGTGTCCCGAGACTCAAAGAATTTCAAACGACGAATATTCACTCGCCAGTGTGCCTTACCAAACGTAGCGGGCAAATCCAATGTCACCTGAGCCCCCTTGGCTTCCAACACCATAAACGGCCCAAACCAACGGGCTGTCAACTTATAGGGCACAGCCACTTTAACGTGACTAGAATCCAACCATACCTGATCACCTACTTTGACAACAGCTGGTGTAGATCGAGACTGTAACAGTCGACCTAGGCGCACCTGCCCTGCTGCCATGCTATCAGCTGCCGCAAGATGTCGGGTTGCCACCTGCTGTGCTAACTCGATGGCTTCTTGAGGTTACTCCTCCGACACTGCAGTATGAAGCCCCATGGTCAGGGGCACCCGAGGCGAAAACCCGTGGGCAAACTCAAAGGGACTCACCCCTGTAGCTGCACTGATATGACTGTTGAGGCCAAATGTAATATGTGGGAGGGCGAGATCCCACTCATCATACTGCACTACTGTCGCCACCGCTGCCCGTAGACCTTCCAAGACCTGCCTATTAGCGCTTTCTGCTGGGTCCGATTGCGGATTATAGCTGGAAGTAAACTTTAGTTTGGTACCACAAAGCTGCCACAGTGCCCTCCACACGGCGCCCACGAAACGCACATCATTGTCCATGGTCAAAGTCAACGGCAACCCAAACCTGCAGCCAATCTCCTTGAACGTCAAGGCTGCAATATCTTCAGCACTCGTCCTGTCGCTGTGAGCCAGCGCCGCCACAATTGTCTTATACGTGCAATCTACCCATGTCACAATCCATTCGTGCCCCAGCTTCGTCGTAGGCAAAGGTCCAATGAGATCCATTGCCCAGCTGGTGAATGGCTGAATTGGCACTGCTGAATAGGACTCTGCCCCCATGCGCTTTTGATTTGAACTTTTGGCTGCAGCACATGTTTTACAAGAACGAACAAAGTGCGCCACATCTGCAAATAATCGAGGCCAGTAGTAAGAGTGCGCCACAGCTGCTGACGTTCTGCCCACGCTGGGATGTCCGGCAATACACTATCACCATGCGCTGCTCGTAAAAAAGCCTCCCTGCACACTGCAGGCACACACACTCTTGGCTTTGAATCTTCAGCCCTCTGGTAGCACAAGACTTTGTCGCTGTCAAAGAAAAAATCTCGGAAATAGTTGTCATCAGCTGCCTTGACGGAATCGCTCAGCAGCTTAAAGAATGTGTCTTTTGGCACAGCTTTTCGAATATCACTCTTCAATGACGTCTGCACTAAGGCGGACCGCAAACATGCAAGCAGGCCCTCCTGCTCCAGTACTGGTCCGCACGCTGTACTAAAAATAGCGCTGTCATCTGGGCTGTACCAGACTCCAAAATCCAACAACATTTCGAAGTGTGCCCGATGCCAGAGCGATCACTCTGGTAATGTTGGCGGCAGCATCCATTGGAGCTCGACACTCGCCTGTGTTTCCCACTGGATTGCCGTCTCCGGCAAGTCCATCCGCCAAAGCGCCACTGCCCCCTGCTGTGTCACGTGCGTGACGATAGGCTCCGCCGTGGGGTCACGTGTGAGTGTGAACTGGAGACGTTTGACCGTCTGCAGAGGGGTGTCACCCTTTTTACAGGCTGCGGCCCAGAGGCCACACGCCCCCCCCCGCTGTTGTACTTCTACCCTGCCCCGCCACGTCGGCAAGACCACTACTGATAAGCAAGGGTCCTGTTGTAGGCTGTGCAAAGACGTGTGCCGCACTGGTGGTGCCGTAGACAACAAATGCAGAGGACGAATGGCTGCCCTGTCCTTGCCTTGCTCATCCACCCAAGGGCGTGATAAGAAGTCTGACACTACGTTAGCAGGGCCCGGCACGTAGCGCACCTCCGTAAAATTGAAGTCTGTCATGAACTCACAGAGTCGCAAGATGCGCTGTGACGGCTCCTTCTGCGTAAATAGATACTTCAGACTGTCATGATCCGAGTAGATCTCAAACTGGTCGCCCAGCAAATTGGTTCTCCAAGTCTGTAATGCCATCTGCGCTGCCAGTGCCTCAACATTGCGAGCATCATAGCGGTATTGTGCCCCCGATAGCTTGCGTCACATGAATGCCACCGGCCAAGGACTATCCTCACCGCTCTGCCATTGCAGGAGGACCGCTCCAACTGCATTTTGACTGGCATCAATGTGCACGGCCATCCTGAGAGCCGGATCGAAATGACACAGGACTGGTGCTGACGTAAGCGATTGCTTGATGTGCACGAATGACTCCTGGCACTCCACAGACCATGTCAAGGCTTTTTTACTTGTTGAATTTTTGAGCAAATCTGTGAGAGGCGCTGCCATCTCTGAGAAAAGAGGAATGAAAGACCTGAAGAAATTGGCCATACCCAAGAATGAGCGCAAGTGTTTGACCGTCTCAGGTGCCGGCCACTCCTCCACCGTGGCAATCTTGGACTCGGTAGGCGCCTAGCCCTTGGCTGATATCTTGAATCCTAAGAATTCCACCTCTGTGCGAAAAAGCTCCGACTTAGCGCCCGTGACCAAAAGCTCATTCTTACGCAGTGTCTCCAGCACTGCCTCCAACTTCAGCATGTGTTCTGCTGGGTCATCCGACTCCGTGAAGATCAAAATGTCGTCTGTATAGACGCAGCAGTACCCTGCAACGATGTGTTCCCGCAGTACGTCTGTCATCAAACGCTGGAAACAGCCCGGTGTGTTAGCTAATCCAAACGGGCACGTAACCCATTCAAACAACCCAAACGGTGTACTGAATACAGTCTTTTCCTGATCGCCATCTTGCAACCGCAACTGATGGAACCCCGCCTGCAAATCTAGCTTTGAAAACATACGTGCCTCCTTTGTGCTAGCAATCAAGTCTGCTACCACTGGCGTTGGAAACGGGTCCCGCTCTGTTTGCTGGTTGAGACAGCGGTAGTCAATGCACAACCGCAGCTTGCCATCTTTCTTGGGCGCAAAAAGGACTGGTGAGGAATAAAAACTGTGACTCTCGCGAATGATACCCGCCTTCAGCAGAGACTCAATTTGCAGACAGAGCTCCGCCTTAAGATGGGCGCCACTGAATATGGACGTTTCGCTCGTGAACCCGGTCGTTGAGGGATATCCATATCATATCTGCGACGTGGCGTCATCCTAGGCATCTCCCTCGTTTCAAATACTGTTGGTTCAAAACCTGCGAGGACCCCCAAAATTATGTCTCTCTCCCGTGCTGATAGATGAGCTAATTGTGTATGCACCTCTTTCTGGATGAAGTCAAAAGACCGCTCCCCTGTCGGCACCAAACCGGGTATGTCACCGCTATCACCATGAAGTGCGTCCTCTGGCAGCTCCTTTCCCACATCAAAACCCATCATGTGCAACGTTGGCTGCCAGGATTCACGAGCTTCCCGCATGAATACACTTGCCTCACTGCAAGCTTGCAGACGCGTGAGCGGCTGCACCAACTTAGAGACTGTAACCAGTCTTGCCAGCAAGGCCTGACTGGATACATTGGCTTGCCTCTGTTCCTGATGATAAGCTCGCGCTCCAACGGCCGGCGGTGATCAATAATACGTACCAGGAATGGCCAAATGTCGAGGCAATGGCGCCTGCGACAGTGCCAGCCTCCCCTGTTGCATCCCTTGCTCCACTGCCAATGCCAACGCTGCCTCGAGGGAAGTGCTCTTTGACTTCAGCAACCCAGTGCCTCCCGCGGTGGGTCCTGTTGTGTCAGCTAATGTTGCAGCCTGACTGCCTGATTGCGACAATTGACACAGGTATGATGATGAAGGCATTGCCGTCGCCGCGGACCCTACTGCGCCCTCTTGACCTGGCGCTTCTGCCCAAACCCACACGGCCCTCCGTTCCCCTGGCGGCCTGGGCTTGCTAAATGTTAACCATTGTAAACCTGCTTCTGCCCACTGCCACAGGTCGTTATGCGCATAGTCTAACACCCCGCGATGTTGCCTTAGCCAAGACTCGCCCAAAATAATGTCATAATGTGATAGAGGTGCAGACAAAAAATTGTGGCTGATGGGTTCACCGTTGACTGCTATAGATCTAAACGGCCAATATCGAAAAGCGGCAAGCAGGTGCCGTCAGCCTGCGTTGCTCCGCCCGCTCTTACTCCTGTCATACCCATGTGATCTGCAAGATCCTGGCTAATGAGCGGAGGATGTTCACTGCCTGAGTCCACCAGCACTCGGGCAGGCTGCCAATGCAGTCCCACTGCCATAATAGTGGTAATAGATGCTGTCATCATCGACAACAGATGATGTTGACCCTGTCTGCGCCGCGCATATCCAGTATGCTGCGCTGGAGATGTCTTCCTCTCCTGCTCGGCTGGTTTCGAGCACTGTGCAAACTACTCACATGACCTGCTGAATACTCCTTCTCAGCGTGAACCTGCTTCTGCCCATTGCCCCCTGCTGCCTGGTGCTCCAAGTGCTGTGACTTCCAATTTGCTGTTCTCTGCTGACGACTGGAACGCACCGCAAATGGTAACTTGCAGGCCCTATAGACTGCTCCAGCCAAGCACACCAGATACGCTACCCATGCCATCAACAGTGCCCATAGACCTGCAGACCCCATGGTGTCTTTGTCTGCAACCACACGAGGGCTATTCTCCACCGCTGGTGGTGGCATCCGTGTGCGCATTGGCCTGTGCCACGCATGTCTGCGCACGGTCATCATTGCTGCATATTCTGGCACCTCGTACAGATTGCACTGTGGCACTGCCTCCTCAACTGATGGCATGAGTGAATGGCTTGTTGATTTGTCGACGCTCTGCTGAAAAGCAATGCTGGCTGACAGCCCCCCTGGGCTGAGCTCCTGCCTCTGTGAAGACCTGCGCTGGCTGTCCCGCTGCTGGAATGTCGCAAGCTGTGCCAGTCCCAGCTGCTGAACCTTGTGCAGGTCCTCAGTCTCCTTGTCTGTCAGGATGTCATCCTTCAAGCTGTGCTGGATCCTGCCCAAGTCCGAGCGCAGTGCTGCCTCCTGCGCACATTGCTCATACCTCCTCCTTGAGCGCCCTGTTGGGGATGAAGAGGGCACAATGGGTGGACCCACCACGCAAGGGAGCGGGGTCAGGCAAAGACGCCGTGGTCTGAAGCTCCGCGCGGGAATTAGTGTTGAAGACTCACCCAAACCCAGCTTTTGGACCTAAGTTTCACGCAGCCCCTGCATGGCTGCCCGAATATCTACAGCCTGGGCCGCGCTCACGTAGAGTCTTTGCTGGAGCTCAGCGGACATGTGTGACGTGCTAGCAGCTGCAGCTGCTACAGGCGCCGAAACCGGCTTCACAGGGAAAGTTGATGGACAAGGATCTTTACTGGAACAATTTAAAGATACCTCGCTGGGACAGCTCTCAACTACTGAGCAGCCCCCATGCTGTTTCCCGCCGAGCGGCCTGACATGATGTCGTCGTAAGTATTCGGGTGCACCCACAGCTCCAACTTGCCATCCAAATTGAATCCCAACATGCGGTATTCAGCCGGCTGCACCTCGCGCAGGGCGAGCTGCGGGCGCCGCACCGTGTGAATACGCACTGTGGCAGTTGCACCTGACGTGGGCACCAGCTGCACTGGCGCGGGTGTCATGCCAGCTTGAAGGGTCAACATGTTCACCTCGCGCTGCAGCTGCTCCTGCTGATCAAGGTGCTCGTGCAAATAATTATGCACCAAGTCATTCTCTGACTTGATCCATGCATTCTCCGCCTTGAGCGCCTCGATCTCAGCCTGAGCTTGGAGCGTGTGCAAACTGCGCTGACCAGACTGGTTGTCAGCTGGCACTGGTTTCTCTTCCAACGGCTTGTGCTTGGCCCACGCCCTGAGCGGTTCTCAGTTGAGCTCAGCCTGTGAAGCCTTCTGGGGACAATAAGCCTTGAGTTGGCCATGCTGCTTGCCATCTTTCTTAGAGTATGGCACGCCACAGCGGTAGCAATGCATCTGACGCTTCAGGGCAAGCAGGTGCAGCATCTTCTCTGGACGCCCATCCTGCCACTCTGCCGCCGCCGCATCCATATCGCACAGCTCCTCCTCTGCATCCATGATTGCTTCGAAAACCAACCGCGGAGCCCCATCACAAGCCGCCAGAGCAGCAATTGTGTGCAGTGGCGCAACATCCTTTGCAGTTCCATCTTCAATCCCGAGGCTGTGGAGACAGCGACTGGATACCCCCGTGCCACCATACTTGACTGGTTTGCCCTCGTTGTTTGGCCAACCTCAGTCGAGCCCAGTGCGCAGCTGGTTCCACAAGGCGAAGAAACCCTGCCACGTGGAAAAGGCAGGCTCATCCGCTGTGGCCTTGCGCTGTGCTGTACGAGCCCAAGACGGAGCAATGGCAAGCACCATCTCATTTTGCTCGACTAAAGTCAGCTGGCGGAACTTTTGTTCAATACTGAGGCCCTCCATAGCCCTCGCAGTCTTGGTGCACTGCGCGAACAATTCCGCTGCCTTGGTAGCAGCCACTTTTGTCATCCAGTGCAAGCCCACCATGGCCTTCAATTGGTCGTCTTTCATGGTCGGCAACACGTAGGTGGTGAGGAAGGCCTGAACCGTGAGGAGGAGCAGATAACCGTGGGTGGCCTGATCGCGCTGCTCCTCAATCACCCAGAGTTCATGGAACTTTTTTGCAAGCTTGGTCGACAGCGTAGACTTGATATACATAATGGCTCTTGCCACGTGCAGAGCTTCCACTGATAGCAAGTTGCTGGCCAACAGCACAAACAGCACCTGATCGAAATGGGCCTCCGTCTCTGTCTGAGCCCCCGCGACATGCGGTGGAGTTGACAAGGTACATCCTCTCCAATCGAACTTGGCGCGGTCGCGCAGGTATTCCGTCAAGGCATCTGGCGTATACGAAGCGACCAACCGCACCTCAGCTTGAGCCTTGAGTAACACTGTAAAGAAACGGTAGCCGCGTCAGCAGCATTCAGCACGCCCGTTCCTAAGCGCCCAGCTACACACGAGCTAAGATTAGACAAGGGACTGCATGTGCAGTCCGATATATTTATGCACAATCGTTACAAGTAAACCCGCCAAACCCTGCCGTTTGTCACGGTACCCTCAGACTACCCCTTAAGGGGGGTCACGGTCACGTACCGAGACCCCACATAGACCCTATATCCTTATACTTGGTCACACTCAGATCTCAAAGGGTTTTCCCCCGAGTACCGTGTTCCCCAACGGTGCATTTTTTTGTCAGCAAATTTTCTTTCTTTCTTTCTTTGAAATGGGACGTAGACGCAGCCACTGATTCGACTTTTGACTTCTATAGCTGATTATTGTAGCAACTGCGCCCGTGACCGTGACCGTAACTACCTGACAGTTTGGTCTTCAGCCTTGCATTGACGCGCTCGCTGCTCTTTCTTTACTTCGCTTCTCTTCTCGTTGAGTTTGCTTCCCTTTGTGGAACAGTCGAGACTGTTTTCACCACTATGTATATATATATATATATATATACATATATATATACCTATATATATATACATA
>Ga0335398_10007658_pt1 | contig 13116 bp, 6 predicted proteins | sample BON03_FD_205742 | JGI IMG/M metagenome (GOLD analysis project Ga0335398, IMG submission 205742) | Freshwater microbial communities from Lake Bonney liftoff mats and glacier meltwater in Antarctica - BON-03 (spades assembly) (version 2) | ecosystem: Environmental > Aquatic > Freshwater > Ice >...
AAGCTTCTGCCGGCATTCAGTGACAAGCCGCTGGAAGAAAATTCAGAAGAACAGGCAAAGCTGCAGACTGTTATCGAAAAGTTGAAAGCATCGCGTTGATTGCAACGAGGTCCGGCATGTCGGTCGAAAATCCGGCTGAGTCGACCGCATATACGTTTTCAGTTTCGCCAGGAAACGCCGCCTGCACGCATCAGTTTGCTTGCGGTGTCACTGGCTTTCGCAGAATGAGCACGTATTCGACCAGATCAACAAGCTGATCTACCGTTAGAAGTTTTTGCAGGTCTTGCGGCATTAAAGACAGCTTTTGCTTTTCGAACTCTTCAATGTGAGTCTTGAGAAATTTTCGATCGATGCCTTCGCGGTTTCGCAGAGTCACTGATTCATCGGAATCGCTGATCAGCAATCCACTAAAGGCCAGTCCTTCGTCAGTGACAAGAATGTAGCTTTCGAAGTTATGGCTAATAGCGGCGCTAGGTGCAAGAATGGAAACGTAAACGGCATCCCGCGAAAGCTTGCTGCCGATTTCGGAAAGGTCCGGGCCGACTTCCTTACCTTCGCCCTTCACTTTGTGGCAGTTGATGCATGTGCCTTTGGTACGGAAGACAACTGCTCCGGCGTCGGCATTGCCTTGGCGTTTGATTAGTTCTGCGGTTGGAGGTAGCGGCTGAGCGTCAGCCGTCGCGGGAAGCTGCAGGTGTTTACCAGCCTCAGCTTTTATGGCAGCATCGTCAGATGACAACAGTACGTTTGCGGCAATGAATTTAAGATCATCAGACAGCTTTGCAGCTGTAACCAGTTCCATGATGCCTTTCTGACCGTCAATGTTGAGTCCAAGAGCACTCACCGCCGCGCAGCGGATCGCTAGTGATTCTGTAGGTGACGTAACCAGTGGAACCAGCAATTGTCGAGCCTGCTTGCCAGCGGCACGTCCAATCAGTCCAATTGCCGAAATGGCTCTTGTTGGGTCGTCGCTGTTTATGAAGGCTTGCAGGATTAGTCCGCGATCCATCGCGAACAACAGCTCAGCACCTCGCACGCCGCTGGTTTCGTTGCTGTGTGCCAGGCAAAACGCTGCCAGATCGTCCGCAACTTCAACCGGCTTGAAACGCTCGATTAATTCAAAGAACTGTTCGGTCCCCGGCTCCGCTCGCAGGTATCGCAGAACGGCAGACTTTGCTTTGGTGGAAGATTCCAAATCGAAATCCTTTAGTCTAAGAACCGTTTCGACAATCAGTTTGTCTTGGGGATCTAACCCCGGTCTGCCTTCATCCGAACAAACCAATGCGTTGCCGAGCAGGATGGACGCCAGCATGAAAAAGAAGAGCTTCACAGGGACAGTCGTAGTTTAAGGATGAAAGAAATTCTGGCCGATTGGGCAAGCCGTAGACCTCAATGTAGATCCGCTGAAGGCGGTTGGACGTTGATTGCGTTCAACGTGTGCCTGCGCCGCTGATACCAGCGGCGCAGGTCTTAACTGTCCGGGAAAACTACAGCCCCAGCAGGCGATTCAATGCGGCATCCTTGTGGGCACCTTCATGGAAATCGAATGCTCGCATATAGTGGTCATGTTGCTTTTCAGGTGTTTTTGGATCCTGAAGAATCTTCGCCAGATAGTCTGCGGCCGCTCCGGCACGACTGCGCCAAACGATGTCTCGGCCAGCAGACGAATTCCAGCCCTCGCCAACCAGCTTCAACCATGCGTCGAAGCAGGCGTCTTCATTTCCATCAGCGGCAATGCCCAGAGCTTCCAGGTACCAGCGATCTTTGCCATCATGTTGCGCGGCCAGTTGGGACCACAGTTTTGGCATTTCGGCAGACTTGTTGTGATGAAGAGCAATCGCCAGTTCTCTACGAACCTGCGAAGATGAATCCTTTACGAGTGGCATCGCGTAATCCGCAAGATCCAGTTTCAGCTGACGCGCCAGTCTTATTCCTACAATACGAATATTCGCGTCCTTATCGTTGACCGCCTGAGCAACAGTTCGCTTGCCCCGGCCGTCAATGTTTCCCAGCAGCCATAATGCGCGAGCTCGATAAAGGGGATTGTCTAATGCTGCCATCTTCTGCAGTTCTGCTTCTGCCTGCGTTCCCATCTGGTGCAGTGATTGCCATGCCATGTATCGAGCCGCATAGTTTGGGTTCTTTAACGCTGCAACAGATCCTAAGGCTGTTGAAAAATCGAACTTTGGCAGTTTGTAGGAGCCATCGTGTCTGATGGGCGTGATACGGAACAGTCGTCCTCGATCCAGATCGCCCATGCCGTGACCGCCAACACCTGGGTCGTACCAATCGGCGATAATCAGTGATCCATCCGGTGCAACCTTTACGTCCGATGGTCGGAACCACTTGTCCTGGGTACCTGTCAGAACGTCGCGGATTTCGGCTTTGTAGCCAGCCCCATTATCGCTGGTTATGTAAGCTCGACAAACATTTGGGCCGGCATCGCAGTGCAGAATCTGACCGTGAAACATCGGCAGCAGATCACCTTCGTAAATCGTAATGCCTGTCGGTGATCCGGCGCCGGTTTGCAGCAGGTTTGGCACAACACCGGGATCGTTCAGATGCCAGTGACGTTCCGGAATGTTTTCGCTCATGCCCGTCCGAGGCGTCTGCCAGCCGGCGCCTGTTTTTTCGTCTTTGTATCCGTAGTTACCGAACTCCATTACATAGTTAATTCGCACGCCTTTGTTGCCGTCATCGTCGTTGTCTGACTGCCACAAAGAACCGTAAGAATCGACCGTCACCATCCAGTTGTTGCGGAAGTTCCAGCCGAGTGTTTCAAATTCGCTGCCATCAATGTTACAGCGAAAGACCATGCCTTCCTGATACGGCTTGCGGTCTGCCGTAACGCGATTGCCAGCCATGTCGATAATTAAATTGCCATCTCTGTCTTTGATTTCGCGGCCTGAATTGCCAAAGTTGAAGTACAGCTTTCCATCGGGACCAAACGTGAACGCATGAATTCCGTGATCGTGCTGTGCACCGGCGATTCCGCTAAACAGCACTTCTTTGCGGTCTGCTTTGTCGTCTCCGTTGGTGTCTGTGAAAATCTGAACTTTATCACCAGCCGAAACAATTACTTTGTCTCCCAGAACGCAGACTCCGTGAGCCGAATCGATGTCTGTTCCCTGATAGAAGACTGTTTCTTTATCAACCTGGCCATCGCCGTCTGTGTCTTCCAGAATCAGAATGCGGTCGCCTTCCGGGCGAGTGCCCAGATGCTTGCGATAATTCACCACTTCGCAAACCCAGACACGTCCACGATGGTCGATGTCGATGTTCGAGGGGCTCAGTAACTGTGGTTCGGCGGCAAACAAACTGGCGGACAGTTCTTCGCCGACTTCCAGTCCGTCCAACGCATCCGCTGCTTCATGTGATCCGCCGGAGTTTCCTCCAGCATTGGCGGGAGGCTGAGTGTTGTAAACCAGAAACTCTACGCTGGCTGTCGCTCCGCAAGTGCCCTGTTCCGTGCCGCCGTTGTCAAGTCCTCCGCGTGCTTTGAAGCGAGTAACCCCAGCTGGCACGTCGAATGCAATGACGGAATGTGCATGCGTTCCAAGACCGTAAGCCACTTCTTTGCCATCGATCTTCATGGCACCGCCGCTAGTGTTTTTGTTTATCTGGACCTGTCCGAAACCAGAGGAAGCTGACTTCCATTTCAGCTCAGTCAGCTTCTGTTCGCCGTCAGGTCCGACCAGCCGAGGTTCTGCCCAGTTGGCCCAGTCGCAGCCATAACCGTTGCCGCCGTCCGTTACCACTAAAAAAAGTTCTTTGGCACCAGTGATGTCCACGTCGATGTCGACGGCGTTTCCGGGAGTTTCTTTGGTAATTGTTTTGCTGGCAAACAATGGTTTGGCAATGGCTAGGGCCGCTGGCTTTGTCATTGCAACCGAACGTTTAATTTTTCGTCCCGTTTTTTTTTGAGCCTCAGTGCCTGGCTTTGGTTCGTCCTGGTTGGCTTCCAGGTCTTCCCGCGTTGGGCTTTTTGTCGTGACACCATTGGCTGGAACGTCACCATGGGCCGTCCAGACAATTGCATTCAGCACGACTTTGCGAAAGTTCTCGTCCGCCCAGTTCCAGTGAAAGTGTCCTCCGGTAAAACCGAATCCTCGACCACCGCCATCACGTTCGGCGGCCCATGCCACGTGCTGAATATCGCCGTTATCCATCGACTTACGCACGTCGGGATTGCCGCTATGTGCACCATCGCCGCGACTCATTGTTTCTTTGGGCGGGTGAGCTGACAGGATTGGCGTCACGCCTTTCATGTCTGGTCGAAACCGCATGTGAAAATACCATTCGTCGTTGATTGTGAATGGCTTTACTCCGCTGGTGATTGGGTGCTTTGGGAACTTGTCGAATTTTCCGTCCCAGTGTGGGTTCACTGACCAGTTTGCTTCAAAATATCCGCCCATCCAGTTCAGGAACGCGTCCCCGGTTTTGCCAGCAGGAGTTTCCACCGCATAGTGAATACAAACCAGCCCGACGCCTTTTTTCATGAGTGTGTCGAACTCGTCAATGTGCGGGTTCAGTAGATGTCCGCCTCCGCCGTCGCAGTACACCACAACTGTGTCCGCACCTTCCAGGGCCTTGAGGCCGTCTTCCGGCCAACCGTGTTTGATAACTTTCGTTTCATAGTTCGGAAACACTTCCGCCAGAGAATCTGCCAGCTGCAGACAACCAGCGTAATGTTCGTGAGACCAATAACCGTGGCTGGGTCGTCCGGAAATGAACACGACGTTTTTCTTTTCCGGCGATGTGACGCTGGCGGTAGTTTTGGTAGGAAGCTTCTTCAATCGGATATTGCGAAACTGTACTTTCATCGGTGGCCCGGCATGTAACTGTAAAGCCAGAATGCCGGATGGTCGTCGATCCTGTTGGTCGTTATCTGTGCATTCGATCGTTGTCACGCCGTTAATCTTGTGGACAAAATCAAAGCCGTCAGCCGTAATGGAATAGCTGTTCCAGTCTTCGTGCTTGATCTTCGATTGTATCTCGGCCGATTCGCCAACAGACCCGATTACCTTGACTTCGAACTTGCCATCGTTGCGAACAAGTTCAGTCTTTTGGCCTCGGTTGGCAAGGATGCCCCGAAAGCGTTCGCCGTACAGGATTCCCGAGTAGGTTTGGCCAGCTTCGAAGTCTCCCTGGTAGCCGCCGACGACCCATTTGTCTTTATCCGCGTTCGGTTCGAAGCTGCGATATTGGACACCGGAATTGCCGCCGACGATTTTGTAATCGAATTGCAGTTCAAAGTTGTCGACTTCACCACCACGCCAAATTATGAACGTGTTGCCACTGGTAGGGTTATCGGCGGTTGTCTGTCCCGTGATGGTGCCGTCTTCGACGCTCCAGAATTTAGGGTTGCCGTCCCACCCTTTGAGTGTCTTGCCGTCAAACAAAGATATAAATCCGTCGTCCTGAGCGTGCGTGACTCCAGAGGGAATCAACAATGCAGTCACTAGAAAACAGAAGCTAAGCAGTCGCATATTTTAAGCCTTGCAAAATTTGGCGTGACATTAATGAGGAAAGGGGGGATCACGGATTGAACACGCTGGACAGCGAGCTGGAAACCAGCCTCAAGGACACCGGCTAAGCGGTTCGGAATCCGCAAAGGATCTCGCTGCCGATAACCTCGAAAGTTTTGGCTCAGAGTCTCACTGCAACAGGCCGGAAGATAATCGAATTTGTCAGCGATTGTAACAAACCACGGCGTGCGCCCACCAGGCAGATGTGGAATACCGAATAGCATTTTGCTGTATCTGTTCCGCGCTTGACTCGTAGAGGGTCTCTGACGGTCAGAGTAACCCTACGAAATCTACAGCATTGCGAAACTACTTTGTGATTTCGCGGATCTTCAGGTTGCGCCAGCGAACTTCGAATGGGCCCTGACCAGCGCCAATACCATGCACCTGCAGACCGATAAAGCCTTTGGGGTGTGACTTGAAACGTTCTTCGTGTGTCAGATCTGAAATCTGAGTGCCGTTAATCCACGTTTGAATGTGGCTGCCCTTCGCCAGAACTCGGTAGGAATTCCATTCGCCGTCTTTGAAGTTGTCGTGAGGTTTTCGGTCAGCATCGGGAGTCATCCAGCCGCCAGCGGATTCGCCGTAAACATAGCCCGCCATCTTGTCCAGAGAAATTTCAACCTGCGGCCCGTTCACTCGACCTTCCGGCGCGCCACCCACAGTTTGCGAACGAATCTGCACGCCTGAATTCAGCGCTGTATCAACCTTTACGTCAAACTTCAGTTCAAAGTCTCCGTAGGGCTTGTCGGTGCAGAGGAACGAATTCGGGCTGCCCTCCGATGTTTTGCCAACAATGGCATCGCCTTCAATACTATAAGTCGCTGTTCCGTTTCGCTGTGTCCAGCCTTGGAGAGTTTTTCCGTTAAACAGATTAACAAAACCAGTGTCCTGTGCCTGAGCAGCAGCCATGAATGATAGGGAAAGCAGAGAAGAAACAGTGACAACTCGAAACATGAGCATACTTTCAACTGGGTGGGAATGAAGCGTAGACCACGCGGCTCGCCGGTGAGTGCCGAATAGACTACCGCAAGCGCTGCGACAGTGCCATGGATCAGTGTTTTCAATTATTGTGGCGGAGTTTTCTAAGCAGCCCCAGCCAATGTACTTTGCTTAAATTCGTCTGAAAATGCTGTCTTTTTTGCATCGCCGTGTCGCGAATCACCACAGCGGAAGTCGGTTAGGTTTGTTCCAGTGAATCCTGGCCAGCAGCACATCGCCTTTATAGCCTGCTTTGGGCATCCATTCGCCGACAGTTATCCATGACTCATTGGGGCTGGCGTTTGTGACGCTAAAGTTGCCCATGAGGGCGACGTTGCTGGGATCGTTGACTCCGTCTCCCACCAGTGGCAGCACAACCTGTTCCGTGGACTTGATCAGACATTGCTTTTCAAGGTTAACCTGCGCAACCCACAATGGAGATCGCCAGCGAATGACATTTTCGTTGGTTGTGTCTTTTCGCGTATAAACCAAAAACAGACCATCGCTGTGAGTCAGCCAGTGCTGTTGCGTGGTTGACATATCCAGCGGCGTTCCGTCTTCCCAGGTCCATGGTTTTTTATCGGCCCAGTGCAACCCATCACTGCTAACGCTGACATATCCTCGATTATCTTCTGCGCGCATGGTAATCCAAAAGCTGTGTCCGAATTGAGTGACGCTGGGTTCCAGCAGTCCGCGTCCCTTTGGGTTGTGGATAGGATCGCCAACTTCTTTTACCAATAATTCGTGTCCGTCGAACGTTGCTTGAACTCCGGCCACCATCCGATGGGTTTCTTCCGGACCAAAGGTGAACGACATCTGAATGTCGCCATTCGGTAGAACAATTCTCTGGCCACAATTGTTGGAATAGATGTTGCTGCCTCGGGGATCATCCCATTTTAGAATCTTTCGCGGTGACCATGTGCCATCGGATGATCGACAGACATACACGGGATAGCGGGCAAGCTGTTCTTTTCGAGCAAAGTATTCGCCCTTGTAGAAGACAACATGACCCAGAGCAATTATCGTGTTTGTTGCAGCATGATACTGCGGAGTGACGTCGCAGACTGCAGCTTTGAGGTCGTCGCTGCGCCCTGATACAGCATCGCGGCCGAGAGCGGTGATCGGTTTGGGATCGCTCCAGGTCTTCCCGAGATCTTCCGAAATCGTCCAGTGTACGGGGCCGAAATAGTCTGATCCGCCAATCACCTGCAGGTTCATCAACGCTACTGGTTTGCCGTTTTTGTCAGGCAGCATGCAAGCTCGCGGATGAAACCAGGTTTGGCTTTTTCCGTCGCGGTTGCTCCAGAGCGTTTCCTTGGATATGGATGCGATAAGCGGCAACGCTGCATCGTTTGCGTGAGAAGTGGTGAGTGTCGCGACAGGTTCATTCTGAAGTGATGCATTTGTCATTGAAACCAGAACGGACTGAGCTCGCGGAAATCTATCAGGCAGCGTGGCCGGTTGATGGGCCGCAGCTGCTGCAGGAGGCGGATATAGCTTTGCGTAAACTTTTTGCCCAAGCATCAGCATCAGCACGCACGATACGCAGAAGCCGATGATCGCGAGCCCCATAATGGAGGTCGGCACTCGCCGCGGACCGGTTAGTTCCGGGCGCGTGCCGAGATAGATTAATGCTCCGGCGAGCGCCGGAAGACCGATCACAGTACAGGCCTGTGCCAGCGTAATTAATGGTACGACGCTGTCTTTGTTTTGCAGCGCGGCGATTGCGACAAACATCCCTACAAGCAAAGCGACCACTGTTAAATGGACGGGCCATTTGTCCTGCAGGCGAGAACCCTTGCCAATGGAATCGGACATTACAGTGCCGCCGATCAACGCGTTGACAAGGAAAGAACTTAGTGCTCCGGCAAGGATGCCTGAGCAGAAAATCACCTTCGCCGTTTTACCAAAGGATGGTTCCAGTTGGCGTGCAACATCACCGACGGATTCCAGAGTCACGGGCGTCGGATGGCCGTAGAAGACCCGCCAGGATGTCAGCAACACAATCGATGTGACGATGCCCAGCAAAGTAATACTGAAGATGGAGTCAATGACACCTGCCCGGACGTCTGCCAGTCCCCAGCCTTTTTCCTTTACCAGATAGGCCTGATAGAACGCTCCGCCAACGGAAAACGTTGTACCGATCATGCCCAATAACGGAATCCAGTCCAAATCTCCGGTTGGTGTAACGGGTTCAAAAGATTGGGGCTGGCTCATTACGACCACGAAGTTCACAAGAAACGCAGCCGTCATTAGACCCATTAGCAGCTTCATAAAACCTTCGATGGATTTATAAAGGTTTCTCACCAGATACAAACTGGCAATAATCAACAGGTTCGCGATAGCCAGAGTCACCGCTCGAGCTCTGAAGCTGAACGGTTCAGCGCCGAATAGAGGTTCCACGCCGCCAATCAACGCGATGTTATTTGATGATTGAAACAAGGCGACAAGTGTAAACAGAGTTAATCCAATGAACACAGCGACTGGGCGTCCGAGGCGACTGGCAATTTCATCACACAGGCTGTTTTCGTAGATGGCTCCCAGTCTTGCCGACAGTGCCACCATTGCAATCATCAAAATCGCGGCCACAATAACTACAGGGAAACCGATCAGGCCGAACGAAGAACCGACCTTGGAGCTTGTCAGAATAGATCCCGGCCCAAGTACCACCGCAGCAACGATAATGGCCGGGCCCATACTGCTGAAAAAACTTCTTCGGCGCACTTTCGGACTATCTGGAGGCGAGTAAGAATTCGCGTTGGACATGCACAGCTTCTTTCTGATGTAAGTAATGAGACTGTATAAGACTTACAGAGTCACCGCGATGCAAACGTGTCGAGCTACTTTGATGCAGTCAGTAATGTTTAAATATTCACTGGCGGTGTGTCTTAGCTGTGCCTGATTTTTTTGTGCCGCATTGTGATAGCTCAGACACTCACGCTGCTATTGCAACGGCCGTGGTCGCAGGCTTTAGGCTGGATGTCATTCTGCCGCAGTGGTTGCCATGTTGACCTGGTTCGGCTAACAACCCTGCTGGGTGTCCGTGAAAACAACGATATCGCTGATCCCCTTGGTGGCTGGTTTCGTGGTCGATGTTTATACTTATACGTCGATGGATAGCATCTGCGATCGGCGCGTTTGTGTTCGTTGGAAGTTCGTTTATGGGAGCGGTTTTAGACAATGTCACGGCGGTCAAAGCACAGCCGGCAAGCCTGATGTTGTCGCCGATTTTTGGTTTGTTTGTTTTGGCGTTGTTTGCGGCAGACGCAAGTCCTCGGCGAGTTATCATTGGGGCAGGATGTATACCAAGAAACCATTCTCGGAAACATGGTTGCGCAAAGTCATGCGTCGTTGCGTATCATAAAAGGCCAGACAGCCGGAATCATTCGCATGCTGCCTGCGATTGATCAGGTTCGCGAGCGGCAATCTGTGAGCCTCGTGTTTAAAGCATACGGGCGGTCGCTTGAAATGTGCACCGCAGAGTGTCAGGAATGAAATCGCGAATATTTAGTTTTAAAACGAAGGGATCTGTTCTTGGACGCAACAAAGACTCATGTCGCACACGACCTCACACATGACAGTCCACTGATTTCGTGTCGGTTCGATCCATCGGGAAATTATGTCTTTGCGGGAGCTCAGGATTACTCAGTCTGGCGGTTTGAAATTTCAACCGGCGCGAAAACGGCGATTGCCACGGATAGTTGGGTTCGTGGAATTGGCTTTCTGAAAACGACTGACATCTGTTTAACGGCCGGATACGACGGTCGCTTAATGTGGTGGCCAATTGGGGGTGATGTAACTCAGTCCGTTAAGACGGTTCAGGCTCATCAGGGCTGGATTCGAGCAATCGCTGTCAGTCCCGATGAATCGCTGATTGCGACGGTTGGGAATGACCTGGTCGTACGTCTGTGGAACAGCACTGACGGTAGTCTGGTTCACGAATTAACGGGGCACGAATCGCATATCTACAACGTCGCCTTTCATCCGTCCGGAAAACATCTCGTCACCGGTGATCTGATGTGCAACGTGATCCACTGGGATCTGGATTCGCAAAAGCAGGCTCGAACCTGGAAGGCGGAATCGCTTCAGAAATTCGACACTACGTTTGTTGCGACAATTGGCGGATTTCGTGGTATGGCGTTTAGTAAAGATGGAAATTGGCTCGCCTGCAGTGGTATCACAAACGTGTCAAATGCCTTTGCCGGAGTCGGAAATCCTGCAGTGGTGGTATTTGACTGGGAGGCCGGAACTCAGCAGATTGAACATCTATCGAAAGGCAAATTGCAGGGCGTGGCCTGGGGAGTCGTCATTCATGCGGATGGCACCAGAATTGCGGCCACAGGTGGCAATGGAGGGTATCTGTTGTTCTGGACAGGCGATGCGGTTGACGAGTTTCACAATGTGAAACTAAAGGATGTTGCTCGAGACCTGGACTTAAGTCCCGATGGTTTGCATCTCGCAACAGCGCATCACAACGGGCATATTTATATTCATCGAATGGCCGAGAAGATTGAAGCGTGAAGCGGCGATTTTCTGTGTACTTGATCTTCAGCTTTAGAATCCGTGACGATGTTACTTCAAATAAGCGACCGGATGCTGCAGACGGCGGATGGTGATGATGCTTGCGGCGTCTGGCGGGATTTTGATTTGGCAGCGGCGATTTTCGTGTAAAGGGAGTTTGGATACGCCGAACCCATTCACCCCTGCGATGTGCCTCAGGTTGAGTTGCGTGGGTAGCCGATTTTAAAGCTTTTTGATCACAGTATTTCAGAAGCGAACGCCATGTCAGTGCTGAAGCATGATCGACTCCGCCGCAGAGCACCGGAGCGGGGCCACTTGGCCCCGTGTTTGATTGGTTTTCACCCTTTTTTACTGCTGAAGTACCAATTGGTGGAATTGCCGTTTCGTTCCCTTTCGGGGGTGTCTCGGCGTCTTCTGAGGCTTTTTATGAGTGCCTAATTTCACGGTTGTTGAACTGGTCAAAGTGGCCGTCTGAAACGATCGCATAGTTCGAATTCTGAACCGCGATATCGTGCCCGATCCATGCAGCAATGACGTGTGCCGGGGCCTCTCCGCGATCCAGCCATTCGTTCTCGCAACTCAGCCGCAGATTCTTGATCAGGTTTGGCCATCGTTTATGCCCGGCCTTTTCAATCATTCGCTCGAATGGCTTGTGCAAATTGGACATTGACGGGCTGTATCTAATGATTACCCGTTCATTATGTTCCGCAGATGGGTGTTCAAACACTTCGCGAAGAAACGGTTCAATGTCGCGAAGTGGTACATACCGCAGTTCGCAGCCTTTGTGGTGGCGAGTCTTCGGAGAACGAACCCGCAGCTTCCCCTGATCCCCAAGAACGTCGCCCCACGTCAATTCGAGTGGTTCCATCTTTCGCAGCCCAGCGAATCGCCAGAGAGCAATCAGGAGCCGCCACTGTGCATCTGGTGCCGCCTCGAGCACCTTGTTGATGACTTCCGCAGCAATGACTTGCTTGCCGTCGTTGTTTTCAACCAGAGTGCTGACCTGATTTCGAAACGGATTGCTGGTGACTAGTTCTTCACGGACGGCATAGGAAAAAAACGTCTTGCAGTTGGCGATTCGCTGCCGCAGCGAGTTTTCCGCCATGCGTCCTGTCGGTGTGCGATTCGACTTAGGCAACTATCGTTGCTCCAGCCATTTTCGGAACGTCTTCGCGTCGGCCAATGTGAACGACTCACTCAGCCGATCGACAATGTTTGCCAGTGTCGCCGCATACTTTTTAGTATTCGTGAATCGAATCGGCCGTCGCTCGCTTGTCGTGTTCAGGTCCATTAACTGAATTCACGACTTCTTCGGGCCTTCGTTGTGAAGCGATGCCATAGCTTTTCACCTTTGGCCTTTTGGTGATTCGTTAAAAAACACGCGGAAAACTGGTGACGAAACCAGCTTGTCGGAGCGGGTAGCTCGTGCGCGTCCGTAAATGGACTTGAGTAATAAAAACGTAGAGTGAGAAACGAAAAAACTCCACGAAGATCACGACTGAAATTTACGTAGATGGTTTAACAGGGCCAAAAACGGAAATCCCAGTGTCATCTTCGAGGAGTGAATCGATGCGTAAAGGGTACTCAAAGCAGAGGCGGCTGGATACTGAGTCGATCGATCAGGTTCAGCTGAATCTGGAATGTCGGGACGAGATCATCCCGATCCTCAAAACGGTGCAGCATCTGTATTCGAATTCTGACCTGTGTGAGCAGATTCTCAAGCTGGTGGCTCAGGATGTGAACGGCGATTCACGCAGCGACTGTGGTCGTGAAGGCATGGATTACTGGCAGATTGTGGTCCTCGCGAGTGTGCGACTGGGATGCAATCTGAATTACGATCGTCTGCAGGACTTGGCGGAAAATCATCGTCGATTGCGTGGCATCATGGGCGTCGGTGAGTGGGACAGGAAGACTTCGTTCGACTGGCGGCGAATTCGTGACAATGTTTGCCTGCTTCGTCCTGCCACGATTGATTCCATCAGTCAGATCATTGTTGCCGAGGGCCACGCAATTGTTCCGGATGCGATCGAAACCGTGCGATCCGAAACCGTGCGAGCCGATTCGTTTGTGATGGAAACGTGCATTCATT
>Ga0335398_10007660_pt1 | contig 13112 bp, 6 predicted proteins | sample BON03_FD_205742 | JGI IMG/M metagenome (GOLD analysis project Ga0335398, IMG submission 205742) | Freshwater microbial communities from Lake Bonney liftoff mats and glacier meltwater in Antarctica - BON-03 (spades assembly) (version 2) | ecosystem: Environmental > Aquatic > Freshwater > Ice >...
AAGTAATGGTGAAAAGTCAATTAATTTAATTTTTAATTTGATGCCCGACCTTATTTTATTGGATCTAATGCTGTCGGGGAATTTAAGTGGAATTGATGTTGCACTTAAGATCAGGGAATTTACTCAAATACCAATTGTTTTTATAACTGGATATTCAGATAAAGGTTACCTGGAAAATATCGCTCTTCTGGAAGGCAATTACTTCATACATAAGCCATTCTCAAATGAAATGCTTAGTTCGATTGTTTATTTAGCAATTTTCAAACATAAAGCTAGTTTAAAAATAACCAATACTTTAAATATCAGAGATAAAGGATTTATTGTTCCGATAAAAGTGGAGGAGATTTTAATATTGAAGGCAGACGGCTTGTACACACGGATCTATACTCGTCAAAAGCAATATATAGTCAGGGATATTTTGAAAGATGTTTCAGCTAAGCTATCCGTTAACATTTTTATAAGAATACATAAATCTTATATTATAAATATTGATCATGTTACATCATTTAATTCAAAGTATGTCACGTTGTTGGATTATATTGTTCCTATCCGACGCGGCTATTTTAAAGAATTTTCGCAGCTTCTAAATAATAGATTTCAAAATTAATATATATTTTTTACTTACTTTTAAGTATTCCCATGATATCTATAACTTAATTTACTTTCTTAACTAGTGAGAATACCTAGCAATGAAAATAAATTAACTAATGGACGGCCGAAGTATAAGTACAGTTTGTGTTAATCATATATTATTTTCTTTGTTTTACTAGTTTCACTCCAAATACGCTGGTTAGATTTTTTTTAAAAAAATTGTGATATATTCTCTTATATTTTAATCTGAATTATTTATTTTTTAGTATTCAATTTTAAAAAATTACTCCGAAATATACTAATATTATAACCGTTTTAATTCTGCAAATAGGTACTACTAACTAGTTATAAAAAGTTATTTAACTTATAATAAGGATTCTACCGCAAGTTTAATGGATAAATCAGGAGTTAGGTATTATTTTAATTTAGTTGATTCTTCTAAAGCTCAGTAAATCAGCCAATATATGATTTTAGTAAACGGCACGTTTCCTATATTAAGTCATTTTATGTATATGTTCCACTAACTTAAGGGCAGAACCTATTTTATTTTCAAGGACGGTGATCTCATCATCAATAAGGAGTATTTTTCCTTTCAGATGGTATAGCTATAGAGATGGTAGTACCTTGATTTTCATTACTTACAAGTTCTATTATCGCCCCTATTAGAATTGAAAATTCTTTTACTATATTGAGGCCAAGCCCACTTCCCTTAATGTCAGCAACGTTCTTTCCCCTGTAAAATGCATTAAATATATTTTTTTGGTCTTGTTCTGGAATGCCGATACCATGATCTTTTACTTGAATTAAGAAAGAATTGGAGTTATTAGTGACAGTTAATTCTACTGGTTTGGACTTTTCCGGAGAGTATTTCAGCGCATTCTCCACTAAATTTTTGAGTATATGAGCCAATAGTAATGGATTTGTTGTTATTTCAAAATCTCTATTCGGCACTTTGAGTAGTAGTTGATTATGCATTTCCTCTTCTGAAAAATATTCGGCAATTAATTCTTTTAAGAAGTTTAAGAAGTGAAATTTTTCAAATTGTTCGTTTTGTTGTGAGCTACTGTGTATTTCCAATAGTAGGATGTCAGAGGTGATTTTACCTAGTTTCTTTGTTTGATTAGAAATCCGTTCTACATGGGTATTCACTTTTTGTATCACATTTTCGTCGATGCCGTTAGTTATGTTGAAAGAGATGATTTCTGCACTGCTCAAAATTGTCGCCAGTGGAGTTCTAAATTCATGTGAGGCTATGGAAATGAACCGAGATTTCAATTCGCTGATGGTTTTCTCTTTTGCCAAAGATTTTTTCAATTGTACTATTACTTCTTCCCTCACGGTCACATCTCTACCGTTCACCACATATCCTGTAATTACATTGTTTTCGTCCATTAGTGCTTGAATGGTTGACTCGACCATCAAGCGTTTGTCATTCGCCTTATTCGGTACATGCATAAGTAGCTGTAACTTTCCATTTGTGACTGTACGTGCTGTTATAAATTGCTCGAAATAATTTTTTGATTCTGTTCCAATTATTTCTTCAGCCGAATAGCCAAACTCTCTTTCGATGGAAAGTGATACATAGGTGAAAGTTTTATCTTTATCAAGTAGGACTACAAAATCAGTGGAATTTTGTGCAATAGTGCGGTACTTGTCTTCCATTTTATTTTTTTCATTTACTATTCTTAATTCTCCGATCATATTGGCATAAGCCACAATTATGTGCTCAAAAAAGGAAGCATCCTTGAGGGAATAGTCAGATTTCTTATTGGCAAAACCCATCATACTAAATTTCTTACCACCTTAGATGCAAGTGATAAACGGACCACATTCGTATAGAAAAAGCCCAGCCTAAAGGTTTGGCCCTAGTGCCAAACCTTTAGGCTGGGCTGATGAAGAAAACATCCTGTTTTTGGGTCGCAAAACTTAACAAGTATGATGCAGTCATCACTATTGGAAAGGTATGAAATTTTCGCTTTCAAGAAACTGGGAAGCTGTAATTCTGAAATTAGCCAGGACGCCAGACAGGGATAAGTCCACCATAAGCAGGGAGCTGAAAAGGAATGCAGACAGGCGCAATAAGCATTACCAACCCGAGCTGGCATACAGAAAGGCTGCCCACAAACACTGGCAGAAGAATAAGTACGAGGCTGTTGCTGCCCAGATACAGGAAAAATCATCTATTGGCTGGAAAAGGACTATAGTCCTGGACAACTAAAAGGGAATGCGGTCAACAACAAACGCCCCCTGCGCGTCAATAGCGCGGATAGATCAGTTCATATGGCAGGACAAGAAGTAAGGCAGCGGATTGATTCCCAATAGGACCTGTATAAGCCAGCGTCCTGAGGCAGTTGACAAAAAGAGCAGGATTGGGGACCTGGAAATGGATCTGATCATTGGGAAAGGACACAGAGGAGCTCTGTTGATCATAAATGACAGGGCTACCAGAGTACTTAGTATGGGGTAGCTAAAGGGGAAAGAAGCGGTGGATACAGCAAAAAAAGCCATAGCCTTTTTGGAAGACGCTGCTCCCTTTTTGCGTACCGCATTTACCACAGACAATGGAAAGGAATTCGCAAACCATGAGAAAATTGCCGAACGGCTGAGAATTAGTTTTTGCTTTGCAAAGCCTTACGACAGTTGGAAAAGCGATGCAAATGAAAATTTGAATGGACCAGTCAGGCAGTATTCCCCCGGGGAAACCAACTTGGCCGACATGGATAAACAGCCCGTCAAAGTGGCGAAAAATATATTGAACAACAGCCCCAGAAAAAGCGATGGTTTTAAATCACCTAATGAGGTTTTTGCAGCAGCCATCAACAATGAAGGAAAAGTTGCATTTATACCTTGAATCCACCGTTTGAATAGGAAGGTGTAATTGCATCCGACTACTGTACGCGTTAGACCTAGAATGACGTCTGTTCTACACTCAGATGGCTAATCATCATGCCCACCTGAATGACAAAGTCAGGCAGAGCGTATGGACGGGGAAATCAACACTCGGATCGGGTCGTTAGACGTGCCGTTGTTGCCACAATACAAGAGCTTAAAGAAGTTTTTATTGATCCGTGAAGTAAACTCATTGGTAGAACCGGTCATGCCATGCGTTTTTATCATCCTACATTTTTCGGGATTTATGTGAAAATAAAACAGAGGACGAACTAAAGCGGTTAAAGTGTGAAACTTTGGTCTTTTTAAACATAAGCCGCTCTTTGCCATGACCGAGCAAAATGCATAAAGCACTCATTCTTTAAACATAATTAATTGATTAATTATTTACTTTTCGGAGTGGACTCAATAATTTTTTGGTTCACTCCTGTTTAATCTTTAAGGTGACAAAATTCCACATCAAAGAATTGGAAAGAGTTAGGGGGTAACATAACATATTTTTTGGATAAAATGATGGATAGATAAGGGTTTGAATAAGGTTAAATTTATCATAATCATAACTTTAGCTAATCTATAAAATCAATCCTATATGACATCAATTATTACTCGTTTACAAAATAAAAAGATGATTTACCTTGCGGTATCCATCTTTTTGTATGGGGTATCCGGCCTAGATGGATTTGCCCAATCCAGAGTCTCGGGAACTGTCGAAGATGAATCAGGAATGTTTATACCCGGTGTTACCGTGGTATTAACCGGAACAACTATCGGCACAGTGACCGACATCGACGGGAAGTTTGACATCACCTTATCCAAAGGCTCAGAGCGGCTTTCTTTTTCCTTTATCGGGTACGTCACCCAGCAAGTGGAGGTAGGCTCACAAAGCATAATCGGGATAATAATGATCGAAGATTCAAAAAGCTTGGAAGAAGTTGTGGTTACTGCCTTTGGCGTTCAGCGGGAAAGGAAAGAATTAGGTTATACGGTTCAGACTTTAAAGTCGGAAGATCTAATCACTACCCAAGACAATAACATTGTCAATGCCCTAAGCGGAAAGATTGCTGGGGTTCAGGTGACCCAGAGTGGTTCCCAAATTGGAGCTTCCTCAAGAATCATTATTCGTGGAAATGCTTCATTCGCAGGGAATCAGCCTCTTTTTGTAGTCGATGGTGTGCCAATCGACAATACATCCACAAATCTAAGCGGAAGCGGTGGGTTGGATTATGGTAACGCTGCTGCTGATATCGACCCGGAAAACATTGAATCCTTAACCGTATTGAAAGGAGCTAACGCAGCGGCACTTTATGGAAACCGTGCAGCCAACGGGGTTATTTTGATTGAAACCAAAAAAGGACAAAAAGGTAAAGAAGGTCTGGGGGTTGAGTTTAATACTTCTATGGTTTTCGATGTACCCAGCTATTTCATGAATTTCCAAAATGACTATGGCATAGGAACCCGCGGTGGTGAATACGACTGGCAACAGTATTTAGGAAGAAATCCAAGTTCAAACCTCACCTATAATGAGTATGCGAAGCGATTCAGCTACAACTATGTAAATGGTATCGGCGGCGGAGTACAAGAAAACGCAACTTCTTGGGGTCCTCGCTTAGATGCAGGTCTTTTATTGGATCAGTGGATAAAGGGGCCCAACAGTCCATGGGAATCCAATCCTGATAATATAAACGACAACTTCTTCCAAACTCAAACTAATTATATCAATCAGATTGCAGTAACAGCTAAAGGAAAAGAGGCCTTTGGAAGGGTTGCTTTTTCAAATCGTAAAATGACTGGTATGTTCTTTAACACAGATCAGACAGTAAATACCTTAAACGCCAACCTTACTCTTAATCCTCATGAGAAGCTTACTGTGGGAACCAATTTTAATTATGTCAACAGACAAAGTGATAACCTTCCTGTAGTTTCCTATGGATCTATGACCAAACTAGCTTGGGGCGCCTTCAGACATATTCCTTTGGATGAGGTAAGAAGAGTTTACGATGAATTCGAAAATGAGCAGGGCAGTGGGTACAACCTCAATCAGAATAATTTCTATTATGATTTGAAACAAACCAATGGCATGAACAGAGAGCGTTTCTATGGAAATGTCAATGTAGCCTACCAAATCAATGACTGGCTGACTGCCAACACTCTTATCGGACTGGATTACTACGATGAGATGCGAAAGTCTATCACTATGTCACGGACTAGGGCGAATATCAACAACAGAATGGGCGGCCAGTTTTCTCAGTCAGATCAAACCCGGCAAGAATTCAACACCGACGTCAGATTAGATTTTAACAAAACCTTCGAAAATGATTTTTCATTGATTGGCCTAGTGGGCGGAAACTACCGTCAAAACAAATTCAGCAGCATGAACTTGAGTGCCCCGGATTTGAATGTCCCTAATCTATTTAACGTTGGAAACGCGAAAGGAACCCCAGGTGTCGGCATGTTTGACAGCCAAAAAGAAAACTACAGCATTTATTCTTCTGCAACTGTCGGCTACAAAGGGTATTTGTATGCAGGTGTGACGGCAAGAAATGATTGGAGTTCCACTTTACCCGAGGAAAACAGATCATATTTCTATCCCTCAGGAAACGTATCTGTCACTTTATCAGAAGCATTGGACATCAAATCCAAAAATTTCAGCCATTTACAGTTGAGAGCCAGTATGGCAAGAGTGGGGTCTGATACTGACCCCTATCAGTTAATGGGCACCTACAGCACTAGCCTCTTTAATAACAGCGCCTTGTTCAACTCACCTGCTGTAATGCCTCCTGCCAATCTCAGACCAGAAATGACAACTTCCATGGAGGTTGGGGCTGATTTTAGGTTTTTCAGCGACAGGCTGTCTATCGATGCGACTTACTACAACCAAGTCACAGAAGATATGATTCTCAATGTACCAACTGCGAGGACCACAGGTTTTGCATCCCAACTTATCAACGCTGCAAAAATTGAAAACATGGGCATTGAGCTTATTATGAGAGCGCTAGTTCTAGACATAAGAGATTTCCGCTGGAACACAACTCTTAACTGGGCAAGAAACACCAGCACTGTAGTAGAACTTTATGGTGGATTGGAAAATATCACAATTAGCTCAGGATTCGGTGGTGCTAGATTAGTGGGAACTCCGGGTCAGCCATGGGGGGACATCAGTGGTCTTCCGTTTGTGAGAGATGAAAGCGGTAACATTAAAATTTCGCCAAACGGAACTCCAATGACAACAAATCAACAGAAAATCTTGGGGAATGTGACTCCGAAGTGGATTGGGGGGCTGCAGAATTTATTTACTTATAGAAAAATAAGTCTGGGCGTTTTATTAGATTTTCGTAGTGGTGGCGATTTCTTCAGCGGAACCTACTGGCATTCCTATCCAACTGGAGCCTTTACGAACACAGTCCAAAATAATGTCAGAGCTGAGGGAATTATAGTAGAAGGCGTCAAAGGAGATGGCTCGCTGAATGATGTCAGGATTTCTGCTCAGGATTACTACAATGGCGCATGGGTTTGGAATAACCATGAATATTCAATTATCGACGGATCTTATGTAAAGCTTCGTGAGTTGACTCTTGGATACACCTTTAGTATTGGGAAACTACAAAATATCGCAGTTTCTGCATTTGGAAGAAACCTTGCAATTCTTCACAGAAGTGCAAAAGCTAAAGAACTTGGTCTTGATCCTGAGGCAGCTTCTCAGATGGGTGGTAGCGAAAGAGGAACAGGTTTTGAAAACTTTATGCCCCCTACTACTAGATCATACGGCTTTAATCTAAGGCTGAATTTTTAATTCCTTTAGGTGAAGAAAATTAAATGTGGATAAACATTGAAAAACAACCGTAAATGGTTTCATATATGAAAAACATATTAAAAAATAAGATAAGTAAATTACTGGCTATTAGTACTTTAATGATAGCAATTTCTTGTACTCAGGATTGGGCTGAGATGAATATCAATCCCAACCAACCTTCTTTAGTACCTGCCTCAAATATTTTCGGTGCTGGCCTTACAGTAGTAGCTGGCCAGTTGTTCGGAGAGCGAATTGGAATCTATTATACTGGTACTTGGTCAGGTCAACTCGCAGCGACTGGGGCAGGGGATTATGAATTTAGAGTGGATATCAATAACGGGCAATGGGACAACCTCTATCGGGGAATGGCCTATTTTGAAGATGCCAGAATTAATGCGCTAACAGAAGGAAATAGTAACCTAGCTGCTGTTTCCTTAATCATGAAGGCATTTACAGCTCAGCAAGTTTCTGATATGTGGGGAGACATTCCCTACTCTGAGGCCTTTAAATTGGGAACAGAAGATATATTAAATCCAGTTTTCGATTCTCATGAGAAAGTCTACACGCAAATCTTAAGTGAATTGGAGGAGGCCAACACCTTATTAAATGCCAGTTCTATTGCTGTGGGGGTAGGGGATTTTATTTATGCTGGAGATATAAATAAGTGGAAAAAATTTGCAAATTCCCTTCGACTTCGAGTAGCCATGCGGATGTCTTTAGTAGCTCCTCAGGCTGCTGCTGCAGTTATGTCCCAAATATTGGGTAATCCAGCAACCTTTCCTGTATTCGAAACAAATGCTGATAATGCTTATTTGAAATGGCCCGGAACAGCCACCAACAATATCGAGCCTTGGAGGCAGAGGCTAGGTGTACCTACCAACAAGCAGGATCAGTATAGAACAAATCATGACCTCATTAGCCGGCTGGTTGAAATGGAGGACCCTCGTCTGCCGGTTTATGCAGATAAAAACGCAGCCGGGATTTACAATGGCTATAGAATGGGAATCGGTCAGTCGGGTTTCCCGCTGAACGCTCAGCAGAATGTTTCCCATATTGGAAATCGATATGGCTATGACGATAGGGGATTCTCTCCGTTTATGCATGCTGCACAAGTGTGGTTTATAAAGGCAGAAGCCTACGAAACAGGCTTGGTTACAGGAGGAAACGCAAGAGAGGCTTATGAAAGAGGGATTGCCATTTCCATGCTGGACAACGGTATTGTTCAGGCTGACATTGATACATACCTTCAAAAACCGGGTGTGGCTTGGGGTACCAGCTCCACTCCAAATGTAGCAAAGATCAGGCTACAAAATTGGATCGGTTTATATAAACAAAGTGTAGAGGCTTGGGCAGAAAACAGAAGAACAGATGTGCCAAAGTTAGTCAATGTTTCAAATGACTATGCGAGCAATCACAACCGTCCACCCTTCAGAATGGCCTATCCTGCAAATGAAATTGCATTTAATGAAAGTTATCCTAATACTGTAAATCAGGTAGATATTTTCTACGGCGATCAGATCTGGTGGGATACTAGAAAGGGAGTGAATTAGAATTTCAATGCCATCGGGAGGTTGCTTCGGATGGCAAATCTTACTGTTAAATGATTGTTGATTTTATCGAACTAATTTTATCCAAACCATACCTATGCTGACTCGCTACTCTGTTTCTTTTGTGATTTTCTTACTGGTTGGATTTATAGCTGCGGAATTTAATTTTATTAAAAAAAGCAATTCTGAAGTATCCGAAACTATTACTGAAAACAGCAATGGACTCCATGGATATATTGGATATAGTACTTTAAAAAGACCAGAAGGATTTGGTGCCGGAATAGGTTTTTACACAGCAGTTTGGCCTTTAGTTGAGCAGCCTTTGGCTGGATTCCAGATCGGGCTTCCGGGAAATTGGATCACACCTGATAATCCTGGTAACAAGGATATCCCTTGCTGTCCAGAAGGTACTATTGCTAGAACATGGGAACCTAGAGGCCCGACTTGGTCCAGTGTCTTTCAGACTCAGGAAGGCGGACTGGGGTATTGGAGAGGTAACAGGTACCATTATGGTTCTCCAAAATTCAGCATGAATGGTGTCCCAGATTGTTATAATTCAGAAATAGCTTCTCCAGGATGGCCCTTTTTTTACAGCGCAGAGGCCTTGCCGGATGATCAACTGGGAATAGCGCAGCTGAGTAATAGGATTCTGGTACCACCCGATGGAATTACTTTTGAAGGAGATCTGGAAGGTAGGTTTTTGGGATATACCCACATGATGCTGCCTTTGACAGAGGCCAAGCCGGGTCCTACTCCTACAGGTAATCAAAGTTGGACGCTTTTTTTGAACTCAGATAACTTTAAAGGGCCTGTGGCTTTTTATATCCCTGAAATGTGGAGCAGGCTTTCAAGAGAATACAAAGCTATAGAAGGAATGGGGCTGGACGTACGAGAAGGAACTATGGGTGGTGGCGGAGCAATGGAAATCAATAAGGTTCCTTCCTTTGAAATGAGAGATAATAAAGGGGACTTGTACATCAAAATACCACAGCTCCAATTCCCTGTAAATGAAAAAGGCCAGTCAATCCTCGTTCAGGATGTTACGTATTACTCAAAAGATGCACTGTTTAATTATCTTCTGGAATGGAAAAAGGATGGTAAACCTTATTCTGGAAAATTTGATGACACTCATATCTGGAAGCCTGAATTAAACCCAAGAGCTCTTTCTTTAGATCAAGGAGCAAGCCTAAACAACGGAGGAAAAAAATTAACCGGTTTGGAAGAGGTTCTACAAACCATCATCACTGACTCCAATGCATTTGGTCTTCAATGGCAGGTAAATACAATTTCTAAACCGGGTCTTTTCCCTCAATATTACAAACAAGTGGGTGATCACCGTGTAGCAGTTAGCCCCAAAGAAGTTCCCGTAAAACTTAAAAAAATGGAATTTGCCAACGCGGGATCAGAAAGTCATTATGTCAACTGGAGAGATGGCAATGAGATATTGGATGGAAATTTCATCATCGACAAAAGCCTGCCCTACTCCACTCCAACTACCGGTGCTTGGGTGAATCCAGGTCCCGCCTCCCAATCCTACTCCGTGCTGTCAAAAGACGGGTCAATGGTCACCTACAAATGGTATAGATTTATTGATCAGCCTTCTTTTCAGCAATTTAGTTGGAGTGAGAAGGAAAAGGATGCGCTTCAGAAATTTGTCGAGCAAATCCACAAAAACTGGGGCATCGACCAAGAATACATGGCTCCTCCTAGTACCGGAGAACTGGTTGCTATTGATCCAGTTTTGATTGTCAGCCCACCTCCGGGAATGGAAATTGGATACGTACCCATAGTCATCAGGCAGGAGAAAAATATGATTTCATCAAATTGAGACTTCCTTGCTTTAAATAGATGGATCTATAATAAAGAGGTGTGGGAATCCGAAGTAGATATAAGTTGTTTAATTGCCCGATTCAAAAGTTCAGTTTAAATCTCTCGTTAGCCCAATCTTTCATTCTAAAAGAATGGGAATCGGGTTAACGAGTCCTTTTCTTCTTTCCAAAAAACCGATGAATTTATTGACAAGTTTGCGCTACAGTAAATGGAAAAAATCCACAAAAGGATCTATAAAGTTGAGCGTTTTTGTGATTTTGATGTTGGTAAATGCCCCCGATGCATTATCCCAAAAAGCAGATGAAAATTTCTCAAGGCCACATGTCATCATTTTCTTAACAGATGATTTGGGTTATGGTGATCTCGCCAGTTACGGCAATCCCATCATTAAAACTCCAAATTTGGATCAGTTTGCTTTAGAAGGAGTGAGGATGACGGACATGCATTCTGCCGCTACAGTTTGTTCGCCTTCCCGGGCTTCTATCCTCACCGGAAGAAATGCTTTCCGAAGTGGTTTTTACTCTATTGCAGGATTTTTTGGCGCTACCCTGCAAAAGGATGAAATAACGCTACCGCAACTGTTAAAAGAAGTTGGTTATGAAACAGCTTTTTTTGGGAAGTGGCATTTGTCTCGTTTGGAATCGTCGGCGGAAGTTTCAGTCAACGAAATGGGCTTTGATTATTCTTTGGCTACTTCTGTCAATGCATTCAATACTGGACCTAAAAACCCGGACAAATTCATTCGCAACGGTCAGCCGGTAGGTGTTTTGGAGGGATGGTATGTGGATATAATTTCAAATGAAGCTGCAGACTGGATCTCCACCAAAAGGGATATAGAGAAACCATTTTTTATAATCATCTCCACAAACGAGCCCCATACTCCCATAGATCCACCCATAAACTTTACCCAGCTCTATGACAATGTGGAAGTGACTGAAAAAACAAAATTGACAAACTATGGTGGATACAACCGTCCCGAGAAGGATATTTCGGTTTTCCAAAAAGAATACTACGGCACAGTCTCTCAAATTGATCACAGTTTTGGGAAATTGATGACTTTTCTCGACAAGCAGGGCTTAAAAGACAATACTTTAGTGATTTTCACCAGTGATAACGGTCCGGAATACCCCGTAACTATGGGAGAGTCCAACGGAGAATGGGAAGATCCAATCCGGGACAAATGTTTCGGAACCCCCGGAGACTTAAGAGGGATGAAACGATTCCCTTATGAGGGAGGACATAGAGTTCCCGGAATCATCCGATGGCCGGGACACATCCCGGTAGGTACGGTAAGTGATAAATTATTTAATGGGACAGATTTTCTCCCAACCATTTGCAGGCTTGCAATTGCCCGTCTTCCTGAAGAAAGTGCTATCGATGGAACCGATGCATTTAACGCATTTCTAAATCAAGATTATGATAGGGCTGTACCACCCATTTGGTTTTTTCCGGTCGGATACTCCCATTTGCCGGGAATGGCCCACATGGCAATGCGTCAAGGGGATTATGTTTTAATCGGAAATCTTGATCCAACATGGGAAAAATTCAGAATTGATAATGAAGAGAGAAAAATGCAAGCCGTAGATTGGATAAAGACCGCAGTTCCTTCAAGTTTTGAATTGTATGATATTAAAAAAGATCTAGCCCAAAGGAATGATTTAGCCGATGAAGAATCAGAGACTTTATTAAAATTAATACCCAAGATGCAACGCCTCTGGCTTGATATCAGAGATGAAGCACCTTGGTGGGGCAGAATTCCAAAGTGACTCCTAATTAGTTCTTTTTTAACTCATGAATTAATAATTTAAAGCTTATCATCATACCCACTCAAACGCACCATGAAAAGATCCCTACTTGGTTTAAATTCCCTTCTACTTTTTCTTTTTGCCCTAGGTTGTAACTCTGGTTCAAAAACTGAAAATTCAGAATCTGCCATTGGCTTTATCCTTCAGGAATCAGATCTTCCCGATTACGAAAGGCACATAGACCATCGACGTCTGCTGACTGCCTTGGATGACCGACAAGGGGAATCTATTCGGACTGGGGAGCACATTTACAATAATGCTTGTTTCAATTGCCATGGAAACCCCGAGCAAGAGGGCTCTATGCCGAATGCATTTAAATTTTGGAAGGACGAATTTAAAGTGGGAAAGGATCCCTATTCCATCTACCAAACCCTCACCAGGGGTTACGGTTCCATGCCGCCGCAAGTCAATCTGACTCCTGTAGAAAAGTATGACATCATTAATTACCTGAGGGAAACCTTTTTGAAAACGGATAACCCAAATCAATATGTCAACTTGGACTCGGCCTATTTGGCAAGCCTGCCTGACGGGACGACCACAGGTCCTGCGCCCAAAGAATTTAAGCCTTGGGCGGAAATGGACTATGGCAACTTTTTGATCAATACTTATGAAGTGGTCGGACTGAATGCTCCTCCGAGAGAACGCTCCACAGGTCCAATT
>Ga0335398_10007664_pt1 | contig 13106 bp, 18 predicted proteins | sample BON03_FD_205742 | JGI IMG/M metagenome (GOLD analysis project Ga0335398, IMG submission 205742) | Freshwater microbial communities from Lake Bonney liftoff mats and glacier meltwater in Antarctica - BON-03 (spades assembly) (version 2) | ecosystem: Environmental > Aquatic > Freshwater > Ice >...
GGAATTGTTTCTCGACGTTCAGTAGCGAGAAAACAATCTCGGAGAACACCTGCTCTGGGTCTGAAAAAGCAAGTTGATATTGCGTGTTCAGGTTACGCATGGTGCCTTTGATGTAGTTCTTGGTGGTCTCAGGGAGTCGCTCCCCGATTTGTTGCTCAACGGCGTAGGTTGGGTATTTGGAAGGCTCTGTTGCCACAGGCTTGGCGATAGGTGCTTCAAACACAGGTTCCTCAAGACGTGTTTCTGGGGTTGGGTTGTGGTCTTCAAAGCCGTTATCCCCAAAAGTAACGCTACAAGGCCCCCTAACTGTAGTGTTATTTAAATTACAATCTTGTTCTTTATATATGGAAAACGCCAAATTGGCGTGACCGGTCACGCCAACATGTTCCGAAAGAATGCATGGTGTGCTGGTTATGTCTGACTTTTGGGCTAAAGCTGGTGCACTCTCCCCTACTTTGCTCCCCGCGAGTCGAACCTGCCCACCGATAAGTGTCATGAGTTTTTCCGTCACACGGATGTAGAGGTTCTTTTTTTTATAAAGGCGTGTGGTCTTCTCAATGTAACCCGCTTCTGCAAAGAGCTTGAGGTAGCGCGTGACCGAGCGCTCAGATAGACGTGAGTCTTCGGCGATTTGAGCGATGCTACGTGTGAACCACGTACGGCCATCTTCTAAGGTGTAGTTTGATATCTGCCACCAAAAAATAAGCTTGTCCAAGAGCGTTGCTTGGTTGTAACTGTTGGTGATGTCATGCAGTCGTTCAAAGGACGCATGATGAACCGATGAGAGGTTCTTTGATGTGTTTGAACCATCCTTATTTTTGCTTTTATCCATGCGTGCTTCATCCTTAGTGTCTATACCAATAAATTGACAAGTATTTTGGTTAGCACTAGAATGAAGGTGCGAGGTTCAAGTCTAGTGCTAACTAAATAATAGCCCGGTGTTAACTGGGCTTTTTTGTTTGTATATTTACATTACGTTACTCATAATAATTTCTCCTTATTTTCTTTATCTCAAGCCATTACTCTTTGTTCAAAAAATACTGTTATACAGGTATGGTATAAAATATTTAGGTTATTCAAACAAAGGATACTTGGATCAAAGCTACTACAGCATATTTTTTTTGTCAATAAATTATTTAACATAACTCATTGAAAATAAAGGTATATATATTTATATAACGTAATGTATATACTAATATACCACCTTTATATATATTAATATACATTAATATATATATGTATATACCTTGCAATAAGGCGCCTTAACTTTGGTGTTTTTATTTGTATACCTTAGTATACTCCTGTATATATATGTATGGGGCAACAAGTATTTCAAAGGAAAATCTAAATGTCTAATGTAATTGTAATTGGTGGTGAAAAAGGTGGTACGGGAAAAACAACTATCTCTGTAAATTTGGCCATTATGCGATCATTGATGGGGCATGATGTTTTGTTTGTTGATGCGGATAAACAAAGATCTGGGGCGAAGTTTTTTGACAGAAGAAATAGTAATGGGGTAAAGCCAGAAATTACGTGTGTTAATATTTTAGGTAAAAATCTTCATTCGGAATTAGATAGAATGGCTTCGCGATACGAGAGTATTATTGTTGATGTAGGTGGAAGAGATTCGGTTGAATTAAGATCTGCTCTTGTAACAAAGTCAGTGTCAGATTGGTATTCACCAATTCAGCCATCAGAATTTGACATGGATACTTTAGAAACGTTAGAGGAACTTTCAGAGTTATCTCAGGCATATAATCCAAACTTAAAAGCCTATATAATTTTAAATTCATGCTCAACACATGCTCAAACAAAAACTACGGATGAAGCTGAATTAGTAATTCGTGAGTCTTTTCCAAATTTAAATATTTGTAATACGACGATAGGACATCGAGTATGCTTTAAATATTCCATATCAAATTCATGTTCAGTTGTTGAGTTTGAGTCTGGTGAGTATAAGAAGTTACCTCCATATAGGGCTCAAAAATATTTACATAAAGCAAGTAACGATATGATATCCCTTTACAATGAAATATATAAAGAGAAGTTTTATTCGATAGCTGAAATGGCTGAAATTAATGAGGAGGTTTCAGTATGACATTAGGTTCTCATCATAAGAATAGAAGTATCGCATCTTCTAATAAAAGCGTTGATGATTTTATTGAGGCTGCAAATATAATACATAAATCGAAAGAAGCTGTAAAAAAAACGTCAGCTGATGATATATTATTGAGCTTCGCAGGAAGGATCGACCGAGAAAATGAATGTGTAAACAAACCGGTTCTTCTTTATTTAAAGAAAGATGTGAGTTTAGATATAGAGCATTATTGCCATGGAAATAAGCAGGGAATCATGAATTATCTTATTCGCAAGGGGTTAGATGATTTAATTAAAACAAATAAACTACAAATGGTTTTGGAATAAATATTGCATCAAATAAAGTATACTTTAGTATATCTTAGTATAGTGTAGTATACCTTAGTATATATATAAATATACTTTCGTGGATTCCTGTCTTTATTCATATTTTAATTTGTAATATTTAGTTTGAGACCCCTACTATGAAATAGTGCTGATTATCCAGTTTAATTAGACTTTCGGTTATTTCAACATGGTAGGGGAGGGTGGTATCGCTGCTTGCTATGGATGAATGATGACAAAAACACTTGCCACGGTGATTAGTTTGTTTTGAGCAATGGGGTGCCGCCGTAATTTTTAATGAAGTAGAGGATCAATGTTAGGTGAGCACCGATTATCGCCTGGCGTGATCACCTAATATCCCACCGAGGACTAAGGTAAAAAACAGCCCTTTATTGCTCTTAATGTGATCATAATGGTATTATGTCATCGTTATTATTTAAAATGGGTTTTTATATGCATAGCGTGGAAGTAACTTCTCAGCATAAAAGTGAGACTCAATCAAAGTATTATTCAATGCTCCTAGTTATGTTTTCTTCAACATGGCTTATGTCAGTAATAGTATCTGTTAAAATAGTGTATTTTTTTGGAATAACTCTGACAGGCGGATTTATAATTTTTCCATTAACAGCTGCTTTGAATAGTGCAATTGCCGACGTTTATGGTTACAAAGGAGCTAGACAGGCTATATGGTGTGGTGTAATGGTTAATTTAACGTATCTTGCTTTCATCAATATAGTGAATTTTATTCCATCGTCCCCGGATTGGGTTCTTGAAAATGAATTTAAGGCTATATTAGTTCCACAAACTAGAATAATAATAGCATCATTAATTGCGTTTTTATTTTCTGGTTTTTTAAACTCATACCTCATGAGTAAGTTTAAAATCAGAGGGCAAAGTCTTTTGCGACGAATATTGTTTTCATCAGTTATAGCGATAACCTTTGATTTAAGCATTTATTTTTTGATTGGGTTTGCAGGAGTGATAGATTTAAATATCTTAAAAACATTATTTTTATTTGCGTACATTAAAAAAATATTATTTGAAGTTCTATTACTGCCCGTGATATGGATATTAATTGATAAAATCAAAGTTAAAGAAGGGTTTGAAATATATGATATGAACACAAAGTTCACGCCATTTTCTTTAAATAATGTATACAGCCTTAGTGATTATAAAATAATTAAAGATAAATCTAAATTTGTGTCAGCTTGATGAAAGCCTCTCATAATAAAAAAAAAGTATGTTTGTTGTTTTTTAAAAAAATTGTGGATTTATTTAAAAAATTTGTCGGATTTTTTGAAAAAAACACAGCTAACACTTTCTTAAAAAGTATAGATGGGGACTCTTTAAAGGTTTTTTTATTTACAAGAGGCTGTAGAGATATTAATGTGTTCCATTTGAGTGATGTAATTTTTGATAGCTCATTGATTGCAACGTTATCTCAGAAATCAGCAGCAACAATCGGTTATTATTATGGTATAAATTATAGCGATATGTTTGTAAAAACCAAGAATGTAAGTTTTTGTTTAACAGAGGAATCCAGTGGTAAATTTAGCAATCAAATATTGTCGTTAGCTCGAGGTAATCAAATCAATTTTTCATCGAAGTCAGCGCTTGGTCAAATTAAGTGCCATAAAATGCATCCGGTTGAAATTATAACTAATGAAGTGATTTTAAATCAATTTCAGCCAATACAGGCTTGTTATATAGGGATGCAGCTTGGTATGCGAGCATCATTAAAAAATGAAATTAAAAATTAATGACGTTAGCGTTATGGAAAAAAGTACTTGCTTAATTGACCAATTTCATCACAGTCTCCCAATACAAGATTAAACTCATCTTCAATGAAAATATTCTTATGCATCATTTTTCTAGTGGTCTCAGAGTCTTTTTCTGCGTAATTAAATAGTGTTAAGTGTGGATCATAAAGGTCTTTTCTTATCGGATCTATAAGGTTAGAAACTATTTTAAATAGTTCCTTTAAATATTCATATTCATTTGGCATTAATGACAGCCAGTAAGTATTTTTATCGAATGTGATGGTGCTATATGAGCTAAAAGAAATCCTCAATGACGTTTGATCTATTTGATTAAGGATTTCACGCCAAACATTTTCAATCAATAATGAATCGAAAAAAAAATGACATATCGTAATATGGGGAATGGAGTGATGACTAATGCAGTAACCGTTTGTATCAGGGCCTTCTTCTGAAACCAACGAAATAAATGTATTAATACGGTATTTAGGGATGAATGCCAAGTTATATTTTTTTATTGTCATATACGTTTATTTCGCTCTTATCTATGTTTTTCTGGATTGCATTATAGTTAGCATAACGATGCCAATGATTTTGTGATCGTTTTTTTTGTACACGAGTGTTTGCAGATTTTTAAGGATTGGCAATAAGTGCCAATCTGGAGGATCGATTATTAAATCTCGAAGAGAAACTTCGTTGTTTTCTACTATTCTCACTAAAACTAAATCACCATCTATGGGATTTTTATTGGGATCTACTATGAATACAGTTCCTGTTGGAAATCTAGGCTGCATTGACCGTTTACTTTCTAATGCATAAGCCTCATTGCTTAAATCTTCTGTGGATGTAAGTGCAATTGGCTTCCAGTTTGGCCAGTTTTTTAAGTTTGTATCAGCTAAAAAGTTTGGATGTGATATATCTTCCCAGTTAAAAATGGGAACGGATCGTGGGGATTTATTTTCAGATGAATGGACGGGAGAGGCTTTTTCGCCAGTCAGCTCATCCAAGCTTACATCGAAGTAGTTAGCTATTGCTTTGAGTGTGGACATTCGTGGGTCAGTTGTAAATCCACTGTTTATGCGACGTATGGTGTTGTAAGGGATATTAAGGGCACGAGCCAAATCACTTTCAGATATCCCATCTCTCTTTATTAAAAAAGATAGATTTCTTGATAAGGTATCGTTAACAACTTCCATTTCTTTTAGGTTTGTTCCTGTTGATTCCATAGGATATGGGAATCCTCTTTAAATTGATTGTTCGTTTACAAATTTTGACATAAAAGAGGTTAAAGGGGAAAGAAAAAATAAATATACCTTATTTTTGTACTTTGATGTATTTAATAAAATTTAAATATATTATGTATATTTACATCTAAGTCAAAATAATACATTATAGTATCTGTTCTTCGGTTTTTTTAATCGAAGGGATCTGAAAAGCAAGAATGAGAGGATCTCAGTTAGATCTAAGGTGTTTTTCAAGATTTAAGGTATAGCATAATCAAGCAGGTTTAATTATGACAATGATAGGGATGTACAACCAAGCAAGGAAAGAAATCGAGTCACGATTTCTAGGACTACCTCACGCCCACATTAGTATGATCGGTTATTTAATTAATCGTGCCGATACAGAAACAGGGATAGTTTCAGATATCAGTTATCGTGAATTAGCCTCTATGTTATCTATCGATCCAGCGCCAGGCCGACGAGGTTCAGGCACACCACAGAAGCAAGCTATTCGAAGTTATCTTATTACAATTGCGGAGCAGTGCTTTAAAGATTTCAAGATTTTGAGTCAAGGACAGAGTCTTCAAATCCAGTTTTTAACGCTCCCTAAAATCTACAGCGCCCACTTAAATCAGGATAAAGAAATCACAGATAATCATGTAGTTTTAATCACAGCTAAACCACATCAAACACCTGATAAAACGGTTGTTAATGATGCATGTCCTGATAAAGTTTCAAACACAGAAGTACACACAGCAACTTCCTCAGACAGCTATGTAAAGAATATATATATAACAAACAACAACAATAACAAAACAACTGAAAAATTAGCAATTGCCGATGACTTCACACCGAGCCCTGAGGCGATTGCTCGAGCTACTTCGATGGGGATCAGCTTCGCAGAAGATTTGAATGAAATCCAAGCCTTCATCGACCACAACAAAGCCTCTGGCAACGTGTGGGCTGACTTCAACCCGATTTACCTACGCTGGTTAGCTCGAAGTGCTGAGCGTAAGCAGCTGTCTAACCAACCTAAGGAACTTAAGCATGCAAGAAGCAGCGGTAAGACACATCAGCCAAGCGCTCGAGAGCGCGTCCTCAATGCGCATAGAGAAGCATTTAAGTTATGCGAGGAGACAGGGCAGTTCCAGGCAAGGGCAGGGCATGAGAATGAATATGATCGCTACCTTATGGCTTCAGCTTACTGATATTTACGGGGCACGATTTGTGAACGTTTACGGTGATAAGGATTCGGGTGTGTGGTACCAAGCATTGAATGACTTAACAGAAAAAGATTTGGCTTTTGGCCTGCACACGATGATGCGTGATGTTCGCTTTGAAACGTGGCCCCCTAATTGCACGCAGTTTCGTCACTTGTGCTGCAAGAGTCCTGATAGAACGGGTTTACCGAGCGTCCATCAAGCATTTAAAGAGGCGCGCCTTAACCACCATTTGGCACGTCCTGTATGGAGTCATCCCGCGATTAAATTCACGGTGAAGCATTTAGGGGTTGATGTGGTGAATGCGGCAAGAGCGGATTATGCCTTTAGGGTATTTAAAGAAGTGTATGAGGATTTGAGTGCGCGTGTGGCACGTGGTTTTAAAGTGCCTGATGTTTCAGATGAGGATGTGATGGATAAACGCGCCGCATCAAAAGCTTACCCCAAACTTGCATCATTGCTTAAGGTGAAATCATGACAACAGCTCATCATAAATTTAATCCAGGCGAGATCCTCGATTCTTTGCAGTACTGTGCGAACCGATTGCTTTTAGCTTATGACGAAACTTTAGAAACAGAGCTGTGGGATGCCTTTGGTAACACGGCCGATGCGTGCCAGAGCTTGCTTTGCCTTATAGATAACAAGAAAGCAGTATTTAAGAATCCCCCAACGTGTCAAATCATAAATTGGCATGAGGTTAAGAGGGCGTCATGAAGGTTGGTTATGCCGAATTTTTTAACAAAGCAGGTATTTTTACGCGTTCACTTGTTAAGTTTTAATGCATACAATGAGCGAACTATTATTTAAGGAATTTTTTCATGAAGTCAGTATGTGTTTATTTGGGTGCAAACTTTGGGGTGGATAAGCAGCTTGAAGATAAAGTTATTCAACTTGGAAACCACATTCAGCAGATGGGTTTAACCCTGGTTTACGGGGGGTCGAGCCTTGGCATGATGGGTCTTTTGGCAAAAACTGTTAAAGAGCAAGGTGGTTGTGTGGTCGGTGTCATTACCGAGCATCTTCTTGATAAAGAAAAGCCGCTCGAGAACTTAGATGCATTGCATGTGGTGAACTCCATGCAGGATAGAAAAAAAATGATGCAAGATTTATCAGATGCTTTTGTTGTGATGCCTGGCGGTATCGGCACGCTCGAGGAAGCCGTTGAAACATGGAATGCCATCAAAATAGGTGAAATCAATAAGCGCATTGGGTTTCTTAACGTCGGTGGCTATTTTGATCATTTATTTAAATTTATCAGCCATTGTCATGAACAAGGGTTTGTTATGCAGGAGCATGCGCACATCCCTGCTGTTCACGCCGATGTTCCTGAGTTAATGAATACGTTATTTGGTCAATAAGGGGTTTGTCATGCAAGGCATCAACTTGAAAGAACATCATGCACTCACGAGCAGTGCAAGCGTTAAAGAATTGGTTAACCCATTGCTTGAGTCGATAGGTATAACCTACTTTAACTACATCAAAGTGCACAACAATGATTGTTCTCGCGAGTTATTGACGAATAATCCTGAATGGATTGATCATTTTTATCAAAACGCGTTGTTTAACTCAGTTGGTGCGATGGATGTCGAACACTTGCTTCCTAAAGGCTATTTTCTTTGGTCAGAGTTGAATTCTAAAGATCCAATTTACCTCCAGGGGCGAGATTTTTTCAATATCGATCACGGCATTAGCTTTATTGTTAAGCGCGAAGATGTCACGTATTTGTATGTGTTTGCTTCAAGCCGAGAGCGCTATGCTATCAATAATTTTTATGTTGGCAATATTGATTTACTTCAGAATTTTATCCACTACTTCAATGATGAAGCAAGGCCACTGATTAAAGAAGCAGAAAACAACCGTATTTATTTGCCATCCAAGCAGGCTATCAATCACGACAGGGTTAACAACATCATCCTCTCAGAAGAAGCACGACAAGATTTTCTAAACAAAACAAAAGCCAAAAGATATTTTTTATTGAATGAATCAGATAATTTGTTTTTGACAGAAAAACAGGCGAATTGCGCGAGGCTTTATACCAAGGGTTATACCTCAAAACATATTGCAAACATGATGAATGTATCACCTCGAACAGTTGAGGGATGTCTTTTAGATATCAAAAACAAATTACAAGATGCCTTGGGCCATGCTTTTAGCAAGGCGGAAATTGTTCAAACGTTACGCCATTCAAACATCACTTAAGGAGTAAATATGTTGGTTTTAGAGAGAAAGACGGGCCAGGGTTTTATGATTAGTGAGGATATCCAGGTCACGGTTTTAGGTCAGATAGGTGAATACATACGGGTTGGTATTTCAGCGCCTGACTCCATGTCGATTGTTCGAAGCGAGCTTTTGGAGCGAAACTACGGCACGCGGTTAGAGTCACGTACCCCATCGACGCGAAGAGTTCGAGCTCGCAGTTAATTTAAATTGAGGAGAAGGGCATGACGGCAGTAGGGAATGTTTTACGTAGTTCGCGATGTGTGGCAACAGCCGTTGCTGCTTCAGCACTTATGAGTTGTGCGGCTACACAGACGGCGATTGAGCACCGTAACTTAGAGAGTCGAACGAATTTAAGCGAGACCATCTTTTTAGATCCCGTTGCGCCATCGCAGAAGACGGTTCATGTGTCGGTTAAGAATACGTCTGGCAAGGATTTAGACATTGCTCCTCAGTTGAGAACGGCTTTGATTGCGCATGGTTTTCGTGTGGTTGGCAACCCAAGCTCAGCCCATTACTTGCTTCAGGCGAACGTTTTGAACCTCGATAAGATGAGTGTCACCGCAAGTCAGCGTGCCTTGGGTGGCGGTTACGGCTCAGCGATTGCGGGTGGTATCGCAGGGGCTGGACTGGGTGCACTCGTGGGTAACACGAACGCCATCATTGGCGGTGGTGTTGGCGGTGGTTTAGTCGGCCTTGCCGCAGATTCTTTGGTGAAAGATGTGAACTACACCATGGTGACGGATGTTCAAATTTCAGAGCGTCTGGCACGCGGCGTTAAGGCGAGCGAGCAGTTTAATTCATCACTTCAGAATGGCAGCACTTCATCGAGCCAACAAACCTATTCAAAACAGAGTGACTATCAGCGGTATCGAACACGTGTTGTATCTAATGCGGGTCGGGTGAACTTGTCCTACAGCAAAGCAAGACCTGTTCTTGAAGAGGGTCTGGTGAAGACGCTTGCAGGAATTTTTTAACGAAAAATTAAGGTCCGATGGAGTTCGACCTTAAGCCTAAATATTTTATAAGCAGTTGTAAAAAAAACTGAGCGAAGGGTCGCTCAGGGATTTCTGTAAGTAAAAAAAGGGGAAACGACGTGAAACTGAGTAAAAAAATAGCCAATAGATGTAAGCAATGCGCACTGATGACGACAGGGATGTTGTTGTCGGGTTATGCACTTGCAGAAGATAAGCTTGCAACGGCGTTGACGGGCGATGTGCAGGACATGCTCGGAGGCTCGGGGTACTTTTGGAAGATATTCATCCTGGTGGATATTATTCTGGCGGCGGCTGCGTACATTAAAAGCAAGAACCCGATGGCATTCCTTGGAACGTTTTTTATTGCCTTGGTTCCTGCCTTTTTCTTACGCCTTTTTGTGTTTAGCTAAGATGAGCAGGACGAACTTATACCGCCTGGTGAGTCATTTAGATGAGCCTAGGCGGTACTTTACCCTGAGTCTGGATGAGCTGTGCGTCGCCGTGTTAGCAGCCTTTTTTTTGGTGCTTTCAACCCAGAAGATTTTGGTGATGGTTCTGGGCGCGGGCGTGTTGGCTTTTCTTCGGCACATTAAAAAGGGCAAGGGTCCTCGGTTTTTAGTGGTACTCGCTTATTGGCATCTGCCTCGTAGCGTGATGCAAGTCATCGTACCTAAATTACCGGCATCTCACCGACGTATTTGGAAGGCTTAACCATGAACTTTAATGTACAGCAACATCGCCTTGGTCAACTCGCATCACGATTAAATCTGATGGTGGCCCTCGTGTTTACGCTTTTAATCACCAACCTCTTGATGGGTAGCTTGGCGTGGTATTCAGCGGTGCATCAAAAGGTTGAGATAACCCCTTTTTCAGGTGGAGAGAGCTACACCAAGAGTGACGCTGCGGTGGATGGTCATTACTTAATCATGATGAGCGAGAATTTTTTATATTCACGACTCAATGTGACACCAGAGACGGTGGATGCCCATCACCAACATCTCTTGGAATTTGTATCAAGCAAGCATTACCCCCAGTTTTTATCGCAACTGAAACGTGAGGCACGTGTGATTAAGTCTCAGAAAATATCCAGTTATTTTGTATTAACAGGGAATTATGTGGACCCTAAAAATCTCCGCGTGGTCATGACAGGGTTGTTGAAAAGAAGCGTCGGTCTTCGAGCGTTAGACGATGTGAAAATGAGTTACGTTTTCCAGTATCGCTACCACTTGGGCCGGTTATCGATTGAGCAATTTATTCACGAGGAGGACGCGCATGCGTAAGACCTTGGCGTGTGGCCTTGTCCTGTTGTCCAGCATGAGCCACGCATTAACCACCCAGACGTTTCAAGAAAACGGTGACGTCTCCATACACTTAAGCGACTCCAACGCCAACCGGCTTGTGGTCAAGGGTGACAAGATCACCCAGGTGCATTTTCCTGAAGGTGCACTCGGTGTGCAGAACGAAGCCGACGGCAGTCTATACGTCACGCTTTTGGTGGATAAGTCCTTCACCTTATTTGTGAGCACGGAAGGTGGTCGTCACTTCTCAGCGACGATTAACCCTGAGGACGCCTTGGGTCAGACCGTTCAATTTGTGCCGCAAGGCCCTGTGGTTGCGGTTAAAAAACCCGTGGTGACTTCGCCTTACCACGCGTTTGAAGTCCGTGAGCTGATGCAAGAGATGGTGGCCGATAAAACACCGGAAGGTTACGTTAAACAAAAACGCCATGGAAAAACAACACGCTATCAAAACGGTCTTAAAGTAATGCCTTCGCTTAGTTATGTCGGTGATTCATTGAACGGTGAAGTGTTCACCATCTATCACGGAGGCAAAACACCGATGACCTTAAGCGAGTCTTGGTTTGCATCACAAGACACGGAGGCCGTCACCCTTACATCGAAAACCCTGATGCCTGGCGAGCGCGCCATAATCTATAAGGTGGTGCGCCATGCTTAAGTTCTCCCTGAACAAAATTATTCAAGGCAAGCAGCGTCGCAACCTGACCGTGGCCGTCCTCAGTGTGTTGATGGTCGGTACGACGACCGTCGCTTTACTCTCGAATGGTAATCCTAAAAAAACAAGCAAGCAAGAAGAGCCTGTGAACCTCGTTGGGGTGGTGGATTCATCGTTCAGCGACGCGAACGCTGAGAGTGCGCTCACAGCGCAACAAGGCGAGCTTGAGAGTTTGAAGACGCAAATCAAGCAACTCCAAGACACGCTTAAAGTCAGTGACGCGGCGCACAATGAAGAGTCGAAGAAATTATCCCTGTTGGTAGGTGAAGCGATGAAGGTTGCATCAACACCTAAGCCTGGGCCTGAACTTGCGCTTAATCAAACCAATACCGCGATGGATGCCGGTTGGGCTAAGCCACGCGTGAGGCCTCGCGCCCAAGCCCTGTCGTTTCGTTATGACACCGGCAAGAAAGATGAGCGTTACGTGCCCAGCGGTACGTTTGTGCCGGCGGTGATTTTAGGTGGTGCTGACGCGGATGCCGGGGTGAATGGCCAGAGTAAAAACAACGGCGTGATGCTGTTTAAATTGGTCCAGAACGGCACCTTACCCAACGGCGGTCACTCCAGGATGAAGGGGTGTTTTGTGACGGGAAGTGCTTGGGGGGATGTGTCGAGTGAGCGCGCTTATGTTGTGCTCGATAAACTCTCTTGCGCAAGACCGGGCGAGCCCATCATTGATAGACCGGTGACCGGTTGGGCCTTTTTTGGTGGCAAGGTGGGCATTAAAGGCAAGCCCATGATGCGTGACAACAAAACCATGGCCTGGGCAGGCCTTGGCGGCATCATGTCGGGCATTAGCTCGGCCGCGCAGTACACACAATCAATTTTAACCATGAGCCCACTTGGGGCGGCCTCGGCTGTACCCACAACCAACATGGGCGCTTACACCATGCTGGGTGGAGGTGCTAAAGGCTCCGACATGCTCGCGGGCCACTTCGTCCGTCGTGCGGAATTATTTCACCCCGTCATTCAGGTCGGCGCAGGTAATTTAGTCACCATTGTTTTCAAAGATGGCTTCAACCTTGAGTCCGAGGATGAGACGAAGGCGCGCCAGCAGATGAGGGCAGACAACACCCGTCAAGCGCCGCCGCCTTCGTATTCGGCGGATAACGGGACGTTTAACGTGCCACCAGAGATTTTAAACCAAATCAAACCTCAGTCTGAACTCAGCATGAATGGAGCGAACCCATGAAGCTTTTAAAACCTTTCGTGCTTAGCGCATGCGTGCTCACCTTGAGCGCGTGTTCGGTATCACCGTTTAGTTGCAATCAAACCGCA
>Ga0335398_10007666_pt1 | contig 13106 bp, 7 predicted proteins | sample BON03_FD_205742 | JGI IMG/M metagenome (GOLD analysis project Ga0335398, IMG submission 205742) | Freshwater microbial communities from Lake Bonney liftoff mats and glacier meltwater in Antarctica - BON-03 (spades assembly) (version 2) | ecosystem: Environmental > Aquatic > Freshwater > Ice >...
TATACATATATATGTATTTTTTTATTTTATTAATATATACATGTATGGATATATATATTCATATATGTATGAATATATATGTACATTTATATATTGATTCATAAGTATTTATCTATATATGTATACATATATCTATATCTGTATATTTATGTACATGTATATATGTTGTATATATTCACATGTGCATTTTCATCTATTTATGTGTGTATGCGTGTATATGTACGTATTCATGCATGTATGCATGTGTGCATGTATGTGTATTTGTTGGCATAAATGTGTGTGTGTTTGTTTGTATGTATGTTTGTATGTGTGTGTGTACGTATGTATTCTGTATATGCAAACAAACTCACCTAGAGTATAGAATGTGTCTAAAGTGGGCAAGGGATCAAGCTCAAGGTCTATTTCGAGAGAGGAATCTCTACACTCCTGTCAGTGTGTGTTATGTAATGTGTGAGTGCGTGCTAGAGAGTCACGGTACATTTACATATACATACACATATATGCATTTACATATGTACATGTACATGTACATGCTTGACTGGAATTCAGACCTATATGTACATCTCCCTACGTATATATATTTTCCAAGTACGAGCATGTGTGTGTGTGTGTGTGTGCGTGTATATGTGTGTATGCAAGCCTGGAGGCAACACACAGCAGGAGAGAAAGAGAGTGTGTGAGAGAGGGCGAGGGGAAGGTTGAGGGAAAGAGTGAGAAATAGTGCTTGCGAACAAGCGTGTGCGTGGGTGCGGGGGGGGGGCGAGGGAGGGAGGAAGGGAAAGAGAGAGAGAGAGAGGACAAAACATGCGAAACATACGCACACACACACACACACACACACACACACACAACGCCGAATTTGAATTTGCACGCACGCCTGCTCCTGCAGAGACCTTCAAATCTCTACACCTACGCACGCACACACTCACACGCATAGCCTAGTCTCTCGCTTTACGTTGATGTGCATGGCATGATTTATGCGTGTGGCAGAAATCATTCATGTACCTTTTTCATATGCCTTTTTCAGATGTGTGACGCGACTTGCTTTCACGTGTGCGATATACTCATATTTGTGTGTGATATTACTTGTTCATGCGTGTAATGCATTCATATATGTGTGTGATATGACTCATTCACACGCGTGATACGGCCCAGTCGAATGTGCAACGTGACTTAGTCATGCAGGCGACATGATTCCTCTATATGCGTCCTACCACTCATTGACATGAGTGACACGACGCATCCATCCACACCTGCGCAAACTGGGTGCGAAGCTCAGCCTCTCGTGTTACAGCAACTCCCTCCACTTCTTGCACTGGTGCAGATGCTGCAATCCCCAATCCCGCCTCTGCGATTACTGTGGGGGTTGCCGTGCGGTGTCCATGATGTGCGCGAAGGCACTGTTCACTAGAGGCAGCAGGCCCACATTCATTCCACGTTCGTAACTTGAATGCTACCTCCTCGTCCACAGCAAGATGCTGGGCTAGACAGCCTCGGCAGTCAGCAGCCGAAAGATTGGCACCTGCTCTATAGAGCTCGAGTACAGCGGCGCTGTCGTGCGCTCGCACTGCACGCAGCAGCGGCGTCAGCCCGCACGGCCCGGCTCGTGCGTTTATATCTACCTTACGCTCTAGAAGGGTCGCAACAGCCGACGGCAGTTGTAGGGAGAGCGCAAGGTGCAGCGCCTGTGAGCGCTCCAAGACATCCACCGAAGCACTTTTGAGAGCTGAGTTCAAGACAGCGTTCCACCAGGCATCTTTATTGCGCAGCATCTCAGGCGTAACAGGAGCCATGACTCCTCGCGATCGCCACAAGTCAGTTACACATGCGTGCATTTGTTTTGTCAGCCCCAAGACGCGACGAACAACGCGACTCGCCTCCGCCTCATCTGTATGTCCATGACTTACTCCAACAACTCGACTAACATAATTGGTGGACTTCATAATCCGCCCTGCACGCTGCAGCTCATCTTCGCAAAAGAAGGCCGCCTCCCAATTCCCCATGAGTGCATCTCCAACCATATCATCCTCCTCTACCTCTGCGCCAGTATCGGGCAGCGCCAACAGCAACACCACAAGAACAACAATAACAAGACTCAACATCAGCAGCATCTTGAGTAGCCCTCTAACAATGGCGCTCAAGACTGACGATGCCATCGTCTCTTGTGCTGCCTCCTTTGTCGGTATGGCAGCTGCACCTGCGGGAGCCGTCTGGTCATTTTTGGGCTTGTCGGTCCAACCCAACGCCGTAAGATCCGCCGCGTTAAGCTCCGCCATCTTGTTTTTGTTTGTTTGTTTGTTTGTAAAGCCGCAAGACCGCCAACCCTCCCAGAAGTGGAGAATGTCAATATTGTTTTCGCAATGGACTGACTTCTGCTAAAACTCGAGTCGCTTGTATCTTGCTGTTATCCTGCAAGCAGTTCTAGTTGCAACCTTTTTTGTCTGGGGGTTTTGTTCTTGTTAATGTCTCTGGATCCCAGATCTCTTTTGTGTAAGAGGTGTGTTTAAGATTTTCATTCAAGCCCAAATTGTCAAATTTGTCAGCTTTACTGGTGCGCGTTCGCCATGAAACAAGTAGTAAAATCCGTCAAAGAGACCTGCGAAACTGTCCACAGTATCCCAAAAGAGACCTGTCAACATGCATCACAGTTTGATCGACCCTGCAAAACTGCATGTTTTTGGGGAATCAAGGAAACACCAAAAGATGCGCAAGAGTGTGATCCAGGGTTGTGCAAATTTGTGGGGTACTTCCATGTCTTTCCTTCCACTTACTTGCGATGCCGCAAGGAGCCTGCAGTGCCCAAAAAACCTTTCAAAAGATGCACCAAAAATCGCTTCACATCTTTCTAACCCACGAGGACGCACGTGGACCGCACGTGATCAATTTTCCGCACCTTTTGCTGTGGCAAAACAATATCACGTCGCAGGGAACACATTGGTTGACTCCCATCTCAAAATTCGGAACAATGATGACAGGGATTCCGCTCTGAAAATAAGATTCTTTCGAACATTGAAAATCTTTTGCGAGTTTAGAAGTGTAGTAAATCCCATTGGACGAACTAACCCACCAAACAAAAAAGGGTGCAATTAGAACGGCTTGGAGGATGAGCTTCGCCTTATTAGTGCACACCAAAAAAAAAAAACACCACCTGTGTGCATCTCTGCTGTAATTGAGTTGCTAGCCGTGTGGCGGCATACCAAACCAAAAACCCAAAACCATCGCAAAAAAAGAAAAAGATCGCCATGCGCACACAAACTTGAAAAAAATCCGCTGCTTAGTCCAGTGATTAGGGTGGGTCTTCGAATCCCAAGAAAGAAAGATAGAAAAGAAATAACAATTCCCTCGGACGCAAACCGTGGCACATCCAAGACCCGCAACTCAACACACGACCAACACGAGAAGAAATCAAGGCACAAATAAAAGATCTCCCCTCTTGTAAGACCGGTTAAGTCGTACGACCTAGCCCGGTATGCCAAATAGGCTCGACCCGGACCGGAAATTACCTAGCCAGGTAATTTCTGGTCCGGGTCGAGCCTATTTGGCATCTTGGGCTAAGTCGTCCGACTTAACCGTTCTCAAATCGTAGTTAATGGCCACCACAACCAACTGACCGAGCATGGTTCTCCCCAGCAGGCGTACCCCCATGCGGGCTTCCGTCCGTTCCCATGGTTGGTGTATGCTGCAGCCGGCCCCGGGGGGAATTCGCGGTTAGCTGAGTTTGAACGCATGTTGCCCCCTATCTCATCCGGCCACTGACGGATTCGCGGTGAGCAGGGTTCGAACTGGTGACCTTGCGATCTGAGAACGATTAAGTTGGACGACTTAGCCCGGTATGTCAAATAGGTTCGACCCGGACCGAAATTACCTAGCTAGGTATTACCTAGCCACCAATTAATTCCCACCCATAATGTCACCATTGAAAACGCACAACGAGTCACAAACGACCAAAAATTATGCCCATACTGCAACCAACAAGCCACGTGAACCGAAATACATATCTTGCTTCAATGTCCATGCACTAAACATATTGCCAACGATCTCATATCCACACTTTCCAAATTATCTCATAGCCCCCCTTTCCACATTACTCACACATAGTCACCAGCCAACAGGGAACTCTTTCACATTGTATCAACAAACATCCATCATTCTTGCAGACCCCCCTACAACGCTCCCCAAAACATTCCACCAAACATGGCTCCATGCTACCCTCCACCACATTCTCACATACATAGCAGCCCTCGAGACACACCTGTACAATATGTCACACGCCTTGCAACCCCCTTAGCCCAGTCCCCATTCTGACCCCCTTAACAAGGGGAACAGACACGGACAAGTGCATCTTTTCTTTTTTTCTTTTTTCCAGTTCAGTCTCGAGGAACAGAGCCCTCAGCTGCTGTCCCAGGAGGACACCTTCCCCATAGGTAAAGAGGGGGAGCAGCAAAGCTCACACTCTGATGTCACATCGGAATCTACTGTACTGTGCACAAGACTCATCGTGACAAGTTGCCCACCAGTCACCTAGTGTTGATGTCGAGACAAGTCTTCACCATCACCCACATCCGCATGCAGGTAGTTTGGGCACGACGAGATCATCCGACCTAAGGGAGATGATCTGTGCCCCTACGGCCGAACACGCCGGGTGGTTGTGAGAAGGGGTCTGGGTATAGGCTTCCACATTGGGAGGCGGGTAAGGGACGGGCATCTTAAGTGTCCGGGCCCCAATCGGACTTAAAAATAAATGAGATTTAACTGAACTGAGCTGAATCGCATCCAAGTGGAAGATGTAAACACCAGCAAGGGACGTCCCCATACCCGTCGTGTCTATACCCGTATGCACCTGTTTTACTAAACCTATGAGGTTGATGCGTGAGCGTCTCCCAGGACTTGGGTACGGTGAACCTACCCACTGCATTCTTTCTTTCTTTGAATATTGTTGTCCCTGTGAACCCATCTCTCTCTCAATACTTCCAATGGTACTTGCATGATGTTGTCCTTGTACCTACCTGTATTGTTATATTCCAACGATGTCTCACCCTCCAAGGTTTCCAAGGTGCGGCACCCGTACCCATTTCTTGTCCCTGTTGTCTTGTTCTCTCTTGCGCACATATGTGGTCTACGTGTCTGTCCCTTCAGTGCGCTGGTCTTTGATCTGCTGCCAAGACGGTTGTTTCATGGTTCGCCAAAGGCACTTTGCCAGAAAAGTATCTCGGTCACAATTGACGAGCACTGCTTGGAGGACACTAGGCTTACTTGGTGCCTTTCCTACTCAAGTAGGGGGCATCCATGATCCCTGGGCGATACGTTTCTTGGTTGGGGAATTTGATTTGTGGGAATTTGTTAGCCCGACGATACATGCCAGCCCACCAACATTGTGAACTGTTTTACCCACCATCAGAAAAAGACAAGTCAAAGTATATGACATTTAATATTAAATCTCATTTTTTGTCTTTTTTAAAATGAAACTACATTAAAATGTGATATACAAATTAAACTACACATATATGACATGTAACGGTAAATCTGTTATTCGCAAGAATTAAATCTCATATATGTGTGTTTTGAAAAATTAAACTACATACATATTACATTTAACAGTAAATCTCATATTCACAAAAACTAAATCTCATATATGTGTTCTTCAGAAGATTAAACTACATTTTTTTTGTGTTTAGCACTAAATCAAATATATATGACATTTGATTAAAACCACATATGTGATATGTTGTGTACTAAATCACATATGTATGTCGCTGAGGTTACTAAATCATACATACTTGTGTTTTAAATTTTTTTAAAAAATCAATATGTTTAGCACTAAATTAAAGTAGTATGACATTTAATAAAAATCTTGATGGTCGGTGTCAAAACCTGTCAACAGCCTTGACCCTGTCAATTTCCTGTCGGGGTATTGTAGCCCCCTAGTGTAGTGGGATTGTAACAGATGCAATAAAAGCTCAAAGTTCAAACACATGTGATATGTTGTGTATTAAATCACATGTATATATCGACAAGGTTTCTAAATGTTGTACACTAAATCACATATACATGTCGCCAGGATTACTAAAATACATGTATGTGATGTGAAGTGTTGTTGGATCTTATCTTTGGTGCGACATCATGCCACGAGTCGTAGGGGACCCGCAGGGTCGACCCAAAATTTAGGTCAGCCCCGGTCTCTTGGTGAACCTTTCTTCTTTTCAGGCTATCACGTCCCTCAATAGGATGGCAGAAAGGAAGACAGAAAAAGCAAAAGCTCCCAAAAAACACAAAAAACTGAAGAAACGAGAAATTTAGCACCACGGCAACTGAAAATGTGTGTTTAAAAGATGCATATACAGTAAATTTGAAAAGATGATCCCTGATATTGATATTTATAATTACAAAACTTTATGCGATCTTTTATCATATGAAATTCCGCTCAATTGCCCCAATTGCCCCAGCGCCATTTTATTCAAACCATGTGATTTGGTGTTTAAACTAAACTTTTGGAGAGGGGCCCGGGGACGTGATAGCCTAAAAAATCAAAGATAATGCACTAGGTCCTCCGGTCCAGAACAGTTTCTTGGGTCCCAAGTGCCAAAGAGTGATCGCCATGCGCTTAGTCCAGTGATTAGGTTGGGTTTTAGAAACCCAAGAAAGAAAGAAAGAAATATTGACGAGTTTTGCGAGGCCACGGACAACGGGGTCGCGCCTGGTTAAGGGCGCGGGCAAGGGCACTGGATACGTGCGCGCAACCGTCTTGTTGACCCGCGTAACCTCACCGAAGCACGTTTCGCCGCTCGCAACAGTGCGCTCGTTAGGGCCTCTCTTCATCATTGTGGAGGGTCTCATTTCTCTGGTGGCCAGCTCTATTGAAGCAGACAAGCGACAGTGGTAGCGACACACCAGGTACCTTTCCCCGGGTGCTTCCACGGCATGTCCTCGGTGCGCATGTACCAGTGCCTTGTCCCTTGTTGTGCATGCCTTACTGTGCTGTTTGTACTGCAATCAAACCCGTAGGTCGACACAAAGCCTAGATGCATGCGTGACCTGCACCTGCGTGCGCGGGCCAGTTCTGCGCACGTGCCCTGCACCTGCCTGTGCGTCCTTTTCCTGTGCCTGCGCGTGCGCTTTGTCTTGCACCCGGTCGACATACGGAATCGCGGTGAGTTTACCAACCCCATAGAGAGTCCTAGTTCATAAGGATAGACCGTGTAATTAACACAGCGACAAGGGTAGGAAACACATGACTCCGAGTCGTGTTTCAACTTAGGTCTGTACTTCTCTGTTGGTCTGCGATCTCAGGGTTTGAATCACGTAACCTTGGTCTTGTGGTGAATACTTGCTATCTCTTCTTTGTGTGTTGTATAACGGGAGAGTCGTCAGAGGCTGTATTGAATGTTCGCAGGTACAGATCCCTACCAGAGCGGCTGTTGTTATGTCTTGTTGCGTAGTGTAGATGATGTCGAAAGTTCGAGAACCTCCTCAGATCTTCGGCCACACGCGGCGACCTCCAGTCACAAGGTATGATTCCCCTACCCCGCTGGCTACGATTTTGCTAGGCCTGGTACACGACAGCGTGTACTTGACGTTTGTTATGTCTGAATTTGTGTCACATAAAATATTGAGACACCGACCGACGACCTCAGGTGTTTCCCCTTGTGCACCTGCCACCATGTTAGGTTTGCGTTTCAAACAAGCTTGACACTTGCATTGTTAGTCCACAGTCTGTCTGCTCTTACGTGAATTAGTCACGTAGTAGTTTTGACTTGCTCCTACGTGCAAAAAACAACTACGTGAAATAGCCACTCAGTAGCCCTTTTGTGCCACGAAAGATCTAAAAAATGACATTTTAAAATCGAGTGCGTATTGACTACACGCACACACCTCGGAGTTAGATGTGCTTTTGCTTTGTTTGAATTTGTCTTGTCCTTTTATGTTTGTGCGCATGTATGTATCCGTGTGTAGTTTTACTAGGTCTCTGTCCTTTGAGTGAGTTGGTCTGTGATCTACGGCTAAGACGGTTGTTTGATGGTCCGCCAAAGGCGCATTGCCGAAGAGTATCTCAGTCACAATTTTGACGAGCACTGCTTGGAGGACACTGGGCTTACTTGGTGTCTTGCCTAACCTAGTGGGGGGGCACCATTCCCCATGCGCTACATTTCTTGGTAGTTAGGGAGATTGACTGTGGGAATTGGTTAGCCCGAGGATACATGCCAGCCCACCAACATTGTGAACTGTTTTACCCACTCTCAGGGGATCTAATTAGGTCTACCATAAACTAGGTAATGCTCCGGTCCTCCGGTCTGGGACATTCTCTTGGGTCCTAAGTGGTTAATCAGGTGTTCAGCATCCGCTTAGGCCGAATGTTAACATTCTCACTTTGCTTGTCCCAACTTCTATTGACTGATTTATTTTTCGTACTCTTCTTGGAGCAACACCAATTACCCAAGTGCCGACCGGCAGCACAATCACTTGCAAATCCCCAACTTCTCTCAGAGCAATCTCAAGATTTTGAGATTCGTGGACAAACCAGAATTCTACGAGGCAAGATTGTGGAGGGTGGCAGGGAGCAGATACAAGACAACAGGTCAATGAAGCTAAGAGTTAGGAATGCCAACCTTCTAATCACACGTGTATTCGACTCGTGTGTGAAACTCCAGGCTGTGTTGCACATGTCACGTGCACAGGGTCAATCTGTGGACCTCTATGTGGAGATCGCAACGGGCTGAAGGAGGATGACGCACATCATCTCAACTCCCGGTCGTCTGGCAGTAGCGCTATATGGCGCAACATACCATACTAATGCAATTGCAGATCTTGACGATCGCTCCTGCTGCATCATGACAATTCACCGAGCGGTGCCACATACACAACTCTATGGACCTGCCAGAGGCGGGTTGTATGGTGGTATGTGTGCGATGTGCTGGTACCCTACATGTACTGCGATGGTGCATTCTGCCCAGGATCAAGGTGGGAAAGACAGTCTGCACCTCGTTCCAAGCGTCTACCTATCATGTGCTGAGATCACCACCCACTCCATCAACAGCGCAAGGAAGAGCGCCCGGAAAAGAGGAGAAAGACACCCTACTCGCTGGATATTAATCTGCCATCACCATGCGACTGAGCAAAGCTGCTAACAGACGTGTGGTGAACTTCGGAACATGTTCTCCTGTAGCACGTCGCGAGTAGGGTTTACTGCATCGACAAAGGTGTGCATCACCGCGCCACGCTCGCGACATCTCATCGATCTTTTCAAGGATTTTGTCGACTTTCAATCAAGACCATCACACCTTCGTTGCAGAGTGTTTCACACATTTTCTTCAACTATTAGTATGGGAAAGAAGGAAAAAACTGAAGTTGGGGCTGAAGTTTGGGAAAGAATTAAAAAGCATCCCGAACTAATATTTGTTCGGGATTCTTTTTAACTCCTTCCCCAACTAGCCCCCGATACGCGAACCTTACGTCTACTAAAAACAATTTACAACACCAAAAGAAGTTCGGACAAGCAAAGTGAGAGTGGTAACGTTCGGCCCTAGTCCAGTGATTAGGTTGGGTCTTCACAACTCAAGAAAGAAAGAAAGGAAAATAAACAAAAAGGATCAAAACAAACAAACAAACAAACAAACAAACAAACAAACAAACAAACAAACCCAGTTTGAAAAACATAAAATTTACATCATTGACTTAGTCCGGTAAATAGCTTAAGTCATTGAAACCCAAAAAAGAAAGAAAGACAGAATCTTAGTAATAGTAACCATTCCAATTCTTCAATCCACTATCAACATACAAATACATTACTTCAAAACAACATACATGTGTCCAAGGTCCATTGCGAGGGTACCTTCGAGCCAGGTGCTTCCGGGCTTCCTTAATACTGCACACCACCAAGTGGTTTGCGTACCACTTGTGTTCGTTCCTGATGTAATTGGCGCGCTAGCTGTGTGGCGGCAAAACAATGTTTTCAAAACATATAAAAAAAAAATGCAGCAAATCCCCAAGATAGTTATGAACCTTTCTGAATACTCGAGATAGGGTACTTTCGTTTTCTCAACGGACTGGGTTATGCTAAAACTCGAGTCGATTTTTATATTCGCCAAAGAATAAAATAAAAATTCAAAAACCACACTCTGGCATAAACTAAACCAGCAATCTTGTTGGCCACGAACCGCTGATATGTAGTAAATTATGTTTCACAAAAACGGAATTAGTCCAATGATAAGCGCCGATGGTACAACATTTTATTCACTTTTATATTTAAATTCAACGTGAGTCTATACTAGACTAAAATATATGTACTACCGTGACCCAGAAAGAAAGAAAGAAAGAAAGAAAGTCATCTCAGTAAAGATCGATTCACCAACAACAAACACTACCAGCCATTACCAAAAGGTCGATTCGGCAATCAACCCGTACGTAGCCAATCAGAGTGTGATTGTTCCATTCTTGGGCGGCTTGCAAACTTGAATGTGCCTTGGCAGTAGCCCTTTCGTCACGAAAGGTCTGAAAAATAACATTTAAAACCCGAGTGACTGTCAACTACACAAACATACCACGATACCTACGAACATGATTGGTTCGATGTGTCAATTGCGGGAGTGCCGTCTGATTCGTGTCAGGAGCTTCACGGTCACCTTACTACTGCGTACCACTCAAACGCGTTCTCAACTTCTCGGGAGGGTCAGCAGTGTGGTGGCTTTGCAAACAAACATACAATTCGGAAGGTCAGGAAAGGTCTTAAAGAAGGGTTGGATATTTCTAGAACGAGCACGGATTCTCAGTAGAATCTAGTTTACAACGCATTTTATCGAATTTTTTGTTGTGGAAACGAAAGATTCGTCGGTAGTGCTGTAAACGTGATCTTGATGCGGCAAATCTGCGGCCAGCGCTCGAGCATTTCTGCGGGAGGCAAACGCCGAGCTCTAGCATTTCATTTTTCCATACGAATTTGGTTTATGTTCTAAGCATTGGAATGCACAAGATAGTCTGATCCAGGTCTGTGCACAACTTCGGGACTTGCAAAAAAAAATTTGCAGCCAAACACGTTTTTTAATCGGAACTCGGCATTGTACCGTGGTTCTCTTTTTGTAAGTACCCAAAAAGTTCACAGACCTAGATCTCAGTCTCCTTTACATCTTGATATGACCAAACATACAACAAGTTCGCTCGGAAACATGATTTTCTAGCACTCGGTATTTGCCTCCCGCAGACATGCTCGAGCGCTGGCCGCAGGTTTGCTGCATCAAAATCATGCTTACACTACTACCGACGAATCGTTTCGTTTCCAGAACAACGAAGTCGATGAAATTTGTTGTAAAGTGGATTCCACTGAGAATCCGCTTTCGTTTGAGAAATACCCCACCCCACCAAAAAAAAACTGCGCTCCACACAGTTTTTTGAAACCGCGCGACAAACCGCGCATCGCCCGGTTTTAATTTATCCATTAATTCAGGGCCAAAGATTCTGAGATGTTGTTTGCTTCACTGGTTGTCTGCGCACCGCTATCTAATGCCCCGCCACGTGCTGGCGCCTGCACGGGCCCTGCAGTCCCGGCTGCCCGCAAACGCCCGAAGGCTGAGTAGCTCACTTTCGGCATCTGCGCCTAGATGCAGGCAGTTGGAGACGAACCCGCCGCCTGCCTCCCTGTGAGGCATTGCTCCGCCACGGCAGTCACCATCTTGGACTGGCCACTACAAAAGTCCACCCCGTAACGACAATCCCCAAATTTTGGAGAGATGTTTTTGTACCAAGCTTTCCCGCCAGTCCGTCGCAAAGTTCTGAAGCAGCGAAAATGGCTCGACCGGGCCTTGGGCTTGGCCGTGCTGGAGTGCACGGCCACTGGCAGGTATAGTCACTCTGGTATGTCACGGACAGCGGCGTATGCAGCACATGTGTGCATGCGCAGACACGAGCCAACACAATGTCCTTCGACTCGTTTCAAAAGGCGTGACAAAGCGAGTGCCATAGTCAAGAAATTAAGGGGGCGCTCTTCCACTATGTAGTAGAGTAGCGCTGCTTGTCTAACACTGGGTCCAGATCGGCACTTGATTGGCCCACGCCCGAGCGGCGCTTCTAAAGCGCAACCTCAGGCACAGAAGTCTTGAGACCTTCCGTGCCCCCCTCTCAACACGCACCTGTGATATGGATTGTCTCACTCGTCAGCGCGCGGTATAGCCAAGCACTGACGCGCATGTGGATACAAATCCACATCTGTTGTAATGATGGGATATCACCTTTCCCCTACTCCTTCCAAGAGTGGACTCCTCCTTCTGTTGTGGGAGCATTCAAACCCAGACCGTAGCGCCTCATCACAACAATGAGTCTAAGGCTGGAATTTATTGAAGTAGGGAGTGCCCAAAAGTCTGCAACTTGGAAAACCTGCGCTAGGCCACAGTCAGGTGTGACGCCCCCCCCCCGGTTTTCTTTGAGCAATCGTTAAGTTCTTTAATTAGTATTTGCGAATTGATACTAATCTGGGGAGGGGGTCTTCAATTAGCAAACGATCATTATATTCTAAAAATCAAGCCCCCCCAGGGACACCATTACAAACCAAAAATGAACAAATCAGAAGCATGAAATAAAGAAATGAATATAGATGGCGAACACAATCATAATTTCATGTTCCTTACAGATCTGACATTCACGCTGTGCAATTGATCTTGAACACTCTCGCGCAGTGAATCAATTTTGAATATTCATTCCGCATCAACTCAGCCTTGACTCTCGCTGTGCGCGGCGTCTCGGATGTGGGTTAGGCACCGGTCATTGGTAATAGTTCCACCGGAGGGTGGTTTGGAATTCTCGGCGGGACTCACGAAAATGATTGTGTTTTATTCATGTCACGGTTAAAAATAGTTTCGGGTTTACCCTACAAGATTGTCATCGAGTCAAGGAACACACACGCTTCCTCCTCTTCACAAGAAGCACTTCTGTGGAAGGCTGCTGCTCGAGGATTGAAAAAGAAGCGAGAAAGATCGCAGAGTGTACCTCTTGCACTCCCTGCGTCTTACTCTCTTTTTCTCCCCCCGCCTCTCTTCCCTACCCCTCGCGCCACCTCGCGCTCTAATGAAGGAAGGCGCATGGACCTGCGCACTTCTTTCTGGCCGCTATTTTAGCACACGGCT
>Ga0335398_10007667_pt1 | contig 13105 bp, 20 predicted proteins | sample BON03_FD_205742 | JGI IMG/M metagenome (GOLD analysis project Ga0335398, IMG submission 205742) | Freshwater microbial communities from Lake Bonney liftoff mats and glacier meltwater in Antarctica - BON-03 (spades assembly) (version 2) | ecosystem: Environmental > Aquatic > Freshwater > Ice >...
GCCAACCAGTGTTACATATGTCACAGAGAAGTTAGGTTTGGTGCTTGAGAACGTGAGACTGGACTGAGTAGATGTGTTGTGTACACGTAGTCGAGGCGGAGTGGGTTCAAGCTTGATCGTATTTGCGGAGGAGTTTAGGGGGGGTGGAGCCAAGTAGAAAAGCAGTTTGTTGGAGTTCTGGGTGGGAGGACCAGGAGCAGATATCAACTCTGCGGGGGGCGCGGGTAAGACTTTGGATGGCGGGTTGGGGGAGGGGCAAGAGTGGGGGCAAAGATGGAGAGTGTGGAGTTTGTTACCCACGATTTTGTAGGGGAGGCAAGAGGGGTGATGGCATTAGTCATATAGAATGTATGTGCTCCTTTTTCAACAGCATCCCCTTTCTTGTCCCCCACGTACACTTCAATCATTGTCTTCCTTCGCCTCTTCAAATCAGTGTCCTCCTACGCCTCTTCGAACACTCCTCCTTTTCCTGACCTCCCAGTTCCTCTTCCCACCACCCCCTCCCGCTGCACTCCTCCTGCTACTGTGGAGTCTTCAAGCACACCCCCTTTTTTGGGCCCGCTAATTCCTCCTCCTCTTTCCTCACAACCCTGCCCCAGTACCCTCCCCGCCCTACCTTCTCTGACACAACACTTGGACGTCAATTCAAGTTTTGAGATCTATGTTCTGCCAAAGAAAGATATTTTTGAATTGCAACAACTTTGTTTCGTTTTGATCGGAGTCTTTGTTGGATTTTGAAGACCTACCAAAATTTTGGAGAAGAGTCATCCAAATGAACCAGCACTTACCAGGTCACTTTGCCAAATTATACTGGATGCTATTCGACTCCAGAAACTGAATATTTATTAACTGGTGTCAGGGCAAAATAATTTCAAAACTCCTGGTGCCCAGCTTAAATTAATGAAAATATTCATTCCGAGAATTTACAATCCAGAAATCTATTTGCGCTTTGTATTATGATTTCCTCTACTAACTTTGTGACCGTGACAATTTCTTGACCTCACCTCAACTCATCGAAGTGTACTAGGCACTAAGTTAGTGTGTGTGTGTGTTGCTTTGTTTTATTAAACCGATATTGGGGAATCGTTATGTACGGTCCCGGGGCTTTATTGTGAGCGAGCCAAGGGAGACGCACCCACGATCCGAGATCGCCGACGTCCCAACCTCACCCTGTCCCCCTTTAGATAACCTGGGGTGTCCGGATCCTCACCCTCCACTTTAACTACGTCGCTGGCTACACCGGTCCCCTCCTCTTCCTCTTCGAACGGACCCACAACTATTACGTTGACAACCACAGGCTTATGCCCTGGCGGCTCCGTCGTGTGGGCAGGTCCAAAGTTCGTTCGGCCTCATTGGTGAAGGTCCTGAGTGATGATATGATGTCTTGAGATCCAAGGTCCCAATTGTCGTAAAACCCTCCACCGCCCACTACCCAAAGCAACACTTGTTTGTTTGAAAAAAAAAAGAAGAAAACCCCCGAAGGAGAAGGTGCACCTGCACCAGAGAAACCAAGTATTTCCCATTCCCATTATGGAAACACTACTGGACTGGGTGCTGCTGGCCAGTTTGTGACGAGTTTAGACTCGTCTGGGAGTGTGAGGGTCAGTTTGGACATGGGCACTACGAGTTTAGACTCCTCTGGAAGTGTGGCACCTGATTAGGTGCGGCATTCGGGGGCAGGTCACGGGCCTGCAGGAAATGTGTGTCTGTCTGCAGCTAACAGCGATGACGCTTTTACCTCGCGCGCTGCGCTACACTTGTCCGCTACTACTGTGCTAAAGGTTGGAGGGTTCAAGGAGCAGTCATATGTGATTTGAGGAGTCATTGTCTCCATCTATATTATAGTTGTCCAAGGAAAGACAGTGGGGCCCAGAGCTACCGTCATCAGGGTAAAAGACAATGAAGTTGACTACCTGCTTACACACCTGGCGCCTCGGGTTACTATTCACCTCACGTGCAAGCGTGGCTCAGTTGGTCAGAGCGAGGGACTGTCAATCCCTAGGTCGTCGGTTCGATTCCGTCTAAAACCCGATACCTCAAATTCTCATGAATTTGAACTTCATAGACCCTCCAACAAGGGTACTAAACTACTTTTGAAAGTAATAAAAGCAATCATCATCATCATCCAGATATGCGGCCAAGACACCATCCATACGTGGGCCATTTGAAGAGGATGTGATGCCCTATGAGCTGTTGAACTGCGGGTTCGAGGAATGCGAGCATGGTGGTGGTTGGTGGTATGGATACAGGTCGGAAGCCAGGGGGTGGGGGGATGAGTGCAAAATCATCGTGGTTGTCTGATGACACTGCGTCTTCGTCATCAGAGGACATGTCAACAACAGCTGGTTGGAGGGATGTGATGTGTGTGCAGAGAGCATACGCGTACTCACCACACAGGGGGGTAAATTCTTGTATCCATCTTCGTAATTCCTTTTGCAGAATTTCGGCAGGGGGGTTCCCAAGTACTAATCGTGTGGTCTCTTCTGCTGAGAAGGAAGTGGAAGAAAGAAGGTCCAGTAGTCGTGTGAGCCGTTGAAATTTGACAGTGAACCTATCAAGTACTACTTTTGTTGTGGGGCACTGACATATGATGTGGAGCTCATCCCCAAGGATCCGGGTACCTGTGGCAAGACAGTATGGACACACACGATCTTGGTAATCAGCTCGTGGGTTCTGGAATGTATAATGGAGGTGGGAGGGTGTGATGTGGATGGTATGCTGGGTGCGGATCCGAAGGAGCTCTAGTTGGTAGGGTGAGGATTGATGGGTGAGGTATGGGGCTGGCGTATACAAACTACGTTTGTGTTTGTTATGAAGATGCCAATGTACGTATGCCCTCGCGCGTCCTGGTGGGTTGCTTAGTACAATCTCGAGGTGTTTTCGCCATTGGTCAGAACATTGAGTCTCGAGGTACTTTTTGTATGACTTTCTTCATTGAGTGAGTGGCTTGGAGAGGGTTACGTTGTGTGGCATAGGGGAGTTGGGGTCTCTCCGTGGTGGATCCACCTGTCCTACAGCATTCTGCATGCGGTCTTCAAGCGTATCCAAAGGCAGTGCTTGTAGCAGGGGCTGCCATAAGCACCAGAGAAAATGCTGGATGGTGGAGGGGGGCGAGGAGTGTAATCTGAATCTAAGTTGTGCAAGTTGCAGATTCTGCGTAATGTACAAAGAAGGGATTCCTGTGTCAGAAAGTAGCGCTGTGGGATGTCCGTAAACATGCATGGTGGTGCTGAGTGACTTGTTGAGGCTAGCCTGTAGTGTCTTAACTTGTGTCTCATCTGATATGTAGCGGAGGTAGAGGAGGAAGTCACGATGGGAGGACACAGGATTTCCAAAGGTTAAGCAGTTCAACTGGTGAGCTGCAGATGGTGGGGTTAGAGTGATGCTTGTCATAGCGAAGAGAATAGGAGACAGCGAGGACAAGAGAGTGAGCTTTGTTTGCCTTTCTTTGGATGGATGACACAGCAGCTTTCATATTCACCATGGAGTCGAGTCGGAGACCAAGATAGTCAAATTGCGTCACCTCTTGCAGGAGTGTGGATAAATATCCTGGTTAGCGGTGAGGACGCTCTGTGGGGTTGGTGTGGTCTGGGTACATGGAGAGGATGTGGAATGGCGCTGGCCAAAGAGTGCGGCCATCAGTTTGTTGTGGTCGTTTTCGCGCATTGCGGGCTTGTGTGGTTTCAAAACACATGATTTTTGTTCTGTCAGCATTGAGTTGCGTCCTCGCCTTTTCACTCCACTGGGCCGTGTCTGACTTGTATTTATCATCATTTGGAGTTCGAGAGCATCAGTTGAAATCAGACACAGATCGTCAACGTAAAGAATTTCCCCTATCCACCTGACCCCCCCATCGTGGGTGAGAGTAGCATTGGGGAATTGCACTTTGAGCTCGTGGATCAAATCAGCCACAAAAATCCCAAAAAGAGTAGGACTTAGCCTGCTCCCCTCAGGCACTCCACGCAGGATGTCAACACTGCTACGTTTAGGGATCCGTGGATGGAGGACACGGACCTTGACTATGTGAAATCGTTCTCTGAGATGTTTCCATATTCTTCCCACAATATTCTCTTTACATAGCAGGGAAAGTAGTTTTCCTCGGTGAATGCTTGGGAACGCGGTTGAGAAGTCACAGAAAGCAACCTATGTTGCAAGACCCTTCTGTGATATGCTGTATTGGATGATAGAGAGTAGGCAGTAAATTGCATCGTGGATTTGTCGGCCAGAGCGTGTTCCAAGTTGATTTTCTGTCAGCGTACTGTGGGTTTCTGTGAAATTAGTCAGCCGAGAAATAAGGATTCCCTCAAACAGTTTAGCCAGTGCGCTACTTAAATCGATGCCACGATAAGAGGCTGGGTCAGCCTTAGATTTGTCGCCACCCTTGTAGACTGGCTGCATAAGGGATATTTGCCACGCTGCAGGTTGGATTTCGTGTACGCATAACGTGCTGAACACATCATGCAGGAGATTTATAAACTTCGGGCCGGCTGCCTGGATCATGCGGTTTGTGATTCCATCATCTCCCGGAGATTTGTCTGAGTTCAGATTTTTGATTTCACCAGCGAGTTCGTGAAGTGTAATGTCCTCATAGAATACAGGGTCTACTGGGAGGGTAGGGTGTTCTACCTTATGCAGTAATTCACGCACTGCGAAATGTACAGTTAATTTTTGCAGTGGGCAGCCTCCTCGTTATATGGTGACGCCTTGTGTCTCAGGAGATGGTGGCCTAGAGCATATCTGAATCGATGCCAGGCCTGTGGGTCAAGCGTGAGAGGACCTAGCTTCCAGATTCTGGGGTCAGGGGACGCATTGTCATGAGTGTGCGCGGGCAGGGTAGACTGCACATGATCAGTTTTGTATCGTCGAAGCAGGTCCCACATGGAGTGAGATGAGGTTTTTGGGTGGGTTGGGACAGATGCTGACGAGGCTACCGCATCTGTCACAATTTTCTGCCGCATTTGGTGTTGTAATTTCAGGAGGTCATGTTTTTCCTTAGTATGGGATTTGCCAAGGTCTGCAATTACGTGCGCTGGGGCACCCTCCTCTCTTGCCTGTCTGAGCTTATCCTTCAGAGTTTGCGTGAGCGTCTGTTTGGCTACTATGCGTTTGTCATCTGCCGAGAAGTGTCCGTTGTCTTGCTGTCTTCTTTTTGTCAGATGCTCTCTTTGGGCATTTTTGCCTCGAAATTCGGTTGTGCCAATGATTTTCTGTGCTGTGACTTGTAAGGCTGGCACAATGATTGCGTTGGCTTTTTCTGCGTACTGAGTAGCATTGATACTCCCTTGGTGGAGGCTGTTCTTGAGTGTCTGGACGGCCTGTTCTGCCTTATCAGCCTGATCCTCTGGGGCATGTGGGAATTTTTCCCGAACAGCAGGGTCTTTCAGTTTTGATGAGTGGAATTGGGTTCGTGGAAGAAACTCTTGGGCTATGGGAATGTTGGCAGTCACGCGGCTTTGCGTGGTAGACTTTGCTAAGAGAGAGAGGTGGAGTATTATGGGGTTGTGGTCTGTGGGTGGTCCTGATTTTGATCTGAGGGTGCGTGAGGGTCTGGGTATTACATAGCAGGTTTTGACTTTTGGAAAATGCTGTTTTGCTATGAGGTTATAATCGTTGATGGTGGCTTCGTCTTGGCGTTGGAGTGTGTAAGGGATGGGGTTGTTAGCGGCTTCGAATCTGCCATTTAGGATGAGAAAGGAAGTGTTATTAAGCATTCTGATGAGGAGGCGGCCTCGCTGTGGAGAGGATATGCGTGCATTTGTGATGGGAGCTGCGGCAGGTGGTGAGGGTGTATGTCTTTTATGACAGTCCCCAACTCTAAGTGGGATGGTATGTCCTTCTTGTATTGTGATGTGGGTTTCAATTTCGTCAGCGACATGTGTATTGAAGTCACCAGCAAAGATGTGGACATCTTCGGCAGAATAGTGATCCTATTGGGTCAAGGTGTGGAAGAATTCTCCAATTTCACCCTCACTCGGGCTCACGTACATGCCTGTAATTTGAATTGGGCGCGCTATCAGGGGTGATCTAATCGTCCAGGATACGGCTTGGTGTGAGGACCCATTTGCCCAAAAGGCGTGCACTGGTTAGAGGGGGGCATAGGGGAGAATAATAGTACTAGACTGTGGCGGTCCTCTCTGGACATTAAACCACTCAAGAAAGACATTGGAGAGGAGAGAAGAGAGGGAGAATGGATATTAGAAGAGGGTGTGATACAGTCAACACTGACTAGACTGGAATACTGGATGACCCCGGGCCAGGCAGAGTTTGGTCCGGGCAGTGGGAGGAGAGTAGTATGTAAGAAGGAGAATGGGCAAAGAACAGAAGAAACGAAGGAAAGAGTAGATCTGCCAGAAGACATAATAAGAGATCTAGTAGCACGCAAGAAGAAAGAAGAAGGAGAGAATGAGAGATGGGGGCTAGGGAAAGTAGACACACTGAGCAGATCGGAAATGAAAGCCATAGCTCTGGAGGTGACCCGAAAACTACACAAGACACCAGTGAACAAAGGCCAGTCGGTAGAGCTTTTGCGAGCCCAACGAGGCCGCTAGAGACGTTCGTCAACAACCTGCTGGTAGAGGTGATTGGAGATAGAGAGAGAGAAAGGAATAAGGATGGCCAGTAGTGCATCATTTTAGAAGACTCAAGGGACCTAGTAGGAGATCTAGAAAAGATGATGAAAGTGTGGGAGGAGAAGCATACGAACCCATACCCGGGCTTGTGGGAGGAGAGAGTAGGGATAGAAACCTGGGATCTGTCGGCATTATACCTGTCGCTCAAAATTCAATATGTGATAAGAGAAATTGACACACTGTTAGTAGAAAGAATAGACAGCAGAAAAGGGGAAGAGAAAAAGGAAGCAGAGGCGCTTAGAGAGATTGTCATCCCACTGATCATCTTTCAACTACAGCACTCTTTCAACTAAAGCTCCAAATAGTATATGTGTTGTCAGATGAGCGAGAAGAAAAAGAGGAGAAAATCTTCTATTGGCGGAAAGAGGGGGTGGGCATACGAAATGTAGCTAGTGGGGCGTTGGCAAATGGCACCCTACTGGTAGGAGAGAGAAAGATGTTGAAAGAAATGAAGGAGTAAGGATATAGAATACTACTATACAAGAGATACATAGATGACATCCTGGCCATTTTTGAGCACCAAGACGGGCTTCATAAAAGGAAGGGAGCAGAAATGATGCAGAAACTTATCAACGGCCTAGATTGTAAAGAGGGTAGCATCAAGGTTGCGCCAGCGAAAGGCATGAGCTCAATGAGGAAAAGAGAAAAGGAGACACAAGAAGAAAGCGTAGAGTACTTAGACGTTGAAATAGTATTGACAGGGCAGTCAGAAATGCGCCTAGAAACAGGAATATATAGAAAAGAGGCCGCAGCAGACATGTATATACAAGCTAGTTTAGCACATTTATGGGCCATGAAAATGGGAGTAGTCAAAGGGGAGGTGATTAGGTACTTGACACGTTGCTCAACACAAGAACGCTTTGAAAAAGTCTGGGCAAGATTGAGGACTGCACTGTTAGGGAGAGGCTGCACAGGAGGGCAACTGCAAAAGGCGAGGGGAGGAGTAGGATAGTCAGATAGAAGAGAGAGAATTGACAAAATGGACGAAAGAGCAAGGGAGAGGGCAGAGGGAGGGGGGGGGCGAGGATATGACAAAAGCACACTATCTATATACATTCCATCCAGGCCAGGAGCAGAGGAATGGTGGGAAGGGGGGGCAGAGTTGAGAGAAGGATTAGAGTGCCTTGAGCATGAAGAGAAAGAATTCATGGCTCAAAATATGCGTGTCACCTATATCAAGACTCCGACTCTGGGAGGATTGATGAAAAAAAGAAATGGAGACAAAGAGAAGCAAAAAGACGTCCGTGATACGGTGTTGTTCAACCTTCAGGTTGGATGCATCTCGATACAAAATTGCCACGCCACCCCTATGTTGGTGCTGCTTTCCTCTTCGTTTCGGCACTCCTGCTACTGCTCGGATATTCCATCCTCTATCTATCACTTCTTTTGGACGGAACGTGCCTGACAGGTGGTGTTCTGTTAAGATGATCACAGATACATTTTTTATGATGGGCAAACTCAGGATATATTTCCATTTCTCCTCTGCAAAGCCGTTGGTGTTGATAGTGACACACCGAAAGTCTACATGTGTAGAGTTAGCGGTAGAGGTCTGGGAGGAGGACTGTGAATCTGAGGGCTGCTGTTTCTTTTTCTTACTGTTGTGAGAGCTAAATATTTTGTCAAGGTTACTATTCTCCCTGGAGGATTTTTGGTTAGACCTACTTGAGGTATTTGGTGTATTCACGTTAGACCCTGCGCTAGCACCTCCGCCCCCCTGGCCCCCTGAGTGGGATGTTCCGCTCGTACTCGAAAATAGTTTACTAGCATGGCTCAGTACCCCCAAACCCCCTCTCCTTATTGGAGCCCATACCCAAAGATAAACTCCCACTCTCGTGGTGTTATAATAGTACACAGCTGATAGCGACAACATCTTGAAAGACCCATGCCGAATGGGCCTGTCGGCCGCAGTGGCCACCTTCGGACCCTTAAAACACCAACGACTCGAAATAGGTCTTACGATCTGCACCCGGCTCAATGGGGTACATATTATCTGGCACACATAAACATGAGGTCTCAAAACAGATCTACGTCTACGCTGCTGCAGGCGCTTGTTGCCGTGCTCGACGGCACAAGCGATGGCCTGTTGTAGCGGTTTTATTCCTTCCTGATGCTGTCGTCTGGCAGGGCAGAGTAAGGGAAGTGGCTCGGGGTTGTTTGGCGTCAGAAACAGGAGCAAGCTCGTGTGTGGGAATAATTCGTGTGTACACACATCAGTTGGGGGAGCAGGCGCCTTATACATAGTCTTAGAAATACTAACAACATGTCAACAGGCATTGGAGTTGAGGGATAGGAGGCACACGGGGCTCTTACTCAGGGAGAAGAAGGGGACTGGGATCTTTTCCTTCCGAATCTTGCCTTCGAGATTGCGCACCGCACTGCCATGTGGGTCCCGTATGGTGAGAGGATGTGTCATTTTGCCAGACGGATTGCACGCGACGAGATGTGCATTCTTGTCCTCAAAGATGGCTTTGGCGTCAACACATGCCTCTTCGGATCCAAAATAGAACTTGATCACACACACTACCCACTTCGTCTCTTCAGAGTTGGTATCCAAAAACAGCCACATACCCGTGGGTGACAACTCCAGGATCTTATCCAGGTACTTTTTGCCAATCATCAGATGGAGGGGCATTAACCTCACCCATCCCCTGCGAACCCCAACTGAGAGCGAGAATAAGTTTCTCATCTTTGGAACCCCTTTGGCGTTGCGTGCCGTGTACTGTTTCTGCAGCGCTCCGTAGAATGGTACCTCGTGTTCCCAAAAAGAGAATGTCAGGGGCGCCGTCAAGTTATCGGGGAACACGAAAAGAATTTCGTGGGTAATTTCATGTTGGATCTAAATCATCTTCCTCCATTTCTATCTCCTTTTCTGCAGCCGGAGCCCAATCACGTTTGTTCCCTGAACCTGCACTGCCGCCAACGCCCTTACCCACAGATGCTGCTCCGTCTGCGCCTGCATTGCCCTCTCCCATGAGACTAATGATGGACTGAGCTATTTCCTCTGCTATCATGACTGCATGCCTCCGCTCCTGCAAGGGCACTACCGTATTGCATACAGGCACGTGAGACTCTCTGATGCGCACGCACTTTTGGCACACTCTACACACACAAGGTACCCCTTTTTCGGGCAACGACTGCTGAGCGAAATTTCCAAGGTGGCGAAGACAACACCATTGACAAGCAGCGTGAACTGTTCGACATACACCTCCTGGCCGCAGCTTGCCATGGCGCAGACAACTTTACTGATCTCCTCCCAGTGCGGAAGTTTCCCATCCGCGGACGGTGGGACGTGGTTGAAGAACATATGGCGAGTGGTCTTATTAATGGTACGCCCATTAGGTGTACTGTGAGCGAGTCCTGCTTTTCGTCCCTGGTGATGAGCTCCACTGTGTACTCCAGATATGAAAAGGCTCCTACCATTTTTGCGACCGCATTCATGTTGCTTTTCCACGAAGGGCAATGGAATAGGGTCCAGTTACAATGTCGGGAGGGCTTTCGGTGTCATAGCACGAGCCACCTCGAGTCCCATCCGTTGGTACTGCTGGCCAATAACCACTACATCGCTTTGAGGATCATAAGGTATCACCAGGTCGAGCTTGGGTGTCAACTGAGGTAGGCTGCCATAGAATGTGAATCAAAGTCGGAGCGGGCTGGAGTCAGGAGGTCGGGGACAAGGGACCATCTCTTTCCCACCCGCCGTGAATGGCAGAGCCCGCATGGATCCAGCTCGGGCTGTCCACTTCTCCATAAATGGTTTGAATTCCTCCTTCGCCTTCATATCATCTGAGGAGGCAATCGGGGGCTGCATGATAAACGGGGTGATAGAGTCAGCATTAATAGGGCGGCCAAAAATGCGCAAAGTTGTCTAGAGAGCAACAGCCAGGCAGCTGTTGGTTTCAACGTCGATGTAGTTACTCCCCTCCAGGTGCGTCTGGAGCCACACTGTGTTGAGTGGGATCCGTGGCATCAGTCGAACAAGGAAACTGGGGATGAAAAATTGCACCTTGTTCCCCCTGGCCGACCTGTAGTTGTGTAGGTCGGCCTGCTCTGCAAACTTCCTGGCAGTGTACAGTTGCACCACTGCTTCAACAACACGATACACGTTTGTCACGTGTGTAGCCACAATGAAAGAGGTGCCCGGGGATTTTGGAGTTTGCCACCAACCCAGTCTGAACCATTTTGATGGAACCATTCCAGGTTTTGAGCGCAAACAGAGTGCCTTCGTATGAAAATGCAGTAAGTGAGTTGGGCGCCACGTGGAGGCTCAGAGGTGGTCATTTATCAGCAGCAATGAGACGGGCAAGGTTTCTGGCATCAACTGCTCGCCAGCGGCGCGTCAGCAGTGACAGGGGCTGACCGTACGAGTTCCGGTCTCTTGAGATTCACAAAAAGGCCCTTCTAGGCGCCAGAAGCAGAAACCAGAGCAGGCTGCCCAGAAAAACCGCATAGGTTAAATGTCAGAGCCGACACTCACGGGTTGTACCCACCCAAGAAAATCAGCATTACCACCCAAATAATTAGAAGTCCACCATTTTTCCTATGCCAGGCTACAGTCGCTCGCAAACTCGGTTTCAAATAGTCTGTGGAGTCTAACACACAAGCTGTGTGCCTCTCCCGCGATGCATGTACACTGCGATCAACTGCTTTCACAAATGGAGGTGGCAACATTTTACCATCATGTGGGTTGTCGCTATGCGTAGGTGGCGTATCCTGTGGCGATGTTGGTCCTGTCGAGGATCTGCCGAGACACATGGCAAATAACTTTAGAATGTTGTCTCAGCGAGGGTGTCTTTCAGTAGAGGAGTGAGAGGTTCAACCGAAGTTGGAAGTCGATAGTAATCAAGACAAAAGTTGAGGTGTGAGCGTACAGCAAGCGTGGGCGTCCACCCTGGGAGCGTGACTCAATTACACCCTTGGTCGCTACCCCAATGGGATTTTTGCCACGTGTAAACGAGGCGGAATCGTGCTCCAAAGAGCGACCAAACCGGCCAAGGAACTGATTGCTCAGAACCCTCCCCAAGATGACCTCCAAACCCGAGCGACCTCGGGCCTGGTTTTCGCAACGCAAGCAGCAGCAGCAGATGTAGCAGGCGGCGACAGCAGGTGGCAGCAAACAGGCAACAGGAGCAAGGAAGCAAGGCTCGTGACACAACAAAAGGCGTGACGAGGTTACGTTGACGGTTTGTCCCGCCATCCCTTCCACCTCTGCGAATCCTCTGTCATGAACTCCTCTGCTGTTGAGCTACATATGTGTGTGTGTGTGTGTGCGTGCGTGTGTGTTTGTGTGTGTTTGCCTGCATGTGTGTGTGTCACAGTGTGTGTGTGTGAGTAAACGTATGCCTATCTGCTAATCCTGGCTTTGTCCTTTTACTGTAATCTCCCGGATAATAGAACCCACTTTCAAGTATCCCTGCGGTCAAGCTAGCCCTGTTTCAAAAAAGTAATGATGGGGCTTCAACCTAGCTGGGCGCTGGCTATCCTAGCATGGTTCCTGGCACTAACTAAAGATTTCAGATCTAGTTGGCTAGTTTCTAAACACGTCAACTCTCACAGGGAACTTTACGTTGTAAACAAAAAACCCAGACTAGCTTGGTCTCTTTAACTGACTGTAATGAAGTACGCGCCTGGGTTCATAAGGGTACGGTGCCCCAAACGGTCACACCGATACAAGTGCAGCACGCCCAGTTCTTCGCGCCCAGCCAACGCAAGCTGAGATTGGACAACCTCGCCTCTCGTGCGAGCGCAGCTATTTATAGTAGATAATCATGATAAAGGTTACAAACCCTTAAACTCTCGTGGGTCTCACAACCCAACGCCCCTTAAACCATGACGTCCTCGTGCGCGTCTAGGAACCCTACCTAGTGCCCTCCTGAGTCCTGACGCTATCCCGTGACACTGTCCAAAAAAGCAATAGATGACAGTGAACAAAAAAATTTGTAATTTTTGAAGTAATGATTTATTAATGATTTTGGGATACAATATGAACTCAACTTACAAACATACTTGCAAAAAAAAGCAACTGCTAGTACATGGCCAGGTTTGACATGTTCTCTTAGTCTTGGGACCACAAGTCTACCAAGTACGTTACCAGAATGTCCATGACATTTTGATGAATTTTGCATTGAGACACGGAGGAATTTGAACCCGCGGCGAGAGCAACTCCCGGTCTCTAAGGCTTTCAGCCTTCGCCACTTGGCCACTTTTGTATTTAAGATTCAAGCAAAGCTACTATACTATTTCTTACGCAGTAATAACCGGTAGCATTCAATCAAATGCTACCGGATGATGTCCAGCACATGTGTTAGAAAGCATCTGGTACCAATCGTACCAATCAGTGTTACATAAAAGAAAAGACCTCACGTGCAAGCGTGGCTCAGTTGGTCAGAGCGAGGGACTGTCAATCCCTAGGTCGTCGGTTCGATTCCGTCTGAAACCCGATACCTCAAATTCTCATGAATTTGAACTTCATAGACCCT
>Ga0335398_10007672_pt1 | contig 13100 bp, 5 predicted proteins | sample BON03_FD_205742 | JGI IMG/M metagenome (GOLD analysis project Ga0335398, IMG submission 205742) | Freshwater microbial communities from Lake Bonney liftoff mats and glacier meltwater in Antarctica - BON-03 (spades assembly) (version 2) | ecosystem: Environmental > Aquatic > Freshwater > Ice >...
TATGTATATATTTATATATATATATATATATGTATATATATACACACATGTATATATATACATATACATATAGATCGATAGATATATAAAACATATATTATGGCTCGCCTGGTCGCGTTGCTCGCGCAGGCTTTGCCGCAGCCGCGCCACCTCTGCCGTGCCAGCGAGGTGCGGCCCACTCGCATCACAGCCCCCCAAGCCTGCGTCACGTCGTGATGCAAAGTTTGCTGCCCCCAGGATGTGGCTTCCCTTTGTCCGTGTGTGGCTCTGAAGGACCTTGATTGATTGATTGACTGATTGGGCACTCGTGGAGTCTAGGCCCTCGAGCGCCGCGCACGCGTCGGCCAGTTCCCTCTGGAGCGCTTTCACCGGCCGCTGCACTACCTCGAAATGGCTCTGCTTGTCGGCGCTGCTGAGCGCGAGGGGCAGCTCGTCGGCGTCGTCGACTCCCGTCGAATCTACAGAAGGGGGTTGGGTTCAGAGATTTGGAATTTTGCGTATCTGCGCTGGGGGCACAGATTTGGGGTAAGCGTTATGTTCACTTAGGGTTTAAGAGGTTACCCGGGGTTTCTCCGAAACCCCCCTTTGGTCTTATTATGGATTCGACGGGCAGCTCACCGCCGCCGTCGATTCTACTGTGCGACGCGCCGAGCGTCTCGATGAGCTGGCTCATCACGCGCTCGTGGTCGAAGCAGTAGGCGACCAGCAGACGCGCCGCAGAGCGCCGGCATACGACGTCGCCGTCCTTACGGAGCACGTTGCGCACAAGCGTCACGAGCGCGTCGTTGGCGGTGACGAGCAGCTCGCCCACCTCCTCTACTAAGTCCGGCGCCACCGGCCGGCGGCACTCGACGCAGCAGAAGTTGACCCGGTACTGCGCGCCCGCGCTGTCCTCGGCCACATCGCGCGACGAGGCGTAGAGGCCGCCGAGGCAGCCCACGCAGATCACGTGTCTGCAGCTGAGCACCACGGCGAAGCTCTCGCTCAAGGGGGGCGCCGCCCACTCGTGCTTGCAGACGCTGCAGGTGGTATCGGTCAGCATGGACTCGCCCGGCACGATGGCGGTGGCCGGGAAGAGATCGCCGCGGAGGGGCTCCTCGGCCGCTGCCTCGGCCACTTCGTCGCGTCGCGTCGCGCGCACACGAATCGCGCTGATCTGCCGCCGGCCGCGCCCACGCCCACGCCCGCGCCCGTGGCTACCACCAGGCGTCGGTTGAACAGGCGGCTGCACGGTGATTGCATCTGTGCGCCGCGGCCGCTCCGGTGGCGGTTGCTCGCGCTGCTGGAGCGGCGGCTCTGGCTGATGGGGCACGGCGCGTGGCACCTGCTCTGCTGCCCGCTCCGGCTGCTGCTGCTGCTGACCTCGACGCGGCTGCACCTCGTTGTTTTCGTCTTCATCGAAGAGGGTTAAGTACAATCCGAAGCCTAGGCTGCAACAAGCGAGGAGAAGACAAAGCTGGATTGTCCGGATAGTGAACGTTAGCAGGGGCCAGGTGGACTCGTTGTGGTTCGACGCCGTCAGCGTAGGCAGCATGCGCTGGAACTTCAGGAAGAGCAGCCACGTCAATGCGAGAAGGAACAGCTGAACAAATATCAGTACGAAATTAAACAAGTCGGGCCCCTCTTCTCCTGGGCCCGTTCGCTGCCCCTCGCCGTGCTGTGCTACCTCGCGCTCACCGCGCCGGGCTGCTTCCGCGCGCTGCTCGTAGAGCTGGGCCGCCGTGAAAGCTTGCTTGCAGCCGAGCGAACAGAAACGAAGTATGGTGCAGTTTGGGCAAGCCGCAGTGCGCAGGTCGGTGCCTTGCGCCTCGATCGCCGCAAGAAAGCACGGGGCAATGTTGCCCAGTACCGTGTTCAGTCCCGTGTCATTGGCGCGGCCGCGTGCGGGCGCCATGTCAGAGCCACGAGCAAGGGTTCTTCGAGCGAGCGAGCGACGAGCGAGCGGCCCAGCCACGAGCAAAGGGTTCTTTGAGCGAGCGAGCCAGCTCGAACTGAAGTCCGATCGGCCGAGCGAGCTGCAGTGGCCAGCAGAAGAACAGTAGAGTTGAGGAAAAAAATCAAACCGTTGGTAGTTTATCCTTTTTAGTCCTTATTTCTCAATCAGCTATTTTGGGAATTATGCAACTTCTACAGTAGTAGTTCCGAATCATACCAACGCGGCTAATTGGCGGGCTATAATAGAGCCGGGAAAGACATACGAGGGGGGGCTTATGACACTAAGGCAGGGGATGCCGTCGGAGACGACTTGTCCCCTATAGCTCTACTTATATGTAGGGAGAGCCGACGAGGAGGAGGTTGTGTTGTCGTCGTTGGCGGCGGTCTGCCGACCTGCCTCTGGTGGTACTGCAGGCAAAGACAAGATCGAATATCGAGCGGGGGCGGCACGGAAGGCGGGGCGGGGCTGACCCCCCGCGCGGGGGCGGGGGGCGGTGTAGGGTTTTGTGGTTATGGTCTACTTTCGTCTGCTTCTTCTTATAGAGCTCTAATAACAATCTATATCTATACAATACGTAACTTCTAAAAGTAAGTCTTCGCAGACCGCAGACCCCCCCCCCCCCCCCCCCCCCCCCCCACCCCCCGCCCCCCCCCCCCCCCCCCCCCACCCAACACACCCCCCCCCCCCCCCCCCCCCACCCCACACCCCAAACACCCCACCCCCCCCCCCCCCCCCCCCCCCCCGCCCCGAATACGACGCCGCGAGCGCGAGACCGTTGTTATAGACCACTTCCACTTCAAGTGGCCACTTCCACGCAACACGAAAATCGCAAAACAAACCACGCGCTGACCACCGGCCACCTCTCCACTAGTAGTAGTGATGCCTCCACTAATCTACTAGTCCACCTCTACGACAATCGGAGGGGCATCGTGACTGCCACAGGCCACGACGGGCGGCGCCCCGGCCCCGGCCGCGAGCGCCGTGCCGCCCCTCAGCTGACTGGCCTCAGCGGCGCTCTCGCGCAGCACGAGCTCCACGATCTCGTCCTCGCCCATCTGCCGCAGCTGCCACTCGCTGTAGTTGCCGAGCAGGCGGAGCTGGTCCGGGTGACGCGGCTCGAACCCCAGCTCCGGCTCGATGCGCGGCTCCCCCCAGCCGAAGCTGCTGATGCGCGAGCTGGGCGGCGCTCCGGGAGGCGCCGAGCCGTGCGCCACCGCGTGAGGGGATGCGCCAACGGGCACGGCAGCGGCGTAGGGCCCGGCGGCGGTTGACCACGGCGCGCCGTGTACCAGCCGCGCCGCTGCCTCCGAGACGGCTGCCGCCCGCGCCGCAACGGCCCTGGCGGTGGCCACGTCCGCAGAGACGGCCCCGGCTTCCGGCGGCGCGCCGCCCGGGGAAGAGGCGGAGGCGGAAAACCCACCCGTGGCCCAGCCAGAACAGAGCGGCCGCGCGGGCGGCGGCGGCGGAGGCGGCGGCGGCGAGCCGCTGTAGCGCTGTGTCTGGTGGCTGCCCGGGGCTGGCCCAGTGGCTCGCTTGAGGAGCTGGTCCGCGTGTGTCTGGAGCTCGCCACCGATCTGCTGCAGGGTGTGGCCCATGTCCTCCGTTGTCTCGCGCAGGTTCGGCGCCGCGGCCTGGACGAACGAGGCGAGGCCCGAGCCCGCCGCCTCGCTCTTCTCGCGCCACCACTCGCCCAGCGCGCTCCAGCCCTGCTTCACCTCCTCGCCCTTGCGGTGGATCTCAGTCGCGAGCTCCGCCACCGCCCGCGCGTCGATCCCGACCTTGCCCAGCACGCCCTCGCGCTCCGTCGCCGCCATCGCCATCTCAGCCGCCGCCGCCTCGCCGATGCCGAACCGGCCCAGAGCCTCAGCCAGCGCCGCCGCGCTGCTCCCCAGGGGCCACAGCGGCTCCGTGCGCTCCACCTCTAATACGATGGACTGCAGCGCGCTCTTGACGTGCTGCTGTAGGCCGTGGAAGCCCACGTCGGCTGCCGTGACGCCATCGATGGATCGGATGTACTCGCCCGCACACAGGTAGGCACGCTCGTCGGCCGCGTCTGACGGAGGCAGCGCGCCGATATAGACGTCGCCGGCCTCGTCGCGCTTCAGCACCATGCGGAAGAGACCGCCCGAGTCGCGGCGCAGCGTGGCGCGGACACGAGGCACCTCCTCGGCCGAGTTGTCGGTGTGCATCCCGGCGTCGTACCCGTCAGCCAGGTCGGTAGAATAGTGGCTCCCAGCGCTGAGCTGCTCGCCGACCGACGCCAGCGACACCGTCGCGAGCGAGTCGCGCACCTCAGCCTCTGGAACCGTCGTCGTCCCTTGCGCCACGAGCGTGTGCCACTCAGTAGACGCGTCGGGCCGAGCCGGTTGGCTCCCGAGGTCCTCCAGAGGAGGCGGATCCGCTGGAATGGACGGGTCGGCAACGGAAGCGACGGCCTGCCCCAGAAACTGCTGCTCGAGCCGCGTGTGGGTTTCATCCAGCGAGCGCAGCAGGTCGTCGGATCCGGGACTCGGCGTTGCCATGGAGAGGCGCTTAGGATGCAGGAGCGGCCAAGCGTCTTGACGTGTTTGAGGCGGGCGTGAAGATCATTCACAGTAAGGGACTTCACAAAGAGAAGGAGTTATTTTGGTTGTGGGTTGTGGGTTGTGGGTTGTGGGAGTCGGGGCCAGAGATTATCTCACAGCTCATAGCAAATCTCAACTTTGTAAGCTCTTATACGGCTTAGCTTACAGTTTTGACCAGCTCGCAGATAGCTTACAGAGTGCTTACAGTTTGCTTACAGCTGACTTACAGTTCACAGTTCACAGTTCGCCAGTTCGCGCCCCAGCATCTGTTGGCTGTTGGTTGGCTGTCAGCAGCAGCAAGAGCCGTCTGTGACGGTCTGTTAGCGGAGCTTGAGCTTGCTTTTGTTTACATTTTCGTCTGTTTCTGTTTCTGTAACTGTAAGCCTTCCTACCTGCAGCTTGCAGAACGCAGAGAACGCTTACTGACAGTTAGTTAGTAGTTAGTAGTAGTAGTTAGTCGGCGTTAGTTATTTATTGGTAGTTGGTTACAGTTGCAGTTGCAACTGACTGATAGACTGTGATAGATATAGCAAACTGTAAGCGCGGTTAACCCGAACCCCTGCTTTATTCTCAACACAAACACAATCAATGAGATGAGAGATGACCCGACATACTTGCTTTCGCACTCTCTCTTTCTACACCCTCTCCCGTTCTCTCCTTTTTTCTATGGTATCTAGAACGGATTCGAAGGCCGTCTTGACGACGGCGCCGACCCCCCGCCGAAGAGGTCCGGCGGCGCGGCGCCCGCGCCGCCTGCACCGGCGGGAGATCCGAATGGGTTCGTCGCCGCAGCACCTGACGAGGCGCCATTTGTTGCACAGAACGGGTTCTGACCGGCGGTAAGGGGGACGTCTCTGTTGGCGCCAGACGGGCCAGCGCCCGCGGCGGCAGTGGTATGTGGAGACGTGGCTGAGAAGGGGTTGCTCGCGGACTGCCCCTGCGCCCCAGCCCGCGGCGCCGCGAATAGGTCGTCGACCGCCGAGCGCGATGTCTGCCCCGTAGCTTTCGCGGACGGAAACGAGTGGCTATGCTTTGGCGCGGGCGGCGCGCAGGAGTGGGACTCAAACGGATTCTTGACGCTCGGAGCGGGCGGGGGAAAGCCGGCCTCTTGACCAAAGACGGAGTCGCGCACACTGACCCCGGCCGTCGCGCGGTGCGGCGCCTCCCTCGCCCCGGACGCACCGCGCGGCACATCGCCAAAGATGGCATCGCGCAGGTCGGTGGCCGACTGCGCGCCGCCGCCGAGGCCACCCGCGTTGCCTGGCCCACCGACCGGCGCGCCAGAGCCGGGTCCTGAGCCGCAAGACGGCCCGGCGGTCGAGGAGGCTGGCGCTGCGCGTGGCTGGCTGAAGAGGTCGTCGACCACAGATGCAGCCCGGGCCCGCTGATTGGACGCCGCCCCGCTAGAAGCCGCGGCTGACGCGGAGCCAAAGAGCTCGTCCCGCACGGAATGAGCCGTGGTTGGACGCGGCGGCGGCGCCTTGGCGGAAGCGGCTTGGCTCGGGCCAGGGGCAGCGGCCGCAGCTGGCTTGCTGGCGGTGTGGGCGCCGGTAGATCGGCTCGCGGCGGCGGCGCTGGCGGCAGCGGGCGGTCCCTTGAGCCAGGCGCCTCGCCGTCCCTGCGCTTCGTTCAACACCTTGAGAACCTCCTCCGCCTCAATCACAACGGACAGGTCGCGGCGTGCCGCGAGGAGTCGGTCCGGGTGCAGATGCAAAGACGCCTTCTTGAAAGCTCGCAATATCTCCTTTTCTGTCGCGTCGCGCGGCACCCAAGGGCGCGGTGTACCGGCGCCAAGCAGCCCGGCGGGCATCGCAAACGTGTGCGGCCAGTCCGCCTCCAATGAGTCGAGGAGCGCGACGAGCCCGCCGTGAGAATCCGCCCAGCGCTTAGCTCGCGGCTGCATCGCTGCACGGAACATGGCCCTCCGCTCTTCGTAGGTCGCTTCCTGCTCGTGAGTGGCTGGCGCTTGAGTGGCTGGCGCTTCGGAGTCGCCCAACTCCTCGTAGGCCGCTTCCTGCTCGTGAGTAGCTGGCGCGTGAGTGGCTGGCGCTTCGGAACCGCCCAACGTATCCGCCATTGCTATAAGATTTAGGTAATTCACATAAATGGATCATGCATATTTATATATATATAATATATTTTTGTGTTTTATCTTGTAGTGAATAAGACGACTGCCTGTACAAGAAAACTAGAGTACTTAGCTCTATAGCTCTGATCAGCTATCAGTGACTGGCAACTCTTTGTACTTATACGCGCAGAGAGTCATGAGTCTCCACTTAACACAAGGCTCCGCTCGCCGCCGAAAACCGTGAAAATCACCCTCCCCGCCTGCGGGGCGCCCCCCTCCGCCTCCCCTCCAGACCCAGAGCCTGCCCGAGCAAGAGAGGAGTATTCACAGAGACACAGGCTATAGGTCGCAGGTCGCAGGCTGCCTCGAGTACACCCCGTGTATGTAGCATTTCCCGCACAGAGCACAGAGCACACAAAGCACACCCTCAAATATAACATCCCACCCGCACCTGACACCTACAAACTTACGCTCCGCAGCTCTACATACTATTGAATAAGCACCCTTCCCGTCCTTGCTGCGCGAGTCCACACCCACCCCCGGCCCCCGGCACCCACAACTACCTACTTTGTGGCAATCCGTGGGAGCCCCGTGGCCTGACTGCCGCGGGCGCCCGGTTTCCTCACCACGCCTCTGGTACGCGCGGCAGGCTTGGGCACGACCGCGGGATGCGCGACGAGCTTGGGCGAGACCGTGGTGTAGGGGCTGTAGTCGCTAGGCGGTTTAGGCGCGGCGTTTCCCATACGCTTGTCGGAGCCAGCCCTGCTGGGCGTACCGCCCCCGGACCAATCCGGCTTGGGCTCATGCCGCACGCACTGCTGGTCCCACAGCGGCTGGGTGTAGCCGCGCTGCGTCGCCATGGCCCGTATGTTGGCCGGCAGTTCCGCCCACGGGCAGCTGGACACCTCGGGCAGAGTGAGGATGTCAAGACCGTTGGAGAGCCGTACGACCGTGTCCTCGACAGTGACCTTTGCACTCGGCGCGGGGGCACGCTTCGCGGGCGTGGGAGGACGCCCCGAACCGGACGAGGAGGGAGGCCGCCCCGAACTGGTGGTGCCCCGCGGCGGCTCCGCCAACGGAGACCTCGCGCCCGAGCTCGACGGTGGCCGTCCGGACGGTGGCCTTCCGCCCGACCCTGTCGGCGTCGACTTCGCGCTTGAGCCCGACGGCGGCCGACCGGATGGTGGCCTTGCGCCCGCGCCCGTCGGCGTCCGCTTGACGCCGACCACCAGGCCGTTCTTTGAGCCCGCGTTGGCCCTTGCGGCCGGCCGCCTCCTCTGCGCGGCTGCCGGCTTGGGCACCGGCGGCGGCGTGTCGCCCGCCTGTTCGAGAAGGGCGTGGCTGAGTCAGAGATGGGCGTGGTTGCGTTAGAGAAGGGCGTGGTTGCGTTCGAGAAGGGCGTGGCTGAGTCAGAGATGGGCGTGGTTGCGTTAGAGAAGGGCGTGCTTGCGTTAGAGAAGGGCGTGCTTGCGTTAGAGAAGGGCGTGCTTGCGTTAGAGAAGGGCGTGCTTGCGTTAGAGAAGGGCGTGCTTGCGTTAGAGAAGGGCGTACCTGTTGCTGGCGCCGCGCCTTCTCCCCCTCGAGCCTCTCTAGCCTGGCCAGCTCCTCAGTGCGCGCCAGCTCCCGAGGCGTCATCTGGCCAGGACGCAGGGCCTGGCCCACCGGACTCTGCGCGGCCGGCTCCGCGGGGACCGGCCCCGCCTCCGTAGGCGCTAGGGGAGGCTCTGCGAGGGCCGGCTCCAGCCTCGGCTCTGGGGTAGGCGACTCCAGCCCCGGATCAATCCCCGGCTCCGTAGGCGCTAGGGGAGGCTCCACGATGGCCGGCGCCAGCCCCGGCACCGTAGGCGCTAGGGGAGGTTCCGCGAGAGCCGGCTCCAGCCCCGGCTCCAGGAAAGGCGCTAGGGGAGGCTCCGCTAGGATCGGCGCCAGCCCCGGCTCCGTAGGTGCTAAAAGAGGCTCTGCTAGGGCCGGCTCCTGCGCCGGCTCCGGGCCAGGCGCCAGGGGAGGTGGCGGCGGCGGCGGCGGCGTTGACGGCTTCGGCGGCGGCGGCGCTGACGGTGCCTCGGGGGCCGTCGGCTCAGCGCGCGCCCTCTCCTCGCCAACCACCTCCGTCTCGCCGCCCGCCGCCGCGTCACTCGCCGCAGCCTTCCTCACCGGCGCCTCGTTCTCCGTCTCCACCTTCGTGCCGACCTCCGTCTCCTGCTGCACCACCTTGACGGCGGCCTGGAGAGCCAATGACTGTTTGGTCGCCTCTTCGTACAACGCCGCCTCTTTCTGGGCCCTCTCAATCCGGCGCGATGGCGTGGACTCGCTCAGGCGCAGATCCGACCTCGACTCGGCGCGCGCCCGCGTCAGTGCCTGCGCCGTCGCCTGCATCTTCACCCGCTGCACCTCCACGTCGAAGTCTTCCGCCTGCGCGGCAGCACTCCCAGCACTCCCGCTGCGCAATGCGGCCGCTGCGGCCGCCGCGGCCGCCGCGGGTGCCGGCGCCGATCCGCCTCCCGAGCCGCTTCCGCTCGAGTCTGACGAGACGACCGAGAGGGGCCCCGTCGCCGCCGCCGCCTGTAACGCCTGCGTTTTGAGCTTGGCCGCGCGCGCCGCCTGGTCGCGCAGCTGCTGCGCGCGCGCCGCGTCCGTGGCCTCCAGCGCGGCGGCGGTGAAGTGCAGCTCGGCGCGCGACGCCTTGGCGACGGCGACCCACACAGCCTCGTTGGCGCGCTGCGCCGCGTAGGACGCGAGCGCCTTCTGGTAGGCCACGTGGTGGTCGATGGTCTCAAGCTTGGTCTCCTCGCTCGCCTCCGCTTCGAGCCACGTCTTCTTAGCCTTCTCCGCCGCCTCCTTGGCAGAGGCCACCGCCAGCACCGCGCCGCGCTCAGAGTCGAGGTTGCTGCTCACTTCCCTCTCGAGCGTCGACACGCGCGACGGCTCGGGCAGTGACGTGGTCGGTTTCGCCGCCGACGACGACTCCACCACGATCAGCGCCGTCACAGGCGCAACCACCGCCGCGGCCACTTCGGCCGTGGTGGTCTTCTCCACCACGCGGCTTGTGAGGAGGAGAACGGGCGCCACCTTGGGCGTCCCTGCTGCCTTCGCCGCCTCGGGCGTCCCGGCTGCCTCCACCGAAGCGACTGCCTCCGGCTCCGCCCTCGGCTCCTCCTTCGCAGCCCTCGGCGCCTCCTCGCTCGCCTTCTCCGCAGCCACGGCCGCCTCCGTGGGCGCGGCCCCCGCCGCCAAGGACTCCGCTTCCACCACCGACGGGGCAGCCGCCTTCGGCTCCGCCTTCGGCTCCGCCTCCACCACTGCCTCCGCCGCCGCCTTCGGCTCCGCCGCCGCCTCCGCCGCCGCCTTCGGCTCCGCCGCCGCCGCCGCCGCCGCCTTCGGCTCCGCCGCCGCCTCCGCCGCCGCCTTCAGCTCCGCTGCCGCCGCCGCCTCGGTAGCTTTCTTCAGCTCAGCCGCAGCCGCCGCCTCGGCAGCTTTCTTCAGCTCCGCCGCCGCCTCCGCCTCGGCAGCCTTCTCCGCCGCGACCAGGGCCTCTTGCGCCGACAAGCGCGCGGCGTCCTCCTCCAACGCCGCGATCCTCTTCCGCTCCAACTCCGCCGCCTCCTGCCGCAGCCGCTCGGCCTCTATAGCCGCAGACGCCGCAGCCAGGGCTTCCTCCGCCCTCAACTTCGCCGCATTCGTCGAAGTCCGGGCCGCCTTCGTCTGCTCCTCCTCCGACGCCGAAAAGGCCGCCTCCACCTTCGAAACCCGTGCTGGCGCCTGCACCCTGGGGCTAGCCTGCGCCTTCCCCGCCGCCGCCGCCGCCGCCTTCTCCGCCGCCGCCGCCAGAGCGTGCGTCATGCTCGCCTTTCTGCGCAGGGTGGCCACCAGGGCCCTGGTCTGACGGCCGCGGACCCAAGCCTGCAGACTTGTCGCGGAGCTGCGCCGGACCCCAAGCTTGGCTCGCACGAGCCTTGACCGGTAGGCGCTCTGCACTGTGACCACCGAGTTGACCATCGCGAGGGCGTTGAGGCTCTCCTGCGTCTTCTTGTTAACCTTGAGTGGTTTTGCCTTGGCAGACTCGTCGACTCGGTCGGAGGTACGGGCCGAGTCCGCGGCAGGCGTCTTGGTGGACTGCGCGGCGGCGATGTTGCTGAGCGCGCCGGCGGCAAAGCGCGTGATCTGGTCGAGCATCCGGTCTTCCCTGTTGGTGCCCGACAGCTCGAGGCGCACGCGCACCAGCTTGCTCAGCATGGGGATCGCTCCGTACTTTGTCGCCTCGACCGTAATGTACTTCTCGCTGCAGAGATTCTGGAGCGCCGCCGCGGCGAAGAGGCGTGTGGCGAGCTTATCGGCCGCCAGGTGCGGGAGAATGCGCTGGACGACCACGTACCCGGATGCGATCTTGATCGACTTGCGAGCGAGGGGATCGAACGCAGTCGATGCCAGATTGCCGACGACGACCAGCGCAGCGTTGTGCACGGCGGGCAACGGGTCGTCCAGTAGCGCCACGATGGGCTCGACCGCGCCGGACAGGCGGAAGTACTTGGCCATGCCGCGCGCGTCACGACTCGACATGGTCTCCATGATGGTCGCAACCTGGGTAATGGCTGTCGCCTGGGCCTGTGGGCTGTCGGAGTCCAGCATGGACAGGATCGAGTCGAGCTGCCCCGCAAGCTCGTTGCTGACATCCCCCTCTTCCGCCACCTCCTCCTCCTCCTCATCCTCCGCCTCCGTCCTCTTGCTCTTCCCCCATCGCTGGGCCGCCGCCAGGCCGCGCGCCATGGCTGAAACGTGCGACAGGCGTTGATCTAAAAGTAACGGTTATAACATATAGACGTAAATAGTTCCTTTTAGAGCTAGTACGCGTCGTAGCTCTACGCCACGGAGATCTCGGAACCGACGCGCCTCGGTTCCGAGATTCTCCCGGCTGCTGTGTTTGGGGGGGGGGGGGGGGGGGGGGGGGGGGGGGGGGGGGGGGTACGACCCTGTGGCGTGTGGGGGCCATTCGTAGCACCTTCGCATACGTTAGCCAGCCGTCGACCATAGCCTCAGAGGTTACGTTATATGTGTAAGATGTATATATGATTTAAATGGCATTAAATGGATACAGTAATACGGTATACGGTACGATAGACGACGATAGTACATCTAGTATCTAGTATACAGTAAGAGACGAACGCATTCGATATAGCTCTTATATATATATATATATATATATATATACATCTCTATATCTCAAACCTCATAAACACACACTCCCCCCACCACACCCCACACGCACCGCACTAGCACACAGCACACGCACAAAAAGCACCGACGTTTCATTTTTTTACTAGTTATGTGCGGATCATGTAAATAACCAAACAAAGACACCTAGACCTAGGCTATTCGTCGGCGGCGGGGGCTATCCGTCGTATCCGTCCACTATCCACTATACCTATACCACTATTACGATTTATAATTTATAATCCGATTAAGAAAGATCACGACTGTACCACTGTACAGTAACACCGTTATCCCCGAGATGCCGAGCAGCCGGTTATTTTTGAGTTTGAGCGCTTTCGTTACGCACTACGCATTACGACACACGACACATACGTGGGAACAGAATCTGGCGATGCTTGGGGTTCTGCTATCTGCTATCTGTCTGCTTCTGCTGACGTGCGAACGTGCGTTCCGCGTTCCGTACCAGAAGCAGAAGCGGTCGCCACTATCCAGTTAACCGCGCCCCCTCCCCCTGGCCTCGTCCGTCTCTGGGTGGCCCCCCTCTCCTCGCTAGTCGCTAGGTAGGGGGTAGGGGCAAGGGGCAAGGGGTTATATAAACTACTCGGGTTGACGCTTGATTGACGCTACGCGGGGTACAAGTACAAGTAGCTCTAGAGAGTAGTAGGGGACTCCATTTCGTTCATGTAAATCGCACTTTTTTCGAAAACTAAAACAAGGCTAAACCCAAAATCGAGTGGCCACAGCTACAGCTCTATTTCGAAAAATCGAAAAACTCTCCGCAAAAAAAAAAAAACTCTCCGCTAAATAAAACCGAAAACCGGTGAGTTTTCGTGTTTTGAAGAAATGGAAATGAAATGGGGGGTCTATTTTCTGTTTTCCGACTAGATTCCCAGTGACAAAAAAAGGCGCAAAAAGGAGGCGAAGATTTTTTTTGGGGAGACAGCGAGACAGCTGTTGCTGTTGGGAGCTGTTGGGAACGCGATAACTCGTGACCACGCGTGCTCCTTTTGGGTGCCCGTCAGCAGACAAAATGGTCAGACGGACGAGGCCGTCACTCTGAGCCATCTGGCGACCTCGTGAGGTGTCGGGAACCCTAGAAACCATCAATTCGTCTGCTCTTTCCAGTGGTATAGCTGCTGTGGCCGCGACCTCGGCTGGGTTCGAAAAAAAAAAAAAGGCGGGACGTTCTGACGATTTTTTTTTGGGGACGACGAACTTTCTCACGATCTTTCTCTTCGAGGACCTTTCAGGGAGAAGAACCTCTCGATACCGGCGGCGGCCGGGTTTTTCTCCCTCGATGCCTCTTCTGGTCTTCTGGCCACAC
>Ga0335398_10007678_pt1 | contig 13096 bp, 10 predicted proteins | sample BON03_FD_205742 | JGI IMG/M metagenome (GOLD analysis project Ga0335398, IMG submission 205742) | Freshwater microbial communities from Lake Bonney liftoff mats and glacier meltwater in Antarctica - BON-03 (spades assembly) (version 2) | ecosystem: Environmental > Aquatic > Freshwater > Ice >...
GTGGCCAACGCAATTTTTGACTCACCCGCAGGGTGAGCGGTTTGACTGGCGACAATCGGATGCATCATGCACCCAGTTAGTCACTTTCACATCTCACTGTCCCGCTCAACTGTCGTTTTTAGGTTCAAGGTAGCGTCCGGCTTTCAGGCATCGCGCTCCCCCGCAGTTCATACGCTTCGTTCTTTCAGCCTAGCCAGACCTCCTTAGAGTGCTGACTGTTTTCCATCAGAGGCGTCCGCCAATGGAATCAGTTGCCTCCACCGAGGCCAATATCCACTCCTTAGTTTTGGCTCCTTAGCGCACAGTGGGATGGCGGATTTTTCGTTGGCGCAGGTGCTGACTGGCCGCTTCGCTACCTCGGTCAAATGCGATGAGGCTATCCGACCGCACAGGTCGCACGTGGAATGGGTTGATCCGTCTTTTTTAGCACGCGTAAGAACGGTAGTGTGGGTGAACAGGTTTCTCAGGTAAATCCCGCGATATTGGTGACACGGGGATTCGAGCCGACTCGACTAGGAGCGTGTAATCCTGACCTATCTCCCCGGGCCCAATTGGCATCGTCTATGGGATCGTGATGGGGACGGAGAACAAGGTTTGGTCCCAAACAAAATCTACGCGGGCGCCGCTGCCCATTGCACTGATGTTAATGGTGAACATTTCAGTCACGGCAGACTGCATTGCGACCGGGGCTTCGATGGTAAATAAATCCCGGGCGGGATCTGGTTCGGCCACTGCAAAAAAGACCTTCACTTCACTATTCAATGTCACTCTAAACGACGCTGGTCCAGGCACCGCATACAGCCGATAGGTGCCCGCTTGCAGTGGCTGGCCGGCGAACAATACATCTTTATTAACGGTAATTTCCGTGGCCGCATTGGCCCCCAATCGCCAGTATTTGCCGTAGGGTTGTAGCGCACCGTCAGCCTCTTCTCCGAAAATAAGCCGGCCCTGCTTAAACGGCTGACTATACTCTATCTCAATTCCCAGGCCATTAAGGTCAAATTCAGCGGTGTTGGGCGGGCTTTTAGGTGGAGCAATAAAAAGGGCGTAAACCATATACAAAACGAAGAGTGCAACCGTTCCTCCGATTCCTAGCAGAATTTTCTTCAACATGACGTTATGTTTGACGACCGCCAAAAAGGGTCAAGGAACGAGATCGAGCGGTCGTGGGGTAACGTGACCACGCTGTTCCAAACACCTCGCTTTTCGAAGTTTTTAGCCCGGTGGGTCTCATCATCTCAAAACGCATCGCACTCCCTCGGATTGCTCGTAGGTCGATCACTCAGACATCCATATAGGGTGACACGTGACGGTCCGCCTCCCTCCGAATTTCCCGGAATAGATTCCGGAAGAACAAGGCGGAATGAGCGTCGAGAGCGATTAGCCGTCAACTCCGTTACGGAGTGATGAGTTCATCAGTGGTGCCTCGATTTTTCCATAGCCGCCGCACTCCCTAAAAGTGCTGGCGCAACGCCTCGGGCGCTCGAGGCGAGGCGTGGCGGGGACAGTCGATTCATTTAATCTGCGCCGTAGCATTTCGCGAGCCTCGGCTTCCATCGAGGATTGGTGGGCAGCGGCCCGGAGACGTCGTTTCTGTTTCACCGATTCGTCCAGATTTCGAATAGTCAATGTTGTGCTCACTACCGAAAAACATGCATCGCTAGCATTGCGGTTAACTGGAGCCGACGCTCGGTTTCGCAGCGTTCGAACGTGATGCGGCGGGGCAGAAAAATGGGGCGCGCCAGACGGTTTAAGATTTATGAGCGAAGGGTGGAGGAGGCGGGATGTTGGGTTTGGGGTTTGTTCCTCTCCGGCTCTCTTCCGTCCGAATTTCCCGGTTCAGGCCGGTTTCGTATTGCGTTTGGAACCTATCAGGAAATGGGTCTTTTTGTCGGCTGACGGTATTCGCCGGTAAGAAGGAAATCTCCACTCAGCCGGCAGTGATCCGTTTATTGCTATGAATATAATTACAAGATTCTGCGTCATCGGCTGCCTGCTCATGGGAGCGCTTGGGTCTGACGCTGACGCCGCCAGCGACCCGAGAATCAAAGTCGTCGTGGTCGGTCTCGTGCACGGCCACGCGAGCGGTCTGTTTCGCAGCGACTATGAGGGCACTTTGGATATCGTCGGGATATTCGAGTCCGATCCGAAAGTCGCCCAAAAGTATCAGGATCGCTACAATCTCGACCCGAGTTTATTCGCGGACGATCTAGCTGCTTTGCTGGATGAGCGCTCTCCGGAAGCGGCCTGGGTGTTTACCAACACCTTTGATCACTTGAAGGTCGTCGAGGCCTGCGCCCCTCGAGGCATCCACGTGATGGTCGAAAAGCCTTTGGCGGTGGATAAAGCCAGCGCCGACCGCATGGCCACTCTGGCTCGATTGCATGGGATTCATGTTTTGACTAATCTCGAAACGACTTGGTATGCGAGTCTCGGAGAAACCTACCGTCTTGCGGTCGAAGAAAAACAGCTCGGAGAAATCACCAAGATTGTCAGTCACTTCGGGCATGCCGGCCCGGCTGGTTTGAATCCCGAATCGGAGTTTTTCAGATGGCTGACAGATCCGATCCTAAACGGCGGCGGGGCATCCGCCGATTTCGGTTGTTACGGTCAGAATATCATCACCTGGCTGCTGGGAAATCGCCGTCCGATATCGGTCACGGCGGTCTTTCAGACCAATCGGCCGGAGGTCTTTGGCGAGGTGGACGACAATGCGACGATCATTCTCGAGTATCCGGGCGCTCAAGGGATCATTCAGGCTTCTTGGGATTGGCCCTTCCCGAGGAAAGACGTCCACGTTTACGGTCGGGCGGGGATCATAAAAACGATCGATCAAACTCGCTACGATATTCGATTGGAGCGTGGTCAGGCACCGATCGAAAAGGTGGCCGCTCCCTTGCCGGCGCCCTACCGCAATACTATCGAGTATTTCACGGCGGTGATTCGCGGTGAAATCGATCCGAAGCACGATCTTTCCTCTTTGGCCAATAATTTGATCGCGACGGAGATCATGGACGCTGCTAGCGAATCCGCGACAACTGGAAAAACGATCCGACTGCCTTAGGGCGGGTCCGGGAGAGGCACCAGCCCGCTACATTGCGCTACGAGTGAGCGAGAAACTGCGCTGGTCCGTCGCTATCCTCGGGCCGCACGGGTGGCTGGCCCGCCTCCGCCTCGGGTGGCGGGGGGGCCGAGCACTCTTTCTCGCTCCCGCTGGCCCGGCGACTCTGCCAGGCCGGCTCTCGAGCGAAAGGCGTTTGTGGCAATTGATGCTTGGGGTGGCTCGACCGCATCCGCTGATGGCTACGTAAGCCAACGAGGGGTGGGTCACACTCGCGAGTAAAGGGAATCGCGAACGACGAGCACCGAATAACGGTTCAAACCTGAGAGATTTACCCACACGGATTGCCTTCAATTGCCAGAGATTATCCCTGCCGTTATCCGGTCGCGTTTAGACTCCGTTACTTAACATCCATCGCGCAACGAAAACCAGTGTGATGCGCTGGGGAGTCGGCTTCCTGGGGCTGGCGAGAGCCGGGTTGATATCCACTGCACCAACTGTCGGAGCAGAGAAAAGAGCCGCCTCGGGTGACGTAAGTTGGCACGCGTTGACGGAGCGAATTCAGGCTGGCTTGATCGGGTCCCGTGGGATTGACGACACTCTTTGCCCGCATCGAGTAGGCGCTGGGGTGGTAGTGATCAGCGACAATCTCCCACACATTTCCAGCGACGTCATACAGCCCAAACGCATTGGGTAGATAGCTTTTCACTGGGGCGGTCAGGACAAATCCATCAGCACCAGAATTTTCATAGGGCCAAACGCCCTGCCAGATGTTTGTCATCCAAACGGCCGCACCCTCCGGCGAAAACTCCGGGCCCCACACATAGGGCTGACGTTCCAGACCACTACGGGCGGCGCGCTCCCATTCCGCCTCGGTCGGTAAGCGTTTACCCGCCCAAGTTGCATAAGCGGTGGCGTCGTCCCGATTCACATTCACCACGGGGTGATCCAAACGATCCTCCCAGCTCGAGCCGGGACCTTCGGGCGCACGCCAGTTTGCGCCCGGGTCGATGCGCCACCATTGGGTAATATTATCGGCCGAGGTCAGCGCTGCTACTGGTGCCGTAAAGACCATAGATCCAGCGTTCTGATTCATCGCTGACGCTATTTGCACGCGCTCGATTTCCTGCAGGATTTCTTCGCGTTCCGTTCCGGTCGATCGTTCCGCCATCGACTTAAGCGCTCCGATGTTTTGGGCCGCCATTCGCTTTAGCTCGGCCACCATTTCTTTCGGTAGCGGACGCTCGGCAAACGTGACATATCCAGTCGCTTCGGCGAATTTTGCGAACTCACGGTTGGTCACCTCAGTTTCATCGAGCCAAAACCCATCAAGGGTGACCTCATGGATAGGGTAGGATGTCCCATGCGACTGCGATCCTCCATCCATCAAGCCAGCATCGCCTCCCATCGTAAATGATCCGCTGGGGATTAAAACCATCCCGTCGGTTACTTGACTCACGTCCTGCTCGGCCTTGAGGAAGGCAGGGCTCAGGAGAGCAAAGCTAAGCAGGCAGAGGGGAATTATTCGGGGAAAATACTGCATTGGTGTATTCATACGCTTATTCTGACGGTTTTCAAATTGACCTATGGCTTAAAAAGTAGGCGGGTCGGGCGGTTCAAAATCCCCCCCGGGCCGCTGACGCGAACGCCGCCCCGGCCCGCCCGTTGGCTTCGGGATCAGCTTCCCCCTCAAACGTCATGCTGGCCCCGCGAGCTGGGATTTTTCAAGCTGTCGGCGGGAACAAGAAAGGGAGGGGGGGGCTCGGAAAAAGATCAATCCATCGGGTCTGGTAATAACTGAGCGATGGATTGAGCAGGGAGCAGGTCGCATGGTTATGGCAAACGGTAAGGAGTGATGCTTTATGGCCTCGGGCGGTAGTGTCGTCATCGTGGTTCGGTCAGCGGAAGCAACCGCCGTTGAGATCTTCGTCGATTATTCGAAGCGCCTCGGCAAGTGAGTCCGCTGGTGGAGCCGGGAAGTAGAGGTGCCACTGCAGGTCGGCCCGTTTCCCAAAGATTGTCCAGACGTTGGCAGTGCGCACGGATCGGACTTTGGCGATCGATTCCTCGATGAACTCCTTCGGGCGCTCAAAAGCCGGACGAACGATGAATAACTCAATCGCCTGACCGGCGAATCGCCGGACCTCGCGCATTTTATTGTGGAGATGGATCGGGGGCCGCCGCCGAGACCGGAAAAGGGTTTCAATCGTTTCTAAGTTTGCAGCAATTTCGATGTCAGTAAATGCCATGGTCAGAAGGGGAGAAATAACGACGGGGTCCAACCCGGGAAGAGGCGATTCAAAAAGACGAGAAACGACAAGTCTCTGCTTTCTGTCACGGTTGGTTCACGAATCAAAGCCACCCTCTAAAATGCCGAAAACTGAGCGCGGGTTCAGCGAACTGAGATCGTAAACAACGAGAGTTTAGATTGGCCCAATTTTTAGCCACCGCAGGACCGCTCGGTCCGGGGGATGAAGCCCCTGCCTAAGGATGGCGGAGGGGGTTTTCATACCATGCGACATTGCCGGTCGCTCTGCCCGCATTCAACAAATCCAGATCGCCGTCGCCATCCATATCGACCGCTCGCAGGTCGTAGGATTCCTGGGCCATGTCGAGATCCTGTCGTTCAAAGTGTCCTTCGCCGTCATTGAGGTAGATCGAAAGCCGTTCGCTTACATATCCGCAGCTCGCGACATCGAGATCCCCGTCTTCGTCCAGATCGGCGAGCACGAGGGAGTGGGGGGAGGCGATCTCGGAATCTATTTCGTGGAGGGTCCAATCCGGCCCTTCGAACCAGAAGACCCCGGTGCCGTGTCCGCGCGAGGCGAGGTAGTCGATGTGGCCATCTCCGTTCACATCGCCGGGGAGGATATTGGTGGCACCGAGTTGGTTTTCGGCGATGAGGATTTTTTCCCACCGGCCTTCGACGCCGGCTGAGCCCGGGTTCTTCCAGTAGGCGAACCAGTTGCCTCCCGCGTGGGGGGCTCCTTTCGCGGCGACCGCGATTTCGCCCCAACCATCTCCATCCAAATCGCCAAATCCGAAGTAGTGACTCCCTCCCGGGGCGTCTCGGTCGGCAAAGACATGACGGTCCCACTGGGCGGCAGATTTCACGGCATCCGGAATACTATACCAGGCGATCGAATCGGCCATCGGGCCATCGGGGCGAAAGTGGTTAATGATGACATCCAGCCGACCATCCCGATCCACATCGGCTTTGACGAAGCAGTGAATGCCGCCCAGGTCTGGGTCGATCGGTCGCGCGGTCCAGTTTCCGGTCGCCCGACCAGGGTTTTCCAACCAGATGGCAGGTCCTTTAGACTCGCCCCCCACCCAGTCCAGATCGCCGTCCCCATCGATGTCGAGCGTTTCTCCATGGATGCTGGCACCCGGAGGACTGGACAGTTCATGCAGGACGATTTCCTTCCAATCAGGTCCCAAATAGAGGCTAATTTTTCCGCCGTAACTGCTGATCACATCCATCCTTCCATCTTGATCAAAGTCGCCTGCGACCGCGGTCATGTTGCGCCCTGATTCCATCACAAGGTGTTTTTCCCAGTTGGCCGCCGCGCAGGCCGGAGTGATAAGGACGAGGAACAAGGGAAGGGCTTTCATCAGTCAGGAAGGGGGGGCGGGATGAGATTAGTTTTATCAGGAGGTTAAATTAGTGAGGACAGTGTCTTCTTTTTGGAAGACTGAATAGCTCCCTTTTAGCGCCCCAGATGCTTGGACCCGGGGAAGGGCTTGGAGACCATATCAGGCAAAACCTGCGCGCCTTCTTCAGTCCCGTTTAATTAAAGGCGAGCGGACGAACGAGCGCGTCAGGCCCGCGCAATCATGAAGCCGTAGCCCGGGGCGACCATGGCGACTAAATAGGCGAAGTGTTGGAGTAGGCTCAAGGTGATGGCGGTTTCGACCGGCAGCCCGGAAAGGGTCTAGGCGGCGAAAGCCGCAGCCTCATAGACGCCCAGGTCTCCCAGGGCCAAAGAGACCAAGGTGGCGATGTTCATGGCGGCGACCACCACCACTGGTCCAAGGTAGTTCGATGCCGCAGGCATGTTGCACCGCCAAGATACCCAATGCCTCGGCCACCTTGCCCCCTAAAGTCCACCCAATCCCGGCTAACAAATTCTGGGGCGCCGCAGGAATTGCACCGACGCACTCCAAGGGTCGAGCCAACTGATGTCGGCCGGCTTTCGAAAGACTAACCACGCCAAGAAAGGTAGGACGGTCAGTAAACTGATTCCGATGGCGGTCACCGCTTTTCCCGTCCAGCTGGGGAGGGGGGCAATGAGCATGGCCAACTCGAGCAAAGTGACTTTGGCCACGCCTTCAAAAAACTGATCCATGCCCATCAGCGCGGTGGTCGAGTCGACCCGTAACCTGGCGCGCTTGATTAGCAGCCCAACGGCGAGCGCATGACCGCCCCCGAAAGGCAAGGTGCTCATACCGGCGACGGAAAGCGCCACCACTTCCGGCATGTGCTGGCGGGCGGCGGGGGCATCGCCAGGCGCGAGGCCGCGCCACAAGGCAGTGAGGGTCAACAGGATCAACGAGTTGGCGCCCACCGCGACGGCGACCCACCCCCAACGGGCCGCGCTCAAACGCTCGGCTACCGCATTCCAATCGAAGGGACGAAGGAAAACCACCAGCAGCGCCGTGATCATGAGCCAAACCAATGCCCAAATCCGACGCGCGCGAATGCGCGCTGAGGGTGGCATGGTGGCGAGGGGCGATTCCACTCAGGCCTGATATCAGTCACGTCTCTCGGAGGACCAAGTCTATAAGCCACGTTCGCCGGAAACGCCCGTTCTTATTTTTCGAGTTATGGCACCATGGGGTTGATGAGCGGGAGAGGGGCGATCCTGACTGCTTGATCAAATTCTGCTTCATCCCTCCGCAGTCCGTTCAATCCCTCAGCTCAAAAATGCCCTAACGGAGGAATTCCCCTCGCGGTTTGCCCCGGTTAATCGGGGACACCCCCCGATCTCTTTCGGTAATTTGATTCGGATTGGCCGTAAGACTGGTTGCGGTCTAGGAGTTCCCCTCCGGACCAGTTGAGCCTCAATTGATCCAAACGATCCCCAATATGACCCTCCGAGCTGGAATTCTCAAATCCCCCCTTGCCCTGACTTTATTGCTGCTGCTGGCCGCGGTCAGTCTCCGCGCCGAAACAAAGCCAAACATCGTCATGATCTATATCGACGACTGGGCCTGGAATGGGTCCTCCGTGCCGATGGATGACGCGATGAGAAATTCCTTCATGCCGCTACTCGAGATGCCGAATGTAGAGAAGCTGGCCCGCCAAGGCACTAAGTTCACCCACGCTTACGGCGCTCACCAGTGTGCCCCCGCGCGAGCGAGCGTTCAAACGGGTCAGTCAGGCCCGCGATCCGGCTACACGCTCGTGCTAGGTAAGACGACGGGCGATTACTATGACGAGCGGAAGGATTACCAACATTTCCCGCTCGTGCCGACCATCTCCGAATCCTCCCTCGATGCGGATGCGGTCACGATTCCGGATGCCCTCAAACCGTTGGGCTACGCCAGTGCGCACGTGGGAAAATGGCATCTCTACAGTGATCCGGGTGACGCCGGTTACGTTTTGCACGACGGAGACACCAACAACAATCCCGGCAATACGATCGATAAAGAACGACGCATGCCCGCCGATATGGTCGATCCCAAGCTCATGTTCAGCATGACCGATAAGGCGATCGGGTTCATGGAACAGCAGGTTAAGCAGGCCACGCCGTTCTATCTGCAGATATCCCATTACGCGATGCACGAAGGGCCAGAGTGTTTGCCCCAGACGCGCGAGAAATACGCGAAACATCCGCAGGTGCAGGCCTACTACGAGCGCGAAGGCAAGGCAGCCGATACCGTGGCGCGTAAACAAGATCCGGCGGTCTGGCTGGGGATGGGGGAGGATTTGGACGGACGAATCGGAGCGGTGCTCGATAAGATCGAAGCCCTCGGGATCGCCGAAAATACCTACGTCGTGATGGTCGCGGACAACGGTTATCGTCATCATGCTTTACACGTGATCCCCGGAATGACGCAACCCCATCACGGCCACAAGTGGTGGGCGTGGCAGGGGGGCATCCGCGTGCCGATGATCGTGAAGGGCCCAGGCATTAAGGCCGGCGCGGTTTTTGATGGCAACGTGGTCAACTACGACTTCCTGCCGACCTTTGTCGATTGGGCCGGCGGTGATCCGGGCGCGCTGCAGAATATCGACGGCGTCAGTCTCGCGGCTTACATGAGAGGAGAGCAACCCGATGACACTTTCCTCAATCGCTACCTCTATTTTCACGTGCCGCACTACCGCCAGGAAGTGCCGCATTCCGCCATCGTTTCCGGCGACATGAAAGTGATGCATTTTTACGCCAGCCCGGACATTCCGATGCTGTTCAACCTTTCGGATGATCCCGGTGAAGTGAGTAATATCGCTCGCCAAATCCCGCAGGTGCACGAGCGGCTCTACGCCGAGATGATGCGTTATTTTAAGCAAGTTGGCGCCCGCATACCGAAAGCCAATCCCAACTACGACCCGGCCGAGTATCAGAAGCACAAAGACTACCCGGAACACATTATGTGGGGACCCTTCGAAGGCGACCGGCCATTGGAAGAAGACGAAATCTAGCGCGTTCGGTGCCGGACCGCGCGCTGGGCGCGGCGCCGAACCACCGGGTCGGTCGGCCAGCTGGGCGAACACTGGGACCGTTGGCGGCCAAGGCGGTGGGCGCGAATGTCCAGCGCTGCGGGCTCCAGTATTTTCCGAGCCATGACAACGCGTCAACGGAGCTCTGGTCGTGGATGGTGAAAGTGGGGGGGGGGAATCGAGCTCGCCACCGACCGTTTGGTCGTCATCGCGAGTGAAGGGATTCGCGACCGATTAGCATTGAGAGGCGAGTCAAAGAAGAGGGATTGGTCCTGACGGATTATCCCCGACGGCTAAAGTTTAAACCTGACCCGCTTTATCATCTATCCCCCGCTTTTAAAGAAAGAGGCGGTCCGCGACGCGGTTTTTTCGGTGCGGACCACGCCCACTAATGGGTGGCCCCGTGCAGGGCGGCGGCGAGGGTGACCGTGGAGGCGTAGCACACTCCCCGATGATTCATAAAGGTCGACTCGGCGGGATTTAGATCGAGCGGACGGCCGCTAAAATCACGGGCGTGAAGTCCTGCTTCGGCGAAGAGGCAGGTGGTCGCGGCAAAATCCCACAACGAGCCGCCGCCAGCTTTCGTCTTAGGCGCTTTGAAGTAACAGGCGGGACCGTCTTCGAGCACTCGGCAGGCATTGAGGACAGCGCCCGCTCCGGCGACGACTTCGACTCCGGTGAAGCCCGTTCGCGCCGCCGCCGCTTCGACGGTGCGGATTATCATCTCCCGTTTGGGATGCGCCGGGAAGGTGTAATCGCAAAAGAACTTGAGCCGCCCGTCCGTTCGCAGGGAAGGAACAAAAGGCTGACCATCGATCTGGATGCCCGCTCCGGCGGTGGCCCGGTAGAGCTGGCCCGAGACCGGATCGAAAACGACCCCGATGACGGGTTGGCCGTCTTTCCTCACCAATGCGATCGAGACGGCAAACCCCGTGCCCGTGCGGATGAAGGGGAGGGTGCCGTCGAGCGGGTCGATACACCAGAAGTAGTCTTGCTCGAGGCGTCTTCGATCGTCCATTCGCTCTTCCGTGAGCACCGCCAAATCGTATTGCCGGATTGTCGGCTCGAGGACGCGGAGTATGATCGCCTCGCTGCGCTCATCCACTTCCGTGACAACCTGGGAGGCGAGGCTGTCCCCCGCCGATTTGGACCTCACCGCCACAGCGCGGTCGCGGTAGCGGGAGATTAGCGCCCCGGCCTCGGTCGCCGCGAGACAAGCCCGATCAGCGAGGTGCGGCAGTTCGCCGGAGGTGATGGTCATGGGTGTGGGCGTTCAATCTCCGCGAGGACTGCTTGAGCGAGGCGCTCACTGTAGCCGCTGATTTTCCAGTGCCCGGGACTCCAACCTTTGAGAAAGCGGTGGAAGTCGGTCCAAGCGACCGGGTAAAGGTGCCGCCAGTCGGCTTCGAGTGCATCGGCGTCGACCGTTGCGCCACTTTCCGTGAGCGCGGACCGCAGTGCTTTGAAATAGAAATCGAGGAACGCGGGAGTTTGGCGTTCGCAGGCGGATTCGTCGCAGCAGCTCCCGATAAAATACGCGACGTCTTTCATCCCGCAGCCCCGGCCCACGTATTGAAAATCTACCCCGGCGACCGCCGTCCGGTCCGCCGCGAAACAGAAATTCGCTAACTTGGCATCGCCATGGACTAAGGTTTGGAACGGGCTGCGCTGGAGCCTCGCGTCGATCGCGCTTGCGCCCCGCCAGAGGGCTGGGTCTGCGGTGGAGAGTTTGCTGAGCTCATCGGGACGGGTGGCCAGATGCCAGTAGGTGCCGCACTCCCAGAGCGCATCCGCCGAGCTACCAAGAAAGTTTACATGGAAATTGGCGAGCCACCTGAGGCAGGCCTTGATTTCCGCCTCATTCACGCTCCGACGCCGTTCACCGTAGCCGGAAGCGTCGAGATCTTCGAGGAGCAGCAGGACCTCGTCGCCTTCAGTCTCGACCCCGAGGCACTCGGGCACTCGGCAGCGGGCACCACAGCGCTCGGCGTAGTCCTGATACCAAGCGGTCTCGACTTGGTAGGACTTAAGCTTGCGCGCGTGTGATCGATCGGTGTTCCAACCGCGGGGATGCTGCGTCGTGGGGGGGGGCGAAACATGCTTCACGATTACACTCCGCCGGTTAATCCCCTCAAGTTCATAGCGTAGGATCGAGCCATACCCGCTCCACAAGCTCTGCAGGACTTCCGTCTCCCAACATCGGCTCGCCCCCGTCGCGCTGATAATTAATGCCTCCACCCCATGCTTCATGGCAACGCACGATGCGCCCCGAGGAGACGTTGTCAAAGCCACCGGTGATGGGCGCAGTCGGGGGGGCAACATTCCGCACCGGCGAGTGATTGCTCAAGCGACGTTGCGGTGGATCGGCGAAAACCGGAACTGGTCACCGCGGCTGGAAAGGGCTGAGACCGGCAGTAATCCGGTCGGCGTCCCCTCACTTTGGGCAGTGGTTCACGCGGGGCGAATTCATACGCGAAGGTTGTTTTACTGGCCCCATTGGGCCCGGCGATGCTCAGTCTTTTTTCCGGCTTCTGCCTCGATAAAGGGACGTGGTTTTCATCCCCTGGTTGCTGGTAGATAGGCATGAAACGAGGGGAGGGCGGCTCTGGAGAGGAATAGGCGAATAACGCTGATTAGGCTGCGAGACGCTGGACGTTGCCTTCACCGGTGAAATATAAGAGGTCTTCCCATCCACATTAATTCATTTCCTGCGCAGAGACAGCGCATTGGATAGGCCAAAGCACAAGAGCCCAGCGAGATGGCTAAAAACGCCGTTTTGATGTAGCGAACTGAAGGCAGGTGGTGGTGGTGTAGGGATCAACGCGAACTCCTGAATGGCCCAGTGCCCGGTTAACCAGAATGTTGCAGATAGAAAGGGGGTCACAAATAGGAGGTCAGTCCTGCTTCATCCATTTTACCCAAGGCCCAGTGGTCTGCTTCCCGCTCCTGCCTTTCCCAGATTTCATCATCCGTTACTTCAATATGGCGATACTGGTCGTGACCGACTTCGTGTAAAATGAGAAAGAGGACCATCCGATCATCGGCCCCATGGTCAAATAGTTCATCAATGCGTTCTCCCGTCTGCTCGATTCTATGCGGTCCTTCCTCCCAACGGAACACTTGATCTCGGATTCCCTGATAAAGTCCGTTCGCAAACGGATACCGAATGATAATCTGCAAGTCGGGAAGCTTATCCTGAGGATCAGGCGCAATCCTTAATGCCCGTGTTGTTTCACTGTATTTTGAGGTCGCGGCCTCGCCCATGCCCAATGCCTCAGCCGTGTTTCTCATTTCCTCGACTGAGGCGACTACGTGGAAATGCTTCAGGTCAAAGCCGATCTCATCGAAGACTTTTTCAACAAGTGGCATGG
>Ga0335398_10007681_pt1 | contig 13096 bp, 10 predicted proteins | sample BON03_FD_205742 | JGI IMG/M metagenome (GOLD analysis project Ga0335398, IMG submission 205742) | Freshwater microbial communities from Lake Bonney liftoff mats and glacier meltwater in Antarctica - BON-03 (spades assembly) (version 2) | ecosystem: Environmental > Aquatic > Freshwater > Ice >...
TGATTGGGTCTACCATAAACTAGGTAATGCTCCGGTCCTCCGGTCCGGGACAGGTTCTTGGGTCCTAAGTGGCTAATCGGGTGTTCGCCATCCGCTTAGTCCAGTGATTAGGTTGGGTCTTGGAAACCCACGAAAGAAAGAAAAGAAAGAAAGATCAATCAATATTCATAGGTCCACTTGTATGCGTCTCTGAGGTAATTGAGTTGCTAGCTGTGTGGTGGCATAACAAACCACAAACCAAAAACCAAAAACAGGTCCGAGGTCCATTGCGGGAGTGCCGTTCGATTCGGTCAGGCGCTTCCGGGCTACCTTATTACTGCGCACCACTTGTATGCGTTTGAGTCGCTAGCTGTGTGGTGGCATTGCAAACCAAAAAACTAAAACCATTACTCTAAAAAACAAAAAAGACCTTACTCATGCATAAAGGCGCTGTCCAAAACTTTTTCTAGTGTACAAGGGTCATCGTACGTTCCAACGCCTCACCTACACAAGCATCTGCCGACAGCGTTGCCTAAATCTTCCCAGTCCCCCACGGAAGATTTTTTTTCGAGAATCATCCGGCCAAAATCTTCCCTCGGGCCCCCTGAGGGTGGCCTCTCCACCGGGGTACACAACGCGAAGTCACGGTCCACCGCCCAAAAATGGAGAAATGGCCACGAACCGCGGATGTGTAGTAAAATATGTTTCACAGAAACGGAATAAGTCCAATGATAAGAGCCAATAGTGCAATATTTTAGTTACTTGTATATTTAAATTCAAATGTACACATATATTAGACTAACTTTTCTCTACCAGTAATGTAAGTAATTTCAGTTTTGAGAGATCGTTAGTGCTATAACCATATTAACCATCTCTCAAAACTTCGGTTCGTGGCGTTTGACGTGCGATTTCGTCATTCTTGGGCGGGTCATAAAACTATATTTGGTTTGCGTTCTGTTCCATACAGTATTCCTCAAGACAAATTTGAATGTGTACCCATTTCACGGTGTCTATTCGTGTGTACATAGTCTTGATCATACACCTCGTACCAAAATTGAATAAAATTAACAATGAAATACAAACACATTAAAAAAAAAAATAAAAAAAAATAAAAAAAAAAAAAACCAATAAAATAATCATAATAATTCAAACACATAAAATAAACATTGAGATTTCAAAATCTAAAATAAGATTACGAAGATGCAATGGAAAAAAAAAATCAATTCCTGTTTCGTATGGTTGTCAGTCATACATGTTGCGCGTTTCTACATGTGAGTTTTGTTCTATTCCTCTCTTGTTTGTATATATGCGTGTGCGTATGTCTACAAATTCAAGGTCCATTGCGAGAGTGCCGTTCGATTCGGCCAGGCGCTTCCAGACTTCCCTATTACTGCACAAATTGAAGGGCCAACTGTGTGGCGGCATAACAAAAACAAAAACAAAAAAGTCAAGTCGGTTGTCACGGTAGGCTTTTTGAGTTAATATTGGCCTAATTAAATCTGAACCCCCCCGTCCGTGTGTAGTTTTGCATTAGTTGATTTTGCTTTGTTGGCGGGAGGCCACTTTTTCTGACTACAAAATCGTTGATGGGTTTCCCCCTCCCCCTTTTCGTTCACCCTGACTACCTTGAGTGTTGGCGCTTAAGACACGAGACAGCCTTGAGTGTGAGTGCTTAAGGGCATCAGACATGGCATCGCGGGACGCTATTCGGTGGCTGAAGATGCGACTTGTGTAGGGCTTGTGTAAGTCCAGAGATGCGAGCCAACCCGTTAGCTTGTAGAGTGTTAACCTCAGTTGGCACGTAGAGTGTCTCCGGGCGGTGTTGTACCTTCGGTAGGAACGTCAGGGGTAGCTACGCGGTCCGGGTGGATATACTCCCATGGGTTTTACTTCCCTCCAAGGGCGGGAGGCAAAGTAGGGATTTTTGGGTTTTATAACAACAAACAAACAAACAATCGAAGAAGAAGTAATGATGAAAACATTGACAAAAGTCCTGAGATGAAAGGAAAAAAAGTCCTCGGTCGTTTTCCAGGGGGTTCCCCTTCCTTGTGTGTATTGGAAAACCACCCAACAAACATGTGGGAGTGATATGTGCGCTGGTCTTTTTTATTACATCTGAGGACGTCTAAACTTCACTCTCCCAAGCCGGCCCTAGTAGCGCCCTAAGACACTGAGACATAGTCAAATATTCTGCGGTAGCAGATTCCGTACATGCCAGAACTACTCTGCAGTAGTGGATTCCGTACAAGCAAGAACTTGCCCACAAAAAGACGGCTGGTATGGACTGTCTTCGCTACTCCCCTGATGACCCTTACTGCAGACTTTGGCCTGTCCATACGTGTCTCTATGTTCAAGTACATGAGACTGGCGACTGGGAACTCTTCCTAGGTCCCCTCGAATGAGCGAGGGCATAGACTGGTAGAGCTGACTGAGGGGTGAAATAGCGGAGGGGATTCCCAGGGTTTGCCAGGGTGAATAAAGTAATCCCCGTGCCCTTTGGACACCCACTATCAGTTTTGAAAATAAACTCTACTCTCAAAGAACCCACCACCGGGCGGTGGTGTTTCTTACGATCAAATCGTTTTGACCTTGGCAAACACACACGAAGATGAGAAGGAAGGGAACCGGGGGAGATATTGAAATCCTCCTCACCCTCGGGTCAATGAAACAAAGCAACACACTATACACACCCAAGAAACAAACAAACAAATCAGGTTGGCCTTAAACTATTCTGTACATGTGTGGTTTAGGTTTCTGTGCTTTTAGTGGGTTGGTCTGCGATCTGCTCTTAAGAGTTGGTCAAAGGCTCATCCCAAATGCGCATTGCTAGAAGAGTATCTCGGTCACAATTTTCAAGAGCACTGCTTGGAGGACACCGGGGTAATCTGGTGCTTGGACACCATTCCTCGGGCGCTGCGTCCCTTGGTAGTCACTGTCTGACAAGTTTGGGTGGCTTGATTGTTGGGATCTTTTAGCCCGAGGATGCGTGCCAGCCCACAAACATTGTGAACTGTTTTACCCGCGGGCACGCTGAAGCAGGTTGGCCTCAAACTTGGTCGGTAACGGTCCGGGACAGTTTCTTGGGTCCTGCGGGGTTTATCGAGTGCTCACCAAGAAAAAAAGAACTAGTTTAGCATCGGGGCTATTCTCCCCACGCCCATGCCCCTCCCCTACTACCCTCTGGACCAACATCCCCCGTGCCCTCTTCCCCAGGCCACGACCATTTAGGGGGGTCCCCCCCTCTAGAACATGGGCGGGCGGCGGCGACACCTAAGAGTGGCGCGTGGCAGCGCCGACTCTGTTGTTCTTCGTGATCCCCGCTACCTACACCATGCTTTACCAAGACCTCACACCCAGCCTCGCACCCACACAACACCCTTGCATGCAACCACACTTCACTCTAACCTCCCTCCCGCCCACACAACTGTACCTCATAGACATGTCTGTCCTCCCACCTCCCACACACCCACACCTTCCAATACATCATTTTCTGCAAATATGTCGGCTCTAGGTTGTGCTTTCGCTTCTTCATGAAGGGCGCGCACAGCATGAGTCTATTCCACATCCACTCAACCCACTGCATTAACACCTGCAAACACCCAACCCCCACACGCTTTGGCCAAGTTTACAAAAGAGCCTTGGTTGTAACCCCCTCCTCCCCTCACCAAAGAGCGCTTCGTCTGTGGGGCGTGCACAGGCACCGCACAGGTTGGTGTCTCGTTGGTGTCCCTTTTGGATCCACTCTTCAAACGGTTTAGGTTGCATTGTTCAGATGTATGTTCGACGTTATATTTGTGACACATATAAGTATGATGAAGATACATACACCGCCAGTGTGGACACCATCAAGGTACGCTACCATACCTGACTTGCTGTGTGTACATGCTGTGCCTGTTTTGCTGAAAATATGATGATGATGTATCAACAATTCCCCCGAACCCGGTACATGAGTCCATATGGTCTAGGTGTTAGTTTTGCTTTGTTGTCGGGAGGCCACTTTTTCTAACCACCAAATCGTTCCAGGGTTGCCCCCTCCCTCTTTCATGTTCTCTCGGGACGCTATTCGGTGGCTGAGGATGCGTGTGTCACGTGATTGAGCTTGCGTAAGTCCAGAAATGCGAGCCAACCCATCAACTTGTAGAGTGTTTACCTTAGTTGGTACGTAGAGTGATTCTGGGCGGTGGTGTACCTGTGGTAGGACCGCAGGAAGAGCTACGCTGCCCGAGTGGATACACTCCCAGGGGTTTTACTTTGAGCCCAGGGCGGGAGGCGAAGTAAGGACTTTTGGGTCACGGTTTTACACAAACAAACAAACAAACAAACAAAACAGTCCAGGACGGTTTCTTGGGTCCTACGTGATTGATCGGATGCGCACCATCCGCTTGGTCTAGCAATTAAGTTGGGTATTTGCCACCCTAGACAGAAGGAAAAAAAGAAAGAAATTCCTCCACCCGCTTAGGCCGAACGTTATCCCTCTCACTTTGCTTGTCCAAACTTCTTTTAGTATGGTAAATCATTTTTAGTAGATGTAACGGCCGCGTATCGGGGGCTAGTTGAGAAAGGAGTTCTGAGGGATCCCACACAAATATGGCCATATTTGTGTGGGATTCTTTTTAATTCCTTCCCCAACTTCAGTCCCAACCTCGGTTTTTGTTTCCTTGTCCATACTAATAATTGAGGAAAATGCGTACAACACTCTGAAACTTGTTAGGGTCGACTTGTTAGGTTTGCCAAGTTGGAACTTGTTAGGGTCAACTTGTTACGGTCATAAACAAAGAAAGTTGGGGATTTCCAAGATGGTTGTGCTGGCGTTCGGCATTGAGTAATCTTGGTTGCTCAAAGAAGAGTACGAAACATAAATGAGTCAATCGAAGTTGAGACAAGCGAAGTGAGAGTGTTAACGTTCGGCCTTAGTCGAGTGATTAAGTTGGGTATTCAACGCCCAAGAAAGAAAGAAAGAAAACAAACATTTGGCGGATTGTGGCAGCTTTCATAAACAAATCAGAACACAAGGAGGGTAGGCAACAAACTGGGTCGGCCCGGTGCCGCCGCCGGGCCGGCGGCAACGGTCCGGGACAGTCTCTTGGTCCTACAGGATTCATGGGGTCTTCATCACCCATTTAGTCTTGGGTATTCGCCACCAAAGAAAGAAAGAAACGCAACCCACCTGACCCTATGAATCCAGCTTGGTGTTTCTATACTTGTGTCATCTAGGTCACTCTGTATCAAGCCTGAGTGGGCTGGTCTATGATCTGCTGCCAAGGCGATTGTTTAAGGGTTTTCCGGAAAGCGCATCGCTAGAAGGGCATCTAGCTCACAATCTTGACAGGCTCTGCTTGGAGGACCGTGACACCTTAGACCTATCGTGGCTTACCTATCCTAGTGGGGGGGCACCATTATGATTGGGCGCTACGTTCCTTGGTAGTTAGGGAACTTGATTGTTGGAGCTTGTTAGCCTGAGGATACATGCCAGCTCACATACATTGTATATACTATTTTGAAGTAGTACTCACTGGTGGGTCGGTCAAAAACTAGGCCGGCAGCAGTCCGGGACAGTCTCTTGGGTCCTACGTGATTAATTGGGTTCCTTACCACCCACTTACTTCAGTGTGTGTTGATTTGTTTTGTTGAACTGATATTGGGGAATCGTTACGGTCCCGTGGTTTCCTGTGATTGAGATAGTGCTTCGTCACCAAAGAAAGAAAGAAAGAAAGAAAGAACGCAGAACAAGATGTGGATACTGCGGGGTCAACAGGCGCATTCAAGTTGTCACGTTTAGTAGTTCTCAAACGCTTCAAACTGCCAGTGGGTCCTCGACTTCTGTCGGGGCGGGTCCTTCTCCTCCTTGTTTTTTCCCTTTTGTTTTTTGAACAAGCAGCTTTGGTTGTGTCGTGGGAAGTAGAAGATTTCGCAAACCTTGGGACCCCAATACCAAGAAATCTTACCATTACCCAGGGCCCTCACCTATGAGGCTCGACGAACTTTGGACTTGCCCAGATATGGAGCTGCCAGGGCTTGCCCCTGGTTGTCAACAGCGTTAGTTGCTGGGTCCATTCGAAGAGCCTGAAGAAGAGGATCAGATCTGTATAGCTAGCCACGTAATAAAGACAATGGGCGAGAGTTAGTTTGCCCCAGGCTCTCTGAAGGGGGACAGGGCGAGGTGGTATAACGGCGATGATCAAGCATGGGTTTGTTCCCCTTGGCTCGCTTGTGGGGACGTCCTGGGCCCGTGACATCCCAGTGTGGTTTTCATAAATCAACGCAACACACACCATCTTACTGTGCCTTTCAGGTAGGGTTGGGTATTTTTCGAACGCAGATTCTCAGTGGAATCCAATTTACAAGGCATTGCATTGAATTTGTTGTTGTGAAAACAAACAATTCGTTCGCACTGATATACACGTGATCTTGACGTGGCAAACATGTGGCCAGCGCTCGAGCATGTCTGCATAATGCAAACCACGAGCGCTAGCATTATATTTTTCCATGCGAATTTGCCATTGTTTGCGATATCAAAATGTAGACGAGAGTCAGATCTAGGTATGTACACAACTTCGGTACTTGCAAAAAGAATGCCACTGGTGACCACGCATCAGCGAAATCTGACAAACTTTGCGGCCAAACACGTTTTATAACCGGAAGTCGCCACCGCGTGATGGCATTCTTTTGGCAAGTGAGAGTTACGAACAGATCTAGATCTGACTCTCCAACTAGGAACATATAGCAAATTTGTATGGGGAAAAACATGCTAGCGCTCGGCGTTTGCTGTCCGCAGCCGTGCTCGAGCGCTGGCCGCAGGTGTGCCGCTTCGAGATTCCGTTTAGGTTACTACCGACCTATTGGTTCGTTTCAACAAAAACGAATTCGATGAAATGCCTTGTACTCACGCAACGGACATATCCGTTCAGTTACTTTTTTTCCTTCTTTATTGTGTGGTGAAACCCCTGTTGCAATCATCCAATCAAGACCCAACAGACTGTTTCAGACCGTGCTCACCTGGCTAGGCACCTCCTTATAATCCCGTTTTGATTACTACCGACACATTGGTTTGTCTCCTCAAAAATGAATTCGATGAAATGCCTTGTACTCAAGCAACGAACATATCCGAGCAGGAACTTTTTCTCCTTCTGAAGTTTTTGGGTGGTGAAACCCCTCTTGCAATCAATCACTCAAGACCCAACAGATTGTCACGGACCGTGCCCGCCTGGCTTGCCACCTACTTATAATGGCAGAAGTGTCAGTGGGTAAAAACAGTCTACAATGTTAGGGCTGGCCTGTGTCCTCGCCGATTCCTCGGGCTAACAAGTCCTAAGGATCAAGTCTGATTAGCTACCAAGGAACGTAGCGCCCGATTGTAATGGTACCGTGCATTAAAAGTTATGTCGTGGTCTTCGGAACTTTGGAGTAGAGGTCACCTGTTAATTCATGCCAGGAACTCAACGGTCAAATTATTCAAAGTTACTGCGCACTACTCGTATACGTTCCTAAATTCTCAGGAGGGTCAGCAGTGTGTCAGCTTAACCAACCAAAAACAAAAACTTGAATCAGCTCGAATAGCACGAGGATGCAGGCGGCCAGCCCAGAAATATTGCAGGCTGTTTTTACCCAATTAACGGGTCAGCCAAAAATGAGTTCAGCAACGGCCCGGGACATCAGCTGGGGTCCCACGTGATTAATCATCGGGTGTTCACCATCCATTTAGACCAGTGATTAAGTCGGGTATTTGCCATGAAGGAAAGAAAGAAAGTTGACTCAAAAGCCCACCGTGATGACTGACTTGGTGTTCAAGCACTCAAACGCGAGTCACAAGTCTCCAAACAATTGCGAGGCAAGCTCACACTGGCTTGATTTAACGAAACCATTCACATCCTGCATCTGACTTCAATTCAGTCACAGTGGGTTCTTTCTTTCTTTATTTCGTAGGTCAAGGATGTGGAAATCAACTTAATCACTGGACTAAGTGGGTTGTGAACATCCAATTAATCGCTCAGGACTCAAAAGACTGTCCCCGACCTCTGCCCGCCTACTTATATTGATAAACCCGCTGCGGGTATTCAGCGTTTTTTTTTTCTTTCTTTGGGCTCTAAGACCCAACCTAATCACTGGACTAAGCCGGTGGTGAGTACCCGATTAACCACTTAGGACCCAAGAAACCGTCCCGCACCGGAGGACCGGGGCCGACCTAATTTTAGGGCCGACCCTGCGAGTCCCCTGGAAGTGGGTAAAACAGTTCACAATGTTGGTGGGCTGGCATGTATTCTCGGGCTAACCAATTCCCACAATTAATCTCCTCAACTACCAAGAAACGTAGCGCCCCAGGATCAATGGTGCCCCCCCACTAGAGTAGGAAAGGCACCAAATAAGCCTAGTGTCCTCCAAGCATTGCTCGTCAAAATTGGGACTGAGATACTCTTCGGCAATGCGCCTTTGGCGGACCATAAAACAAACATATCTACCATCATAAGTAGGTGGGCAACGGTCCTGGACAACCTCTTGGGTTCTGAGTCATTGATCGGGTTTTCAATACCAAAAAAAGAAAGAAAGAAAGTTTCTTGCAAGTTACTCACACCAGGCTTTTCTTGATGGGTACTGTAGCACTGTACCCGAGAGGCTCGCGACCTCGGGGCACGTCATGCCCATTTTGTATGCTCGCCTCGCACTCGTATTAGTCCTCCGCTCTCTCACTCTCGGCATCTGACAACACACTCTCCCTTTTTCTTCTTTTGCAACAATCCCGTGCTCTCGTGCCTCCCTTCCCCCGCAATTTCCAACGCTTCTGTCCTCGCGCTCATGCGCCCTGTCTCTCACACATGCCTCTCGCCGTCGCGCGCCCCGTCTCTTTCGCTCTGTCTCTCCTCCTCCCTCTCCATTTTCTTCGCATGCAGCCTCTCGTCCTTTCTTTCTCCCCCCGCCTTCCCTCTCTCCCCCTCCTTTCCGCTGCGGGTCGACAATACACTAGGTCGGCAACAGTCTGGGACAGATCAAGTCTTGGGTCCTACGTGATTAGCCGGGTGCTCACCACCCGCTTAGTCACGGTCCAGTCATTAAGTTGGGTGTCCGCCACGCAAGAAAGAAAGCAGGTGCACCATTACATATGTATAAAACAGTTAGGGACAGTCTCTTTGATCCGACAATAAGTTGGGTTTTCAGAACAAAAGAAAGAAAGAGAGTGATTAAGGTAGGTGCATTGCGTACCCCTAAGGAGAGGGTTCACTAAGGGGCCCTGAGGGGAAAAATTGCCGGGTGATATTTGGAAAAAAAATCCATGGGAACAGAACCATTCGTACTAAATTCTGACCCCGGGTCCGGGCCCATGGACTTGCTTTTGGGGAAACGGGATTCACTTGAAATTGATTTGTTCAACCACGGGTGATGTGATTTTGTGTTTGCTCATAAGCAGCACCTTCTTGATTGTGTTATAAGCTTATTAGCTACAATATCCAAAGCCCCAACAAGCAAAATATTTCTGTTGATCGTCATCGTTGATTTGATTGTCAAGAGCAGTTGATTTGATTGTCAAGAGCACTGTGTGTACGCTTTCTCATGTATCAAACGTTTCCACAAAAACGAATTCGATGAAAAGCTTTGTAAACTGGATTTCACTGAGAATCCGCGTCGTTTCGAAAAATGCCCAACCATGCCTTGGGTTGCCTTTTTAAATTTGCAAACCAACGCCTTAAAAAGAAGGAAAAAATTGTAGAATGTTTCAACCCAGCGGTGCATTTCTGATTTAGAAACAAAACGTAAATGGGCAAGCCCCAGCGGGCTCGAAAGCAAACCAATTGCTACCATTTTGGTGTCTCACGTGATCGATGAGTTTTGGCATTCTGTAATGGTTAACAGGCCCAGCTATGGCATTCCGTAATGATTCACGGGCTCAAATCGTATGTTTGAGTCCTTTTTCATAGCTTATGTCTAGGGCAGGCAACCGGATGCTGGTGTAACCAACGAGGCTCTGCAGATCGTACATATGTTAGAATTCAAACGATTAATAGACAGGGACGAGCGGTTCCTAGAAGTGAAAGAAGAAGAAGCGAATGAGCAGTGGGTGCAAAAAAAACGTACTCTGGGCCGGCCCGAGCTCAATTAATGAATCGATTCATTGATTGATGTTGCTTTTATTACTTCCTAAGAAATAGTTTAGTAGCTTTGCTTGAAGCTCTATTTGCTAATTAATGAATAAATTAAAGAAAGAAGATTCTGACCATCAATTCATGAATTAATTAATTCATCAATTTAAAAATAAGGTACTGACCATCAGGATTCGGTGAGATAAATCTTGCCTGCGGCGCAAATTTTTTGATGAGTCTTGCCTGCAGTGCATTTTTTCACAAAAAATCTTGTCTGCGGCCCATTTACTGTGATGAGTCTTGCCTGCGGCGCAATTTTCGGCAAAAAAATATTGCCTGCGGCACTTTTTGTTATATACAATCTTGTTTGTGGGGCATCTGATTTCAGTGTCTTTTTAAGTTTACCGATTTATTCCTATCGAAAATGGTCCGAATTCAAATACCTAGTGACCATAACTCACAACGACCTCGTGTGAATTAAACGAAATCGTTGAAGAGACGCACTTCTATTGAATCATCCGAGTTACTCGGCGTGACAGTGTGTATGTTCTGCAAAAACCCAGAAAACCGAGAACTCAAATCTATATGGATTTGAGCTACATAGACCTTCGAGCAAGGGTACTAAATTACTGTTTCAAGTAATAAAAGCAATCATGAATCATCAATGCTTTATTATTGGAAAATCATCACGGTCCCGGGGTTTCCTCACGCGAGCCAAGGGGGCACGCACCCACGTTTCGTTCTCAGAATCGCCGGCATACCTCCTCACCCTGTCCTCCCTCAGACAACCTCAGTGGGGTGGCCGGTTCCTCAAACTTCACTATAAATCCGCCGCTGGCTATACTTGACCCCTCCTCTTCCTCTTCAAACAGACCCAGCAACTGACGCCGTTAACAACCAGGGGCAAGCCCTGGCGGCTCCGTGTCTGCGCAGGTCCAACGTTCGTTCGGCCTCATTGGTGAGGCGTGACCCGGAATTGAACCGACATGTTAGGGATTAACAGTCCCTACCTTTAATCAAATAAACCACAAAAACTGTGTAACATGTGACGGCCGGCAGACGGAATCAAACCAACGACCTAATGATCGACAGCCCCTCGCTGGAACCACTACATTATAGTGGTTCACGTGACTTCTTGACGGTGGAGAGCAAACAGCTTTGACAAAACAGAGAGTCTCACTCAGAGGTGTGTATGTGTGGCATGTTAACTCAACAGTGACCAAGCACTCAGATTACTTTGTTTGAAAGGACACGTCAGAGCGCGTGACTCGACGCAGAGACGACATCAGTTAACCAGAAGCGAGTGAATTATTGTATATTTAAACATTTCCTTTTTTGAGAGAGTTCAGCAACAAAAAAAATCGCCCAAAAACCCCGGAAATGCTCTCTCCGACACGCTACTGACGTGAAGTTTTCAGAATTTCGCTGGCGCCGCAAAAAAAAAAAACCGCGATTATGAACCCGCGCTTTGTGCGGTTATAATTCATGAATTAATTCGGGGCCAAAGATTCTGAGGAGATGTTTGCTGCACTGCGAATCAGCAACACCAGAGTATCATTGGTGCTCTCAGAGTAGTTGCCCCAACGTGTGTATTTGAGCAAATCAACTTTGTAGTAGGCAACCGCAGATCCGTCGTAGAAATCGACTTTTACACCAAGCTCAAAAAGCTTGATGTACAAGATGCAGAAAAAGACAGACTCTTCGCCGATCATGCGACACAGGTATGTGAAGGGCACGATCGGTTGATCCTCTCTTTTCTTTAGCAAGTGCAAGGACTCGCGAGGCCAAACATATATGGATCGAGGAATAACATTAGGCACAATGTGTAAATGTATGTGCAGAACTATAAGGAGGAACACGCACTCACAAAGTGACAAAGTAGGGGCGATCGAACGAAAGTGGAATCAGGGTGACACTGCGAAGTACAATCAAAGATCCCTCTAGAGTCTGGAAGACCGACACATTTATTGTATCTTACGTATTTGAGTTTTCTTTTCAAGTGGCTGAAACATTGTCGCAATCTCCTCGTTTTACGTCACCATGAACTTGTGTTTCATCATTCCTACTTTAATATTGCACCGACATTGTTCACATCTGTCATTTTTGTCTTACGTTGTTTTCTGTTGAAGGCAGGGTTGGGTTTTGTTTGAACGAACGTGTGAATTCGCTGGAATTCAGTTTACAAAAGCATTTCATCGAATTGGTCTTTCTGGAAACGATTGAATTGGTCCTTATTGATTCAAACGGGATGTTGACACGGCAAACATGCGGCCAGCACTCGAGCAGGGTTGTGGAAAGCAAACGCCGAGCGCTAGCATTTTGTTTTTCCATACGAATTTGGCATGTGTTCTTGATATCAAAATGTAGAGGAGACTCGAATTTAGGTCTGTGCATGAGTTTGGTACTTGCAAAGAGAATGCCGCTGCGCAGTGCCGACTTCCGATTTAAAAACGTGTTTTTGGCCGCAGAATTCGTCCGAAGTCAGCACTGCGCGGTGGCATTCTCTTTGCAAGTAGTGAACTCATGCACAGACCTAGATCCGACTCTCGTCTGCATTTCGATATTGAGAGCATATACCAAATTCGTACGGGAAAACAAAATGCTAGCGCTCGGCGTTTGCTTCCCGCAACCCTGCTCGAGCGCTTGCCGCAGATTTGCCGCGTCAAGATCGCGTTTGAATTACTACCGAACAATTGATTCGTTTCCACAAGATAGAATTCGATGAAATGCTCTGTAAACTGGATTCCAGTGAATACGCACATTTTTTTGAACAAAACCCAACCCTGCCTAATCACCCAATTACCTTACACATTTACACATGCACATATGTAGACATATATACTCTCACACATGTGTACGAGTAGCGTACACGAGGAGGGGTGGTGCAAACCAAGCACAGGGGCACGCATATCTAATATTTGATTTTATATGCTTGACGTTATCATTGGCCGACACACATGGAATTGCCAAATACGCACGCACATACATGCGAAGATACACACACACACACACACACACACAAAAGTAGAAAGAGTAGGGAAAAAAAG
>Ga0335398_10007687_pt1 | contig 13086 bp, 7 predicted proteins | sample BON03_FD_205742 | JGI IMG/M metagenome (GOLD analysis project Ga0335398, IMG submission 205742) | Freshwater microbial communities from Lake Bonney liftoff mats and glacier meltwater in Antarctica - BON-03 (spades assembly) (version 2) | ecosystem: Environmental > Aquatic > Freshwater > Ice >...
GGGGTGCTGCGTTCGCACCAGATCAACCGCCATCCCGACGCGCCCGACACCCTGCGCGACACCTGCATCTACAGCATCACAGCCGCCGAGTGGCCCGCCGTCAAAGCCCACCTGACGCATCTGTTGGCGCGCCCGCAGCCTGCTTGAGGAAACTTCTATGTTGATCGACTTTTTCTACACCCTGCGCGCGGCCAAACTGCCGGTCTCCGTCAAGGAATACCTGACGCTTTTGGAGGCGCTGCAGCAAGACGTTGTGGGGCCACGCAACCCCGAAGCTTGCAGCATGGAAGACTTCTACTTCCTCAGCCGCACCGCGTTGGTGAAGGACGAAAAGCACTTTGACAAGTTCGACCGCGCCTTCGCCGCTTACTTTAAAGGTGTGGAGATGGTGGCCGACTTCACCAAGCCGATCCCGGCCGACTGGTTGCGCCAGGAGATCGAACGCATCCTGTCCGACGAGCAAAAAGCCAACGCGCCCAAGATGGACTGGGACGAGCTGATGGAGACGCTCAAAAAGCGGCTCGAAGAGCAAAAAGAGCGCCACGAAGGCGGCAGCAAATGGATCGGCACCGGTGGCACCTCGCCGTTTGGCCATGGCGGCCAAAACCCCCAAGGCATACGCATCGGCGGCAAGGGCAGCAACAAGAGCGCGGTGAAGGTGTGGGAGCAGCGCGCTTACCGCGACTACGACGACACCCAGGAACTGGGCACGCGAAACATCAAGGTGGCACTGCGCCGCCTGCGCAAGTTCGCGCGCGAGGGCAACGATTTCGAGCTGGACCTGCCCGACACCATTCGCGCCACCGCCGCCAATGCCGGCTGGCTTGACATCAAGATGATCCCCGAGCGGCACAACAACGTGAAGGTGTTGCTGCTGATGGACGTGGGCGGCTCCATGGACGAGCACATCGAGCGCGTGGAAGAGCTTTTTTCGGCCGCCAAGACCGAGTTCAAGCACCTGGAGTTTTTTTACTTCCACAACTGCGTCTATGACTTCGTGTGGAAAAACAACCGGCGTCGCCACCTTGAGAAGTTCCCAACCTTTGACATCCTGCGCAAGTACAACAGGGACTACAAACTGATCTTTGTTGGCGACGCCACCATGAGCCCTTACGAGATATTGCAGCCCGGTGGCAGCGTGGAATACAACAACGAAGAGGCTGGCGCCGAGTGGCTGCAGCGGCTCACCCACGCCTTCCCCAGGTTCGCCTGGATCAACCCGGAGCCGCAGGGCGTGTGGCAGTATCGCCAGAGCGTCAGCGTGATCCAACAACTCATGAGCCAGCGCATGTTCCCGCTGACCTTGAAGGGCCTGGAAGACACGATGCGCATGCTGTCCAAATAATTTCGCCTTGAACACCGCAGATTCCCTCCGTGTGCGGGGCACACGGAGTCTCCTGCTGATGCTCGTGTGGCTGCTGCCGCAGCTGCTGTGGGCGCAAACGCCCGCTGAATCGGCTGGGTCGGTTGCGATGACCACCGATACCACCGATGCGCCCGCAGCCAGCGCCTCAGACAAACCCGCACCCGCAGCGGTGGGCAGCGCAAACCCGGTCCAACCCACCCGCGCTGCGCGCAACGCAGCCAGCGGCCCTGCGCCAGAGCCCCGCTTCGCCATCGAAGTCAAAGCACCCAAGGAGCTGCGCGACTTCCTGCTGCGCCACCTGGAGCTGCAGCGCTTTCGTACCTTTCGCGATCTCAACGCGCCCGAACTCAACCGCCTTCTGGCCCAGGCACCCGACAACCTGCGCGATTTGCTGGGCACCCAGGGCTACTTTTCACCAGAGATCAAGGTGGCTCTGGAGCCACCAGCGCCAAATTTAACGCCAGCGCCAGCGCCAGCGCCAGCGCCAGCGCCTGATAGCCGCAGGCCATCTCTGGGCACGGTCATGCTGCGGGTGGAGCCCGGCATCCAGACCCGCATCGCCTCAGTCAGGGTCTATTTCCGTGGCGACATCACCGCCGCGCCCGAGGCCGCCGCTCAGCGTGCCGAGATCGAACGCAGCAGCGCACTGAACGAAGGCAGTGCGTTCACCCAGGCCGCCTGGGACGACGCGAAGTCGCAAGCGCTGCGCGCGCTCACCACACAGCGCTACCCCGGTGGACGCATCCACAACAGCCAGGCCGATATCGACCCGATCGATCACAGCGCGCGGCTCTGCCTCGAACTCGATTCGGGTGCGCCGGTGCAGGTGGGCGAGCTGCGAATCAACGGCATTGAGCGCTACGACCCAGCGGTGGTCGAGCGTCTGGTGCGCCTGGCTGGCCTCACCCCGGGCAGTGACTACGCGTTTGACAAGCTGCAGGCAGCACAGCAGCGCATTGCCAACACCGGCTACTTCGACTCGGTGTTCGTCACGGTGGAGCCGCAGGCCGACGGCAGCCCGGCGCCGGTGGTGGTGCAGGTGCGCGAGGGCAAGCAGCAAAAACTGGGGTTCGGCGTTGGCGCCAGCACCGACAGCGGTGCGCGGCTGTCGCTGGAGCACACCCACCTGCGCGTGCCCGGTGTCGGCTGGCGCGCGTTGAGCCAGGTCAAGCTGGAGCGCGACGAAAGTCTGCTCAGCACCCTGTGGAGCTCACCGCTCGATGCGCAGGGCTGGCGCTGGATCGCCAGCGCGCAAACAGAGCGCCAGATCGACAGTTTTGACACCACCACCAGCCAGCGCCTGCGCCTGGGCCAGACCCAGGAGAACACCCAGCAAGACCGCAGCTTTTTTCTGCAGTACGACCGCGCGCGGGTGAAAAACAGCGTGTTGAACCCGCTGGACCCGATCAGCACCGCATCGGCCCTGTCGGCCAATTACGGCTGGACGCGGCGCCGCTTTGACAGCCCCCCCTTCCCCAACAGCGGCTACGGCCTGGGTGTGGAGCTGGGTGTGGGCACCACGCTGGGTCAGGAGCGGCGGCCCTTTGTGCGCTCGCTGGCGCGCTGGCTGGGCTATTGGTCCCTGGACGGCGAGCAGCAGGTCAACCCGCCACCCGGCACGGCCCCGCCTGACATCGCCACCACCTCTGCCAACACCCCTGTCTCCTCCACCTCCTCGCTCGGGCGGCTGGCCTTGCGGCTGCAAGGCGGTGCGGTGTGGGCCAAGCACGACGCACCCATCCCCGACACCCAGCTGTTCGAGACCGGCGGCGACACCACGGTGCGTGGCTACGGCCTGCGAGAGATCGGTGTGCCGCAGGCCGACGGCGGCGTCGCCGCCGGCCGCTACCTCGCCGTGGCCAGCCTGGAGTGGCAACGCCCCGTGGTGCGCGACGGTGCGCGCACCCGTTGGGAAAGCGTGGTGTTTGTGGACGCTGGCGCGGTGGCCAACCAGCCAGGCGAGCTGCGCGCGCGCGTTGGCGTGGGCGCCGGCGCGCGCTACAACAGCCCGGTCGGCCCGCTGCAGGCCGATCTGGCCTACGGCGTCACGCCCAAGAGCCTGCGGCTGCACCTCACCGTGGGTTTCACGTTTTGACCATGCCCGCTCCTGAAACCACCGCTGAGCCCAGGCGCCAGCCCGGACCGCCCAGCCAGTCAACGCCACCACCGCGCCGCGCCGGTCTGCGTGGCCTGCTCTGGCTCACCGTCTGGCTCACCGTCTGGCTGCCCGGCGCGCTGGTCGCGCTGTTGCTGGCGGGCGGGCTGGCTGTCGTGGCCTGGGCCAGCAGCGAAGGTTCGCTGGCGGTTGCCCTGGGCTGGGCGCAGGCATACACGCAGGAGCACCAGGCGAACAGCGGCGCGCTGGCTGCACAGGGCGTGCAGGGCAGCCTGCTCGGCGGTGGCGAAATTGCGCAACTGCGCTGGGCGCGCGACGGTTTGCATGTGCAAGCCAACGGCGTGGCGCTGCGCCTGGGTCACACCGCGGTCTGGAACGCCCTGCTCGGGCGCGGCCTCGATCTGGAAAGCCTGCGGCTGCAGCGGCTCGTCATCACCGACAAAAGCCCGCCTTCCGACACACCCGCCGAGCCACTGGACGCGGTTACCCTGCCGCTGCCGCTGAGCCTGCCGTTTGAGGTGCAGGAGATCGTGATTGACGGCGCGCAGCCGCTGGTGCTGAACGACCTCAAGGGCCGGTATCAATACGGTGTCAACAACGGCCCCGAGATCGGCGGTGTGGCCGATGTCCACCGCCTGCGTATCGATTCGCTGCAGGTCGCCGGCGGGCGCTATCAGGCGCAACTGGCGCTGGGCGCGCAAGCCCCCATGCCGCTGTGGCTGCGCGCACAGGGCATGGTGCAGGCCCGCGTGCCAGATGGCGAGACCCTTGTCTTGCAGGCCAACGCGCAAGGCAGCGGCACGCTCTCAGGCGCCGGCGCGGTGCTTGATGTGCAGGCCCGCGTGGCGCCCAGCGGCGAGCCGGAAAGCGCCACGCCCACGCTGGCAGCCAGCGCCCGCCTCATGCCCTGGGCCAAGCAACCGCTGCAAAGTGCCGACGCCACCGCCCACCAGCTCGACCTGGCCAGCCTGTGGCCGCAAGCGCCGATCACCGCGCTCTCCGGCACGCTCAAGGCCGCGCCCGAAGGCATGGCTTGGCGCGCCCAGATCGACATGCGCAACAGCGCCAGCGGCCCAGCCGATCAACAGCGCTTGCCCCTGCAACGCCTGCAAGCCACGCTGACCCAGAGCGCCGAGCGCTGGCGCGTGCAGGCGCTAAAAGCCGAACTCGGCGGCGGCAGCTTGCAAGCCGACGGCGAGGTTGGCCGGCTGCCAGGCGGCGGCGCTGCGCTCGGCGAGTGGCAGGGCAAGCTGCAGGCCCGCGGCATCAACCCAGCCGCGCTCTGGAGCGCGCTGCCCCCAGCCGCACTCGACGCCACGCTGTCGGTGCGGACCGCTTCCACCGCCACGGGTTCGGCAGGTACCGGGCAGGCGAGCGCGATGGCAATTGAAGCCCGCATACAGCCCGCAGGCCGACAACCGGCGGGCGCCATGGCGGGTCTGCGCCTGCGCGAGCTGCGCGCCCAGGGCCGCTGGCTGCCCGCAAGCGGCGACGCCAGCCAAGGCGTGCTCGACCTGGCCGGCGCCCGCCTGGCCGTGGCCGACGCCGAACTGCAACTGCGCGGGCGCTTTGACACCCGCAGCCGCGTCTGGGACGGCAGCGGCCAGCTCAGCCTGCCCGGCGCCGAGGGCGATATCACCACCCTGCTCGCCCACGACAAAGGCCAGGGCAAGCTGGACCTGCGGCTGGACGACGCAGCACGCACGCTGGACTGGCTGAGATCGCTGCAATCGCTGCCGCTGATCGGCCCGGCGCTGAGCGAGGCGCTCGCGCCGCAAGCCAGCCTCGCGCTACAAGGCAGCGGCCGGCTCGACCTGCGGTGGACGGGTGGCCTGGGCGCGCTTGGCTACCCTGCCGGCGCGGGCCAGCGCGCGGCCAGCGTCACCCCACAGGTGCAGCTCACGCTGGACGTGCCGCGCCTGCTTTGGCAGCCAGCCGGTGTCGGCTCGAAAGATGGGACACAGGACATCGCGCTCACAGAGGCCCAGTTGCGCGCCACCGGCCCGCTCAACAACCTGCAGGTCGGGTTGCGCGCCAGCGCCAGCGCCACGCAAACGCCTTGGCGCGGCCAGCTCAACAGCACGGCACGCCTGCGCTTGGGCTCCGCCAACCAGCCGTTCGCCACCGCCTGGCGCGACGGCACGTTGGACCTGCAACGCCTGCAGCTCCAGGCCAGCGACAGCTCGCAGAGCGAGCGCCTCACCGACTGGACACTGCAAAGCCCCGAGCCAATCGCGCTGCGCTGGTCGTTCGACGCGGCCGCTGGTGCCCAGGCGCTCAAGCTCGACGCTGGCGCCGGCCAGATCAGCTTGCTGCCAACAACACGCGCGGCCGGCAAACCCACCAAAGCCGCCCTGCCCGCGTTTGGCCAGAAACCGCTCAACCTGAGCTGGGACAGCCTGGTCTGGCAGGCCGACACACTGCAAACACGCGGCCAACTCAAGGGCCTGCCGCTGGCCTGGATCGACGCCCTGGCCACACCCGAAGGCGCCAACGCCGGGCCGATCACCCACGCCGGCATCGGCGGCGATCTGCTGTTCGACGGCCATTGGGACATATTGCTACCAGCCAATGCGGCCGCACCGCTGCGCCTCTCGGCCGAGCTGCGGCGCAGCAGCGGCGACCTCACGGTGGCAGCCGAGCCTGGCGCCGCCAGCGCGTTCGGTACACCCGGCACTTCTGAGGGGCTGCGCATGGCCGCTGGTATCCAAGAGGCACGGCTGGGCCTGACGGCACAGGGCAACACGGTCCAGGCGCAGCTGCGCGTGCGCAGCGCCCAACTGGGTGACGTCAGCGCCGACCTCAGCACCGAACTGCGCCCACCCGCCGCCACGCGGCCCGAAGGCACCAGCGCGCTGGATGCCTGGTGGCCCGCCAACACACCGGTGCGCGGCACGCTGCGCGCCTCGCTGGCGCAGGTCGGCGTGTTGTCGGCGCTGGCGCCACCGGGCTGGCGCATGCGCGGCACCCTGGCCACCGAGGTCGCCCTCAGCGGCACCCGCGCAGCGCCCCAGTACAGCGGCACCCTGAACGCCAACCAGCTCGCGCTGCGCTCGGTGATCGACGGCATCGCGTTCACCAACGGCGCGCTGCGCGCCCGCTTCACCGGCGAGCGGCTCACCATCGACCGCTTCAGCCTGGAAGGCGCACGTGGTGCGGCGCAAGGCGGCACGCTGGAGGCCACCGGCAGCGCCGAATGGCGAGCGCTCACGGGCAGCGGCAAACGCCAGCCGGTGGTCGAGCTGCAGGCCACCGCCGACCGGCTGCGCGTGTCGGCCCGGGTCGACCGCCGGCTCACGCTGTCCGGCAAGCTGGGCCTGCAACTCGACGGCCCGGCGCTCAAGGTGCGCGGCCAGCTCAAGGCCGACAGCGCCCAGATCACGCTACCCGACGACCTCACGCCCTCGCTCAGCAGTGACGTGGTGGTGCGCGGCGCGGGCACCCCGGTCGAAAACCCCAACGCGCAGCGGGTGCAGCCCGATGTGCAGGTCGAGTTCGATCTGGGCCCGGCGTTCGAGGTCAGCGGCCGCGGCCTGCGAACCCGGCTGGCCGGCCAGCTCAGCGTGCGCGCCACGCCAGCCCTGCCCGCACCGCGCCTGCTCGGCGAGGTGCGAACCATCAGCGGCACCTACCGCGCCTATGGCCAGCGCCTTGCCATCGAAAGCGGCGTGCTGCGCTTCACCGGCCCGGTCGACAACCCCACGCTGGACATCGTCGCGGTGCGCCCGCAGGCTGGCACACAGTCCAAAGCCCAGGGTCAGCGCGTCGGGGTGCAGATCAGCGGCAGCGCGCAAGCGCCGCGCGTGCGCCTGTTCGCCGAGCCCGACATGCCCGACAGCGAAAAGCTCGCCTGGCTGCTGCTGGGCCGCCCCGCCACCGGCGACGGTGCCGAGGCCGCTGTTCTGCAGCAGGCCGCTATGGCGCTGCTCGCCAGCAACAGCAACTCGCTCGACGGCGGCTTGGCCCGCGCCTTCGGGCTGGACGAGCTCTCGGTGCGCGGCGAAGCCACCAACGCCGACGGCAGCACCAACGCCGCCGCCCTCACGCTGGGCAAGCGCCTGTCCAACGACCTCTACCTCGCCTACGAACGCAGCCTGGCCGGCACCCTCGGCACCGTCTCCATCTTCTACGACCTCTCACGCCGCCTGACTCTGCGCGCGCGCGCCGGCGAAGAAAACGCGATCGATCTGATCTTCACGCTGAAGTACGACTGAGCCCCCGCGCTGCGGCGCTGCCCGGGGTACCGGGGTACCGGGGTGCCTCAGCACCCGACACCTACAATCCAGACTTTCTGAAACCGCCGCCATAGTTCAACGGACAGAACGAGTGCCTCCTAAGCGCTAGATACAGGTTCGATTCCTGTTGGCGGTACCAAATTCAAAGCCGGAACGGTCCACAGCCTTCCGGCTTTTTTGGTTTCTGCTGTGAAACGGCCTTCACGTGCTGCATCGAATGCCGTGAAACTCGGGCAGCATCGGGTGGCATCGGGTGGCATATGGAGGCACATTTGGGGATACGTTTCGGCTGACTGAAAACGATGCGTCCTACACGCCTGTCAGCGTGTGACGCTCGTAAACCGGCAAGTTTGCGTACCGCTGGCGCACAAATACAAAAATGTGTCGTAACTTACAAACATTCTCCATTCGGGAGACCTGCCATGTCTGTTCACACTTTTTTAAGCCGCGATTTCACGCGCGATGTGTCGGCTGCGAAGCGTGCCGCAGTGGACGGCCCGGTGTGCATCACCGACCGTGGTCGGCCCGCTTTCGCGCTGCTGTCCATCAATGAGTGCTACCGCCTCGTCGGCCACAACGAGCCGACCTTGCTGGAGGTAATGGACGGTATTCCAGGCGGCGAAGGCATCGGGTTCGACCCGCCACGCATGAACTTCGCTACCCGCCCTGCCGAGTTTGGCTGAGACCGCCCCATGTTTGTGTTGGACACCAATGTGATCTCAGAACTGCGCCAAGGCAAACCCAACCAGTCGATTGCCGTGCGAACCTGGGCAGCCACACAACCCAGTGGCCGACTCTTCATGTCGGCAATCACGCTGCTGGAGTTGGAGATGGGCGTTCAGGCAGTGGAGCGCCGCACGCCACCGCACGGCAGCGTACTGCGCGCCTGGCTCACGGGCGTGCAGGCCAAGTTTTCCGGGCGCATCTTGCCTTTTACCGAGACCACCGCGCCCGTGTGCGCAGCGTTGCACACACCGAATCCACAGTCTGCTCGCGACGCCATGATTGCAGCCACCGCCATTGAGCACAAATTCACCGTGGTCACGCGCAACGTGGCCGACTTTGCGCAAACTGGCGTCGTGCTGACCAACCCCTGGTTGAGCTGACGGCGAGCATTCCGCAACCGCCCACAACAAATCAATTGGAGTCTGACCCCAGTTCTCCCAGTTCTCCCCAGCGTGTGTTTGCCGCGCCAGCCTTGGCCGCTGCGGCTCGCCAGCTCGGCCTCCAGCACCGGTGCCGAGTCGGCGAATACGCGGCGGCACAGTAGCCCCACCGCTTCGCCGATGCGATCCGCCAGTTTCTGCAAGCGGCTGCGCAACACCTTGTAATAATCCTGGCCACGCGCACAAACCGACATTACCGCCTCCTGAGGGTGGTCCAGGCGCGTCAGCTCAAGCGCCTGCCAATCGGGCGCGGTGTCGCGCGGCAAATAGTCCATGCGCGCGGTGATCACGCTCAAAGTGCCCGGCAGCAGCTCGGCCGGGCGCGCGCGCGCCATGCCGTGGCGTGCCATGTAGCCCATCTCACCGTGCCATCCCTGCGCCAACCAGGCTTGCAGACCTGGCTCCGCTGTCGAGAGATCGACCCCGGCCACCCCGATTTGCGAGAATGCAAGCTCCCGCCCCCATGTCTGTATCTGAGAAACAAGTTGAGCCGCATCGAATCTGGAAGCCATACACCGCCGATTGTAGAAACCGCCCCGGCGCTGACCTGGGCTGGCCGGTGGGCGAGCGAAGACGACACCCTGGCGTTCGCGCAGCGGCTGGCCGGCCGCCCGGCGATCGCCAACGCCAGCCTCAGCCTGCAAGGCGATCTGGGCGCGGGCAAAACCACGCTGGTGCGCCACCTGCTGCGCACGCTCGGGGTGCAGGGCCGCATCAAAAGCCCGACCTACGCGGTGGTGGAGCCGCACACAGCCGAGGCCTGCGACCACCTTCCAGCGGGTGTGCCGCTGAACATCTGGCACTTCGATTTCTACCGCTTCAGCGATCCGCGCGAATGGGAAGACGCCGGCTTTCGCGAACTTTTTGCCAGTCCCGGCCTTAAGCTGGTCGAATGGCCCGATAAGGCCGCTGGTTTCCTGCCGACCATGGACGCCCAGATCCTGATTCAGACCGACGACACCGCCATGATCCACGCCTGCTCCGACACCGAAACCGCGCGCCGGGTGCGGTTTCTTGCCCTCACCCCCATCGGCCAGCAGCTGCTGGCCGCCTTGCCCACATGACCCCACCACCTTCGAATCACCTGAGCCGACGCGGCTTGTTGGGCATGGGCTCGCTGGTGCTGCTGCTGGGCACGCAGCAGATCGCGCACGGCGCCAGCGTGGTGGCGGTGCGGCTATGGCCTGCGCCCGACTACACGCGGGTGACGATCGAGTCTGACGGCGAGCTCAAGGTGCGCGGCATCGAGACCCAGAGCCCCATGCAGATGCAGGTGGAGATTGAGGGTATCGACCTGGTGACCGGCCTGCGCGATCTGGTCGGCCAGCTGCGCAGCAGCGACCCCAACATTGCCAGCATTGGCGTGCAGTCGGCTGGCGCCAACCGGGTCCGCTTGCAGATCGGGCTCAAGCAGGCCATCAAGCCGCAGGTGTTCCACCTGACCCCGGTGGCGGCGTATCAGCACCGGCTGGTGCTCGATCTCTACCCGCTGAATCCGCCCGATCCGCTGGAGCAGCTGATCGCCCGGCGCGAGAAAGAGCTCGACGCCGCCAGTCAGCGCGCAGCGCGCCTGCTCGGGCTGGAAACCGAAGTACTGGAACACAAGCCGCTCGGCGCCCCCGTGACGGACCCCCTGGGCGAGCTGATTGCCGAGCGGGCAACACCCAGGGGCAGCACGCCACCACCGTTGGTCGCCAGCGCAGCGAGCGCAGCCACCGAGTCAGGCCCGCCCGCCAGTCCTGGCGCGCCAGCCGCCAAACGAAAGCCACGCGCGGCAGACACGCCAGGTACCACCGACCGCCTCATCATCGTGGCGCTGGACCCCGGCCACGGCGGCGAAGACCCTGGCGCCATCGGCCCAGCCGGCACACGCGAGAAAGACGTTGTGCTGCAGGTGGCTCAGAAGCTGCGCGACCGGATCGACGCCACCCGGGTCAATGGCAACCCGATGCGCGCCTTCCTCACCCGAGATGCCGACTTCTTCGTGCCGCTCAACGTGCGGGTGCAAAAAGCCCAGCGCGTGCGCGCCGATTTGTTCATCAGCATTCATGCTGACGCCTTCTACACGCCCAAGCCAGCGGGCGCCAGTGTTTTTGCGCTCAGTACCCGGGGCGCATCCAGCGCGGCAGCGCGCTGGATGGCCAACAAAGAGAACGCGGCCGATCTGGTGGGTGGTGTCAACGTCCAGACCCAAGATGCAACCTTGCAGCGCGCCATGCTCGACATGAGCACCACCGCACAAATCAAGGACAGCCTCAAACTTGGCGGCGCCATGCTGGGCGAGGTCGGGCGCGTGGCCCGGCTGCACAAACCGCGGGTGGAACAAGCGGGTTTTGCGGTGCTCAAGGCGCCCGACATCCCCAGCGTGCTGGTAGAAACCGCCTTCATCAGCAACCCCGACGAAGAGCAGCGCCTGCGCAGCCCAGCCCATCAAAACGCGCTGGCCGATGCGCTGCTCAAAGGCATCGTCAAATACTTCTCGCAGAACCCGCCGCTGGCCCGAAACCGGTCGATTTGACCCGCTGCCCAGCGTGCAGCGCAAACTGCGCAGCGCAGCATCAAGGTCGGCGAAAGCGGCACTGCACTGCCGCGATGGCGTTGGCTGGCGATTGCCCTGATCAGTCGCGGCGCTGCCGCTGGCGCTACTCCACCCGCGTGATGCGGTTCGGCTTGAAACCCAGATCGGCTACCTTGCCCTTGCGGGCGCGCACCGATCGGGCGTTGTTCAGGCTGCGAATTTCCAACGTCTCCGCGCGCTCTTTGCCGCCGCGCCCGATGCCTTCGATCTTCACGCTGCGGGTGTAGGCCACCGCGCCGGCCAGCGTGTCTTTGGGCTCCAGCTCAAGCAGCATCAGGCCGCGTCCGCCCTTCTCCATTGTCTTCAGCTCGGCTATTTCAAAGGTGAGGATGCGGCCCCCGGTGGAGGCGCAGGCCACATGGGTGGCGGCGGGCAGCGGCTGCGAGCCCGAGCTGTTGGCCGCGTGCGACGGCGCACAGATGGTTTCACCCTCGCCCACCGTTATGAAGGTTTTGCCAGCTTTTTGGCGCGACACCAGGTTCTCCACCGAGGCCAGGAAACCACAGCCACCGGTGCTGCTGAGCAGCAGCATGGCGCTGGCCGGGCCAGCAAAATAGTGCAGCGGTTGCGTGCCACTCTCCAACTCGATCAGCGTGGTGATGGGCTGGCCGTCGCCACGCGCGCCGGGCAGGCTGGCCACCGGCACCGAATAGACCCGGCCGTTGCTGCCAAAGACGATCAGCGTGTCCACCGTGCGGCATTCGAAGGTGCCGTACAGGTCGTCGCCGGCCTTGAAGGCGAAGCTGCCGGCCTCGTGCCCGTGGTTGTTACGCGAGCGCACCCAGCCTTTGCTGGAGACCACCACTGTCACCGGCTCGTCCACCACTTTGATTTCGGCCACGGCTTTTTTCTCGGCCTGGATCAGTGTGCGGCGGGCATCGGCGAAGGTCTTGGCGTCGGCCTCGATCTCTTTCACCATCAGGCGCTTCAAGCTGCCAGGGTTGCCCAGAATGTCTTCCAGCCGGCCCTGATCTTCGCGCAGCGTTTTTAACTCCTGCTCGATTTTGATGGCTTCCAGCCGCGCGAGTTGGCGCAGCCGAATGTCCAAAATGTCCTCGGCCTGCCGGTTTGAGAAAAGGAAGCGCGCCATCAGCGCGGCCTTGGGCTCGTCGCTACCCCGAATGATGGCGATCACCTCGTCGATGTTGAGCAAGACGAGTTGCCGGCCCTCCAGGATGTGGATGCGCTCCAGCACCTTGTTCAACCGGTGCCGGCTGCGCCGGGTGATGGTGGTCTGGCGAAATTCGATCCACTCGGTGAGCATCAGCCGCAGCGATTTTTGCGTCGGCCGGCCGTCGATACCGATCATGGTCAGGTTGATCGGGCTGGAGCTCTCCAAGCTGGTGTGGGCCAGCAGCGCGGTGATGAGTTCGCGCTGTTCGATGCGGCTGCTCTTGGGCTCGAACACGAGACGCACTGGCGCGTCTCTGCTCGACTCGTCGCGCACGCCGTCGAGCACCATCAGGATGCTGGCTTTGAGCTGCGTCTGATCCTGGCTCAGCGCCTTCTTGCCTGTTTTCACCTTGGGGTTGGTGATTTCTTCGATCTCTTCCAGCACGCGCTGCGTGCTCACGCCGGGCGGCAACTCGGTGACCACCAGGTTCCACTGGCCGCGCGCCAGGTCT
>Ga0335398_10007689_pt1 | contig 13081 bp, 8 predicted proteins | sample BON03_FD_205742 | JGI IMG/M metagenome (GOLD analysis project Ga0335398, IMG submission 205742) | Freshwater microbial communities from Lake Bonney liftoff mats and glacier meltwater in Antarctica - BON-03 (spades assembly) (version 2) | ecosystem: Environmental > Aquatic > Freshwater > Ice >...
CTTGTCCCGGTCGGCCATAGCTGCCCAATCGGCGGCTGCTACCAAAGGTGTTTCCTCATCACAAGCCGCTTTTATCCCTGCATTGCCCGCTTGCGCCAATTGACTTTCCAGGTGGCTGATGGGCATTGCTTTGTCTTCCGTCAGGTCGTAATAATGGTTGAACAGGTGCATGAAAATCCACTGCGTCCATTTGTAAAAAGCTGGCTCACTGGTGCGTACTTCCCGGCTCCAATCGAAGGAGAATCCGATGTTGTCCAGTTGTTCCCGGTACCGACTAATATTTTTCTCCGTCGTAATAGCAGGATGGGTACCCGTCTGGATGGCGTATTGCTCCGCAGGCAAGCCAAAGGAGTCATAGCCCATCGGGTGCAGCACGTTGAAGCCGCGCAAACGCTTGTAACGGGCAAATATATCGCTGGCGATATAGCCGAGCGGATGCCCCACGTGCAGCCCCGCACCGGAAGGGTACGGAAACATATCGAGGATGTAATATTTAGGCTTATCGCGTTGAATATCAACTTTATAGGTTTGATTTTCTTGCCACCAGCGGCGCCATTTTGGCTCTATTTCGGACGGTCGGAAATCCACTTTTTGAGTTATGAGTTATGAGTTATGAGAGATGAGTTGGGGGTTGGGGGGGGGCAAAAGTAGGGATTCGTGGCGAATGATATTTGTTGGAAGAACAAAATTGGGGGAAAAGATGGTTCCTGGAAGGGAAAGGGACAACTCATGTTGTATATTAGGACGTTAAGATAGACAATTCACCTGTTTTTTTTGCGTTCTGCTCCTAGCCACTTTTGTGGCAAGGATTTTGCACTTATCCGCCTTAGTAACCTCTTTTTTTAATCCGTGCAACTTACATCCTGTGATCCGATTTACAACGCATTGCCCACATGCGCCAGCCTTAAAAAGCTTGGCGCTCCTGTTCCTGTTACTTGGACTTACCCCAGGCGTAACAGCCCAGTGCACCCTTGTTTGCAATCAAGGCATTCAGGTTTCCCTCGATCCTGCTGGACAGGCGCTTATTACCACGCAATTGATAGCACCCAATGCCTCCAATTCTTGCCCGGGGCCGCTTGAGCTAACGCTGTTGAATAACGTAGGTCAAACAATACCCAATCCGTTGACCTGCAACAACATCGGGCAAAGCATCACCGCGAGGGTACGGCACATTGCCTCAGGCAATTTTTGCACGGGCAATTTGGAGGTTTTTGATGCCCTCAGCCCAAGTGTCAGTTGCCCCGACAAATTTATTTTCTGCAATCAGAATTCAGAACCTTCCGAAGTTGGCGTGCCCACGGCTACCGACAATTGCACCCCAAGCAATGACCTGACGCTCCATTATTTCGACAGCCAAACTACTCTTGGCTGCGGCGTAATGCAAAATGGGTTCCCTGTGCTAAAACGCATCGATCGCTCCTGGATCGTAACGGATGCACACAACAATTCCAGTACTTGTGCGCAAAAAATCTGGCTCCGGCATATCAGCACCACGGATGTCACATTTCCCCCAAACCGCGACAATATCGCCGCGCCTGCCCTTGCTTGCGGCAGCGACCCTACCGACCTCAACCTGACTGGCGCACCATCCGTGGCCGGCATGCCACTTGACAATTCCATCGACTGTGAAATCGGGGTAGCCCATACCGATCAAACCATCAACAATTGCCCGCCCGCCTCCTTTACCGTGCTGCGCACCTGGACCATCATTGATTTTTGCACCAGCGCCATCAGCACGCGCATCCAAATTATTAAGGTGGAGGATAAAATCGCTCCGGTAATTACACCGCCAAGCGACCTTACCATTGGCACCGATGGTTTTACCTGCGGCGGCAGCCTCACCCTGCCACAAGCCTCGGCAACGGACAACTGCTCTGCCTTTACGATTGCCCCAAACTGGGTCTTTGGAACCGGGTATGGGCCGTTTACCAGCATCCCTCTTGGTACCCACATCGTCACCTACACCGCCACAGATGCTTGCAACAATACTTCAAGTACAACCATGCGGGTCACCGTGGAAGACACTACCCCACCCCAGGCAATATGCAGCTCTAGTTTACAACTGTCCTTGTCGGCGGGCGGTGGCGCCTTGTTGAATGCCGGTTCGCTGGGGCCGAACAGCTCCGACAACTGCGGGCCTGTGGTGCTGACAGCCAGTCGCGATGCCGTAAATTATACCGCGCAGGTGCTTTTTTCCTGCGCCGATATTGGCCAACCGGTATTGGTCACGCTCCAGGTGACCGATGTGGTAGGGCTGGAGAATTTCTGTGAAACAGAGGTCATAGTGCGCGACTTCCTGAAGCCCAACATCCTGTGTCCGCCCGCTGTGACGCTCAATTGTTTGCAGGATTACAGCAACTTGGCCATCACAGGCCAGGCAACAGCCACAGACAATTGCAGCCTGCAAAGCCTTGATTTTCTGGATAATATTACTTTAAATGCTTGCAACATCGGCAGCGTCACACGGGTATGGAAAGCCGTTGATGCTGAAATCAATGTAAAGACTTGCGTCCAAAACATCACCCTCAGCGCAATCAATACCACCACGGTCACTTTTCCGGCAAATTACCTGGTGAATGGCTGCCCCAATTCCGATGCAGTACTGCCCAACGCCACTGGCTGGCCAACACTGAGCGGCCAAGCTTGTTCCCAGCTTTCCATGGATTACACCGACCATGTATTTACCGGCGCACCACCATTCTGCGCCCGGATATTGCGCGACTGGATCGTGGTCGATCACTGCATCTACAATCCCAATGGCGGCAGTGCGGGCATCTGGGAACAGACGCAAATTATTGATATTAAGGACAATACAGCGCCATACCTGGAAGTACCCGCAGATATTACGCTGATTGCGGACCCAATAGACTGTTCCGTCAATGTGCTGCTGGGTGATGTATTTACCAGCGATTGCAGCAGCATGATCAGCGTTTCAAACAACAGCCCTTTCGCCAATGCTTCCGGGCTCAATGCTTCCGGCACCTACCCTACTGGCGTGCATGTCGTGACCTTTATCGCCAGCGATGCTTGCGGCAACAGCAGCAGCCAAACATTCAAAATAACGGTCAAAGATGAAACCCCACCGATTGCTGTTTGCCAGTCAGGTGTGGCATTGGTGCTTCCCGCCAGCGGCATCGCAGTGCCTGACCCATCAGGATTCAATGGCGGAAGCTCGGATGCTTGCTCCCCACAAAACAGCTTGATTTACAGCATCAGTCCCGACACATTTAACTGCCAAACCCTTGGCTTGCAAGCCATTACCCTCAGTGTCCAGGATACTTCAGGCAACAGTGCCACTTGCAATACCTTCCTGCTGGTAAAAGACAACGACCACGTTTGCGGCGGCGGCGGCTTCACATTGGACGGCATCATCCGTACCCCAACCGGGCTTCCCTTGCGCAATATCCCGGTTCGAATGACGCTGGGCATGGTATCGGAAACGCTCGACTGCGACACCATGGGGCATTATGTTTTCCAGGATGTACCAGCGGGCGATAGTTGTATCATTCGTCCGATAAACAACGCGAACTGGCTCAACGGGGTCACCACCTACGATTTGTTGCTGATTAGCAAACATATTTTGGGCATCGAGCCACTCAACACCCCGTTGAAGATGATCGCTGCCGATGCCAACAAATCCAATTCCATTACCACGTTCGATATTGTACTGCTCCGCAAAGTACTGCTCGGCATACTGGACACGGTGCCGGGAAATACCTCCTGGCGCTTCCTTGACTCCAACTTTGTTTTTGTCAACCAGTTTAACCCGTTCAGCGCGGCTTTCCCGGAAGAAATTGCGTTCCAAGGCTTGAATGGCAACCAATTGGGCAACAACTTTACCGCGCTAAAAATCGGCGACGTGAACAATTCCACCGACCCGGCCAATGCCCGAAGCCCTCAAGACACCTTGTTTCTGAACTTGGGCACCAGCACCTGGAAGGCCGGAGAAAAAATCGCGGTACCGATAGCGATACCGGATTGGAGCAACTTGTCGGGTTTTCAATTTGAATTGGAATTCGACACCGAAAAAGTGCTGGTGGAAAGTATTGATTTTCCCAATCCGGCCCTGTTGAATGAAAAAAACGTCGCGCTGCGGGATGGAAAATGGCTGTCGGTCAGTTGGGATGATGCCTTGTTTGGCGGTGATGGTAATGCGCCAATGTGTACGCTCAACTTGCTTGGGCTTGCGGCATCCGATATCCAATCTGCCGTCAAGCTGCGCCGAAAGCGACTGTCGCCGGAGGCATATACCCTTGATAATGATGAAATTAAGGCACTTGAATTAAACCGCAGTTCCATTGCCAGCGCGTCTGAACAAGCTTCCTTGCACCTGTTTCCCAACCCCAATTCCGGGACATTTCAAATCGCCAATCCACTGCATGGCGCGGCGGAGCGTTTGCGGATATTGGACGGCATGGGCCGGGTGGTGTGGGAGCAATCCGATGGGCTTTCTGACATGATTACGGTGTCGTTGAAGGGGTTGTTGCCAGGGGTTTATTGGGTGGAGTTGAAGGGGGCGGGGGGCGCGTGTGGGCGGTTGATTTTGCTTTAAAAAGCCTGCTCGCCACCGCAAGCCGCATCGGGGCTTTACCTTTGGTGTGCAAAATGGCAAAGGATATTGCGCCCGTTCCAGCGGAACGGTATCTAATAATGCCCAAAAAACAAGCGTATGCATTTGCGCACCCTTCCTACGACAACCAATAAAATTTAATTATTGGACTGAGCGGAGTGAGCATTTGTCAACTTTTTTTTCAAGTTGACAAATTTGACTCGATGCCAAAACATAGTTTGAAATGCTGTTTTTCGCACCCCGGGCAATTGACTTTTGACAAGCCCCCGGGATGAAGTGTCCCTTTCGAAATCTAAAAAAGTCAGCTTATAGGTGGGCGGCGGTTCGTTTCACCTTCGGCATTTCGTCGTTGCTTGAACTTCCCGAAAGTCTTGAAACTTTCGGGAAGTCGCGCTTGGCGTGGGTGCTGGGGTAAGGGCGAGCGTTTCAGCATGCTCAAAAAACCCTCCATGAGTTGCGTGGATGCACCACAACATTAAGTTTTTGATGATTTAGCCGCCAAAATACTCGATATTCCAGGCGATCGTGCTGCCCAAACCGGATGTGCCCCAGCCAACTGACGTTTTCATGGAACATGCCAAAGAAGTTATTACCGCCAAAGCTTATGATTTGCTCAAATACACGTTGCCTATTTTGGATGGACTGCCGCGCAGCCAAAAATTCACGCTGGGCGACCGGATTCAAAACCACTTGAGCGATTTGCTTGAAATACTCATCGAAGCCTATTACTTGCCTGCTGCTGAAAAACGGCCACTGCTGCTCCGCGCCAATATCCGCCTTGAAATGCTCCGCCATTATTTTCGACTTTGTTATGAAAAGGGGCATTATAACTCCTTGAAGTACAAAGACCTGGCAGAACGGACGGATGAAATCGGGCGCATGGTGGGTGGGTGGATTAAAAGCTTGAAATAAAAGAAGGAGGGACGTTCTCCCGAAAATCCAGGGTACCAGCCCCGCCTCCTTATCGAAGTATTTGCCCCGCGCCTCACTGGTCGGGGACAGGACAAACGGCAGACTATCAAACTTGCACGCTCTGCATCGCCACCGCGACGGTGCAGACTCTGGCGAGTGGATATGCCACCCAGAAAGTCTCGGGCCACCCGAAAACCGATATTGTTGTTTCGATTGTTCGGATTGTTCCTGTTGCGATTAGCACAGCGGACATTCTCTGGATTGTTATTCCAAGATCCGCCACGAAGCACACGAACACCTTACCCGTTTGCCCTTTTTCTGAAAAAAATTTTTCGGCTTCGCCGATCGGTAAAAAAAGAAAAAAATAAAAGTTAAAGGGTAAAAGTTTAAAAGAACTCAAGTTTAATAGCCTCGGGCCACCCGAAAACCGATATTGACGTTACGACTGGACGGATCGTCCCTGCCGCGATAAGCACAGCGGACAAACTTTGGATCGCTACTCCAAGACCCGCCACGAAGCACACGATACTTGCCGGAATCTGCCCCTTTTGGGTCCTTTGATGGACTGCTGTTGTAATATTTCTCATCATACCAATCTCCACACCACTCCCACACATTCCCGCTCATGTGCCGCAGACCCAGGTTATTCGCAGCACCCGCGATCTCGTCAACGGGAACCGTTTTGCTGCGATATTCGCCCACCACGGAGTAGTCCTTTTTATTGGATGCCGAAGCATCGAAATTAATTTGCGCCGGGTCAGCGATGTCTTTTCCATTGCCGAAACGTACTTTTTTTCCGGTTTCCCGGGCGGCGTATTCCCATTCGGCTTCTGTGGGCAGGCGATAGCCGTTGACGTTCCAGTTGGTCGTCACCATCCATTTTTTTGTATCGGAGGTATTGCTGTTGTTGGGGTCTTTCCGGGTTTTGTCGATGGTATAGGCAACATTTAAGCCTTGTCTTTGGCTCAGCCAGTTGCAGTATTCCACGGCATCATACCAGTCAACATATATGACAGGTCGCGTGCCGCGTCCCCAACTCCTATCACTGGGCTTTTCACGGCCCGTTGCGTTGCAAAAAGCATCAAATTCATCGAACGTCACCTCTGTTTTTCCCATTAAAAAATCATCTACTGTGACGCTGTGGGTGGGTAGTTCATCGCTGCTGCCTTCTGCATACATATCGCCGATGGTGAAGGTGCCGCCGCGTACGCGCACCATGTTGTCGGGTATTTTTGCAGTATTTTCTACTATCGTAATGGGGACTTGAGATGCCGGTGCCAACGCTTCTTTCCTTCGTCGAGCCTCGCCCGCGTGGCGGCCACTCGGATATTTCCGCAGGTATTTGTCACAATCGGCGGTGTCGCCGTCTTTCAAGGCTTCCCAGTAGCCATCATCGGCAGCGCGAGCGGCGGCGGCTTGCTTCTCGCGTTCGATGCGGGCGGCTTCGGCATCGCGTTCTTGTTGTTGGCGGAGTTCCTTGGCGCGGACAGCGGCAGCTTGTTTTTGCTGTGCTTTGAAGATCAAGGCGTTGAAATCGGCGCAGGAGGCTTCGGAGCAACCTTTGGCTTCTGTCCACTTTTTGATGGCCAGCGCATAGTCCCCTTTGTTGTAAGCCGTTTGGCCAGCATTTTTTTTGATCTCGCAGCAGGATTGCTGTGCGATGGCGCTTTGAGACAGTGCCAGAAAAAGGATGGGAAATAATAGACGCGTCAGTTTGGGCATAGGTATTTTTCTATTTTGTTTTTCTTAGTAAGGTAATACCACCCGAAATCCGATGATACTGCTAGCGTCATTGGCCACACTCCTGACGCGGCTGGCACAGCGGGCATTTAGCCCATCCTGCAACCAAGATCCACCGCGAAGGACGCGGTATTGTCCAGTATCCGGCCCTCTCGGGTTTTTGGATGGGCTGTTTTGGTAATAGCTGGCATCATACCAATCACTGCACCATTCCCAAACATTGCCACTCATGTGTCGCAGACCAAGGCCATTAACAGCACCGACCATTTCACTGACAAGCACTGTTCCTTCCCGGAATTTACCTGACAATATGTAGCCTTTATTGGGTGTTTCGGATGGGTTGAAATTTAATTGGGCAGGATCAGCGAAGTCCTTACCATTGCCAAAACGAATTTTTTTCCCAACTTCACGCGCTGCAAATTCCCATTCTGCTTCTGTAGGCAAACGGTAACCTTTTGCATTCCAATTGATGCTAACCAACCACTTTTTAGTATCGGTGGGATTTAAATTATTGGGATATTTCCGACTCTTGTCAATTGAGTAAACAGGATTCAAACCCTGTTTTTGGCTGAGCCAATTGCAATATTCGATGGCATCGTACCAATCTACATTTATGACAGGTCGTTTACCGCGCCCCCAGTCATTATCACTGGGCTTTTTGCGGCCAGTAGCACTACAAAAAGCATCAAACTCTTCGAAAGTGACTTCTGTTTTACCCATGTAAAAACCATCTACGGTCACGTTATGCGTCGGCCTTTCATGGCTGCTTCCTTCGCCAAAAATATCTCCCATCGTGTAGCTGTCGCCCTTGATATATACCATGCCCGCAATTTCCCGGATGTTTTCGATGACTGGTTGTGGATTGGGTTGTTTAACGGTAGCCGCCAGCTCAAGCGCTTCCTTTTTCTTCTTGGCTTCGCTGGCATGGCGTCCAGTCGGGTATTTAGCCAGGTATTTATTGCAATCCGCAATGCCGCCATCTTTGAGGGCATCCCAAAATGAGTCGTCAGCGGCGTTGGCAGCAGCCGCTTTTTTTTCCTGCTCCATGCGGATGCGCTCTATTGCTAATTTATCCTCTGCAGCAAGTCGATTTTTTTCCGTAAGGGCATCAGCGGCTTCTTTCGCCTCCTTGGCTCGCCGCTCATTCCACCGTTTAGCTTTCTCGACTAAGGCCTTGAAGTCTGCACAAGATTGATCGGAACATCCTTTGCCTTCCGACCATTTTGCAATAGCGGTGAGGTAATCGCCTTTATTGAATGCCGATTGTCCTGCATTCTTTTTGATCTCGCAACAGGATTGCTGCGCAGTTGCGCTTAGGGTAAGCGCCAGAAAAATGAGCAGGAAAAAGAGCCGTAACATTTTGGCCATGGTTGGGAGGTTTAGTTATTGTGGCGACATAAAAATGCTGCGCTACCTTCACTTGAGCGCCTTCATCAATCGGGCAGCTTCTACATCATTTGGCACAATCTTTAAAGCAGCTTCAAGATGTTTTATGGCCTCTGGGGGGATATCTTCCGCAATTTGCTTCGCATCCCGAACCAAGGCACGGAACCGTTTTGCTAATGCTGCAGTGTCCGTTTTTGCCTCCGCTTCAAATTTTTCATCCGGGTATTTTCTTTTAATAAATGAATCCAACGCCAATAAAGTGCCTGCGGATTTAGCAGCTTCATAATCAATTGCCTCTGTGTCTGTTACCGCTGTTTCAGTAACCCCGCGGCCTCCATAACGCCATAGACAAACGGCCATCGCCAGGACAAATACAACGCCCAATGCCCCAAATAACAGGCGGTTGTTGGCACTTGAGCCCTCGCTTGGATGCCGGTTGGCAGCCCGTAACGCTTTGGCATTTTGCCGGGCTTCCCGTGCGTAAGCACTTTTTGGAAAGTCCACAACAAATCCCTCAAAAGCCTCCGTTGTATTAGCCGCCAAGGCTGCTTGCCATGCGTCATTTTCGCGTTGGAACTCGGCCACCAACTGTTCCTGCCGCAGGCGTTCAGCGGTTTCTTGCTGCTGTTGGGCGGCGCGTGTTTGATCGCTTCTTTCTCGCTCTCTGCGTTCAGCTTCTGCTTTTTGCAAAGTATCGACGATTTGTTTTTCTTGAAGGTCAATTTCTTGCAAGCGTTGTTGGAGCTGGTACTTGTCTGGTACGAAGCCTGGAAGCACCAACGCCAGTGCATCGTTATATCCCTTCCGTGCCTCTAGCCAGTTCTTCTTGGCAAAAAGGTGGTCGGCTGCCTTGCAGGCTGCCTGAAAATGCTGAAGCGTTTCAGCTTGTTGAGAGGCATGATTTTTTTTGGTTTGAATTTCTTCAACCACCTCACGTAACCTGCTTACTATGTCCTGAAAAGCTTCCTCTTGGGGAGACCAAGCCAGCACTGGTTTTCCTTTTTCAGGAAGGGCTTCAAGGCTGCTCAGTAGCGTATTTTTCCAGTCACAATGACGAAGAATGACCGGAATAACCACTGCTTCACCCTTTTGGTGGCGTTCCAATGAAGCCTCGACTTCTTGACCATAAAAATATTCAGAAGCCAGGGAATCGACGCTTAATAAGAGCAATACAATATCAGCACCATAAAGTCGCTTTTTTATTATATTATCCCACTCCTGACCCGCTTTAATATCATAATCATCCCATAAGGTAATTTTTTTCGCACGCAGCATGGGAACAAGGAATTTTTTGAGCACATTTTTGTAACTCAAATCCTCGTGCGAGTAGGCAATAAATATGTCGACTGGGGTACTCATTTAGTGATGAGAGATAAGTGATGAGTTATGAGTTATGAGTTATGAGTTATGAGTTTGCACGGCTTTTGTGTTTTGGTTTGGTTGGGGTTTTTCAGCACTTACTTTCAAACGAAACCGATGCTGATAATATCTTTCTACGATTGTTGCAGTTAGCGGTGCGATAAAATATTGTGACTTTAGCGAAAAACCCGCGAAAGATAGATGTTTCGTGGCTTATTTATTCACCAATACGGAGCGTGAAGGTACTTCAACAATCGTCAATCAAAAAAAGCCCGCGAAATGTCTCAAAAAAGCTCCCATTGCCAGGCTGCGTTCATGCGTTTGCCCTGCCTTCTCCGCTCTTTCTATTCAGACAGGATTTCCAGGTGCATGGCGGTTAAAATATAGGTTAAAAAAGTTGGCTACTTGTGGAAAGTAGTTGTGCCGAGAACGGTTGTGAAATGTCTTCCTAAAAACCAGGGCAACTTTTACCAATCCGAGTAGGTCAATTAATGCACGAACATCTTCCAATGTCCCATAATTAAGGATTGTCTCCACCAGCAACGCATCACTGATGCCAGACAGTTTATCATCGCCAACTGACCAAAACAAAGCGCGATGGCTTGCTATATATTCAGACCTTGTTGTCATTATTGCAAAGATAATAGTTTCTATATCAAATATTTAAGGTGCTATTATCTGAATTTACAGGTGAAAATAGCCCGAGCTTAGGTGCTGGAACTCCATCCTAAAAAAAGCTCAAATGATGTGCAAACTCATAACTCATAACTCATAACTCATCACTCATCACTCATCTCTCATCACTCCAAGGAGTGTTCGCGCTTGCCCCACCCAATCCTCCTGAAACACCTTCCCAGGACTAATGCCCATCGCCCTTGCAAAAGCGATCACCGCATCATCGTCCCAAGAGCTGATCTGGGCGAAAGTGTGGATGCCGAGCGCGGTGAGTTTCTGCTCGGCCACGGCTGTAATACCTTTGATGGATTTAAGGTCGTCGGCGTGTTCGGGAGCAGCGGGGCCGCCTCGGCTGCTGCCGCGGGTGCCGGAGCGTTCGGAATAGGTGGTGAGTTTGATGAGTTCGCGCTGCAAGGTTTCTATTTCTGCGCGGGAGCCGCTGAGTTGTTCGTAGAGGATGTCGCGTTCTTTTTGCAGGGTATCGCGCTCGGCTTGCATGGCGATGGCCGATTGCTCGAAGGTGGCAAGGCGCTGCTGCATGAGCTTGAAATCGCGGTAGATGGTTTCCCAGGCAGCCAGTTCCTGGCGGGCGCGTTCCACCTGGGCGGTGAGCTCGATGTTTTTCTTCCGCAGGTTTTCGGCGAGTATTTCCAGCGCGGCTACTTTTTGTGAAAACTGGGCGGCGTTGGCTTCCGCTTTTTCGATGCGCGCATTGGCCACTTGTGTGTCGGGCATGAGGCTGGCCCGTTCATTTTCAAGCCATTGTACCTGCCCTTGCAGGTGACTCAGCTCCAGCGATGCGCGGCGGAAATCGGCTTCCCGCAAATCGTGCTGGTGTTTGATATGGGTATACAGCCGGGCAAGGGTGTTTTTTTCCTGTTCGATCCGGGTAAGCACTTCCCGCACTTCTTTTTCCAGGGTGTTGGCACGCAAGGTCCAGCCGATGATGGTGCCAGACAAGGTGAAGATGGCCCACATCAACCAGAAAAAAATTGGATCTTGCAGTAAATCGCCCATTTTTTAGTTGATCGTTGTTCGTTGCTCGTTGTTCGTTTCCGAGCGCTTGGTTGTTTCGTTGGTTGTTTCGTTGTTGGTTGCGTGCCGGTGTTAGCTTTAGCGTAAGAAGGTTCGTTTCCGAGCCTTTGGTCAATTCGTTATTGGATTCGTGGATAGTTGCTCGTTTCTCTTGAACTTGATGCCTTACCCGAATGCCCTAGCGCCCGTCCACCGTCAACCGTCCACGTTTAATCTCAAAAGTAGCAGAAAATGTGCCGTAATTCATCGTTTTTTGTGGCGATTGTTCGTTGTTTGAATTTTAAGGCAACAGAAACAAACCATTGCCGTTTTTTGAGCGTCATTTTATTTTCAAGACACAAATTTCTAAACTTTTTGATAATCAAGCACTTAGATTTTTCTGACATGGCTTTTATTAGCAAAAAAACACCACCATGAAGGGGCAATACCTCTGGAGAGCGCCCTGGAAAGGGGTTGGAAAAATATGAGCGAATACCTCAAAATAATTGTAGAGCGCCTGATTTTCAGCGCTTTTTTCATGGTCATTTGTTTTCAGGTGTCGTGGTGCCAGGCTGATTCTATCCAAATAGTCTGGCTAAAAATCGAGCGCATCCACATTACAGGCAACAAAAAAACCAGGGCGGCGACCATACTCCGGGAGCTGGAATTCGGCGTCGGCGACTCGGTTCGCCAAGCAGACCTCTACCCTGCCCTGGAGCGCAATCGGTTGCGTGTGCTGAACCTCAGCATTTTCGCCAGGGCGGAAATGCTGGTTGCCGATAGCGACTCAACGGGCGGCATTTCTTTGGCTATCCATGTAACAGAGGGCTGGTACATCCTGCCCGTGCCGCTGCTCTCCCTCGCCGACCGCAATTTCAACGTGTGGTGGAAAGAATTCAACCATTCCTTCAAACGGGTCAATTATGGCATCGACTGGACGCAGCTCAACCTCACCGGCCGCGCCGATGCCTTAAAAGCAAAAGCCCAATTTGGCTACACCAACCGCTACGAGCTGCAATACCGATCGCCAAGCCTCAATCGGGCGCGCACCATGGGCTTTGAAACCAGCATTTCCTACAGCAGGGCCCATGAAGTATCGTACAACACTGTTGGCAATAAACTCTTGTTCGTGAAAATCCCGGAAACCTGGCTCATAGAACAGCTCTATATTTCTGGCACCTTCACCTCGCGCCCGAAATATTTCACCACGCAATCCCTCACGCTGGAATACCGCGACAACCGTATTAATGACACCATTGCCCGGTCTTTCAATGCGGATTACTACCTGAATGGCGCTTTGCGACAACGCCATACCAGCGCCATTTACGGCATCATCATCGACCACCGGGATGTCAGGCCCTACCCCATGCGCGGATGGCGGGCTGTTGGCGAAGTGCGCTGGAATGGGCTCTTGCCCAGCGACGA
>Ga0335398_10007693_pt1 | contig 13076 bp, 8 predicted proteins | sample BON03_FD_205742 | JGI IMG/M metagenome (GOLD analysis project Ga0335398, IMG submission 205742) | Freshwater microbial communities from Lake Bonney liftoff mats and glacier meltwater in Antarctica - BON-03 (spades assembly) (version 2) | ecosystem: Environmental > Aquatic > Freshwater > Ice >...
TCTTCCATTTCCGCTACTCGGATTTTTCCGTTGTCGAGTAGCTCAATTACCGCGCGAATCGCCTTTTTGGTTTCCCAATTTTGAAGAAGCGACCGATCTGTCCAAGCTGCCTCAATTGTTTTAATGTACGATGTCATATATTGTTATAAGAGAAATTATTCAAAAAGAAGGGAATTGTTTAACCCGTAAGCAGCACGGCAATCAGGTAATCGGCCAGCAAAATAAATATATCGCTGAACACCACAGCACGCGTGCTTGCATGACCAAGCTCGATGCTGCCACCTTTAACAAAGTAGCCTTGATAACATGAAACAGATGTTAGAATGTACGCAAAAACGAAAGATTTGACGTACATCATGAATACATTGTACGGAACAAAAAAGGAACGAACCCCGCGAATGTATTCGTCATCTGTAATCAATCCAGTGGGTACGGTCGACAAATATCCACCGATTATCGCCACAAAAGCCGAGAAGGTGACTAGCAATGGAATTACCACCAGTGCAGCGATTACCTTTGGCATTATCAGGTAAGCTGCGGTGTTTACCCCCATTACTTCCATCGCATCTATATGCTCTTTTTGGCGCATACCGCCAATTTCAGCCGCCATGTTGGAGCCAACTTTTCCGGCAAGCACCAAGCCTGTTATGGTAGGTGAGAGCTCGATGAGGGCCAAATCACGTACAATGTAGCCAATATAGTACCGTGGCACCATCTGGCCATCTAACTGATAGGCGAACTGCAAAGCCGCCACCGCCCCGATAAAAACCGAGATCAAGCATACGATCAACAAAGAGCCCACACCGATGTCGTTCATTTGCCGCGCAGTTTCCTTCCAATACATGGAAAGTTTCTCCGGGCGCTTGAACGCCTGCTTCATCATCAGAAGATACTGACCAAAGTCGTAGAGGTAATTGTATTTTTTGAGCAATTGAAACATTTAATAAATTGAGTTTCTGAGTATTTGAATTCGTACCTTTTCGAAATGGTGCCCCCTTTTTGCCAAACAGCCCAGCATAACGGGTATACACAAGCTATCTTTTGGCCTTGTTTAGGCGAAGGTGCAAAAATCGGCTTAAAAGGTCAGTTTTTTTTGAAAAACTTTACGCCCAAGAAAAACAGACCCTTTATTAGCCAAAACCAGGCCGCAAAACCCCAAGCTCAACAGGGTTAACTGACAATAAGCGCAACGCGAACAAACAACGAACAACGAACAACGAAAATGACAGCAGTAATCACTGGCGCAACTAAAGGTTTGGGGCGTGCCGCCGCCGAAATATTTGCCGCAAACGGCTTCGACCTTTGTGTCTGTTCCAGAACCGCAAGCGACCTGGAGGAGATGAAGGCGGTTTGGATGCAACAATTTCCAGACCGCAAACTGTTCACTTTTACCGTTGATTTGAGCAAGAAGCAGGATGTTTTGGCCTTTGGAAAGTTTGTTCAGGATACCTGGCCCCAACTCGATGTACTGCTGAACAATGCCGGACTTTACCTCCCCGGCCTGGTAACGGAAGAGCCCGATGGCCATTTGGAAACCTTAATGGATACCAATTTATACAGCGCCTACCACCTTACACGGGCACTGCTACCCATGATGTTGCCACAAAAACGTGGCTATGTATTTAATATGTGCAGCATCGCCAGCTTTTTGGCTTACCCGAATGCCAGCTCGTACAGCATTTCCAAATTTGCCTTGTTGGGTTTCTCCAGGGTTTTGCGGGAAGAACTAAAGGAGGCTGGCATCAAAGTAACCGCAATCATGCCTGGCGTGACCTGGTCGGATGCCTGGAAAGGCGCAACGATTCCCGTTCAGCGCCTAATGCTCGCCTCAGACGTCGCCAAAGCTATTTGGGGCTGTTACACCCTCTCTGATGCTGCGGTGGTGGAGGAGTTGGTGTTGCGGCCGCAATTGGGGGACCTTTAGGGAGGGCAGGTTTCAGGGTTTACGCGATTGGTTCGTGGCCTTGAAACGGTATTTCAAATTTAACAACCAATCGCGTAAACCCTGAAACCATGAAACCATGAAACCATGAAACCCCTCAATAAGTAGCTACCAGCGCCATTAAATCCTTCAAATACCGCCGCTTTACCGGTTCCCGCAGGGTTTGGTTGGTAACGGTATGAAACCTGTGTGCGGCGAGGAACCCCACTTGAAGGCGATTCCAGGATTGTTCGTCCTGAAGGATATTGTAGGCTTGGAGTTCTTCGAAAAGGGAATTGCCAATTTTGAAAAAATCCGGGCGGCCCAGGTAATCGAGATCCGCATCGCAGAGAATTTCTTCCATCAAGGTTTGCGGAGATTGCGGAATCTTAGTGGCCATAATCATCCCGCATATTGTTTCAATATCACTGTCTGAATATCCTAAATTGGGCAATACTTGTTGGGCCATCAAACAGCCTTCTGCTTCGTGACCAGCGTGTTTGTTTTTCACAAAGCCAGCATCGTGGAAAAGGGCTGCCGTTTTTACAAGCATTAAGGCATGACCCCTTACCCCTTCACTTTCACAAATTTCCGCTGCCATCTTGAGCACATCCAGTGTATGATGGATACCGTGATACCCGAGCTGCTCCGACAGCTCGGCGCGGAGTCTGGAAAGAATATATTGTTTGGCAGCGCGGTAATCCATGTTACTTTGATCGGACGTCAATACGGAAGATGAACGTTGACGGGTATGATTTGTTGGAAGTGCAGGCCAAAATTGCGGCTTTTCTCAAAATAATAGGGCATGTAGAAAAATAATTTCCCACATACTCCAATATTATGTCGCTTTTGGCCAAAAATCTGCCGGTAGCCTGATACTTTTTCATAATTTTGCGTCTATTGTTGGTGACCCACAAGGTCAGATTCAATTTTGAACAAAGCCATTTCTTATAAAAAACAACCTATTGATTATGAATTTAATGGACATCCTTCAAGGCCAAGTTTCCGACGACATGGTCGGCCAACTCAGCAACTACATCGGTGCCTCACCTGAACAAACAGCTCAAGCAACCAATGGCATTTTCGCCACTTTGGTCGGAGGTTTGGCAAACAATGCATCCCATGAAGGAGGCCTGTCTTCCCTCAGTGCCGCGCTCGACCGCGACCACGATGGCAGTATACTGGACGATGTGTTTGGCATGTTGGGCGGAATGATTCAGGGCGGCAACACACAAGCTTCAGGCGCGACCAATGGCTCGGGTATTCTCGGACACATCCTGGGCGACAAACAAGAGACCGCTGCGTCACAAATCGGTGAATCCTCTGGCCTCAGCATGAGCCAAGTGATGAAACTGATGCCTATCCTCGCTCCTATTGTGATGAGCGTGCTCGGCAAAACCAAAAGGACTGGCGGACTCGACCTTGGCGGCCTTGCCGGCGTATTGATGGGTTCTGCCCAAAGTGCGCAGCAACAACCAGGCATGAGTGATTTGATCGGCTCTGTGCTGGGTCAAGTGCTTGGCGGTGGTCAGCAACAAGCGCAAGGCCAGCCACAAGGCGGCGGCGGTTTGCTCGGCGGACTGCTCGGCGGTTTGTTCGGAAAAAAATAATATCGCTTAATATCTGTTTTTACGGGAGCCACTTCGAGTGTTCGGGGTGGCTCTTGTTGTAAAAACCTCGTGGGTCTAAAACCTCAGAACCCTCCCTAAAAAGCGCTGCTTTTGAGGGAGGGTTCTGAGGTTTTAGACCTACGAGGTTTGGGCCATGTCACCGTATTTGTCCATACCGGACGATTTCCATGAACCAAATGCTGAAGAACAAGTCAGGGCATTCTACCTTTGCCCAGCAACTTGACAAGCCAAGCAAGTGTGAATAATTATCACATTATCAAATTATCCAATTATCACATTCCGCATTTCCGCATGAAAAGACTTTTATTCCTTTCCATACTATCCTTATTTTCTAGACTGGCACAAGCACAGGATCAAAACAGCCGCATCAGCGGTGGACTACAATCGAACGGCAACTTTTTTATTGCCGACGAAAAGCGGGTAGGTTCGGGCATCCCTCAGTACGATTATCAAAAATTTGGCGCGGAAAGCTGGCTAAACCTCAACTATTCCAATTGGGGATTCGACCTGGGCTTGCGTTTCGATCTGTTCAACAACTCCAACCTGCTGAACCCCACCAATTCCTATACCGATCAGGGCATAGGTCGCTGGTTTGTCCGCAAAAACGTGGGCAAACTGGAATTGGAAGGCGGTTACATCTACGACCAAATTGGCTCCGGAATTATCTACCGAGCCTACGAAGAACGCGCCCTGATGATCGATAACGCGCTGTTGGGCGTGAAAGTTGGTTATGCCCTCAATGAGAACTGGAAAATAAAAGGCTTCACTGGCCGCCAAAAGCAGCAGTTCAGCCTGTACAATACCGTGATTCGCGGGGCAAACTTAGAAGGGTTTATCAAGCCGGATTCCATGAAGAACTTTACCCTGGCTCCTGGCATTGGCGTGATTGGACGTACCTACAGCGCTGAAACAGTGGATCAAATCGTGAATACCATTTCGACTTATACCCCGCAGGACAGCACCGGTGCCCAGTACAACACTTATGCCGCTACCCTGTACAACACCATGACAGCCGGGCGTTTTATCTGGTTTGTAGAAGGTGCCGTAAAATCGTTTGACGTTATCAATGACCCCAATGTGCTTACGGCTAAGGGCGAACAGGGCAAAATCGAGAATAGGAAAGGTTATTCTGTGTACAGCAGTCTGGCCTATTCCCAAAAAGGATTGGGCGTAACATTGGAACTCAAGCGAACCCAAAACTTCTCTTTCCGACAAACCCCATTCAATATCGGGGTGCAGGGGCCAATTAACTTCCTGCCGCCAATGGCCAAGCAGAATACTTACCGCCTTACGACACGTTTTGCCCCGGCTACCCAAGAGATTGACGAGCAAGCCATTCAAATTGACGTGAATTACAAAGTAAATAAAAAACTATCACTTGGATTCAATTTCTCCGATATCCAATTCCCAGACGGCACAGAGCTTTATCGGGAAATAACCCCTGAATTTACCTGGAAACAAAAGCGCAAATGGCAACTGATTGGTGGTGTGCAATTCCTAAAATACAATATCTTTGTGTATCAGGGCAAAGACGACTACGTGAATGCCATCACACCTTTTGCGGAGTATTTGTATAAATTTTCCTCGCGCAAATCCATACGGATCGAGGCACAGTACCTCAACACGAAAGAGGAGTTTGGCTCCTGGGTAAATGCGGTGGTGGAAGTAGGCATGGCCCCCCATTGGCTGATCGCTGTGTCGGACATGTACAAGCTGAAACACAAAGACACCGAGGGTCTTTCCCCGGAAAAAGTGAAATACGACGAACTGCATTTTCCAACGGTTCAGCTAACCTATACCAACAAAGCCAACCGCATTGGCCTGGCTTGGGTAAAACAAGTGGAAGGCATCAACTGTGCTGGCGGTATTTGCCGCTATGAGCCCGCATTTTCAGGCGTGAGATTGCAGGTTAGTTCCTCGTTCTAAACACAAGGCTTCTTTGCCACAAAATATGATTTTATGAAAAAATTACTGTTATTCTCAGGTTTTACAGCGCTATTATTCCTTGGCTGCAAGGAAAAGGAACTCATCATCCCGGAACTTTCCGTTGGTAAGCGCCGGGTACTTATAGAAGAAATGACGGGCGTTAAATGTACGGCTTGCCCGGGCGGCGCTCGGGTATTGACTAATTTGCAGAGTACTTATGGCAAAGAAAACCTGATTGTCGTCTCTATTCACGCGGCCCCTAGTTTCTCAGACCCCTATACTGGCACTGATGGGAGCAAATATGATTTCCGGACTGCCAATGGCAAGCTGCTGGTTGATAACATTGGGCCATTTATTGGGGTGCCTTGTGCTTCTATCGCACGTTTTTTATCCCCAACCTTCACCTTGTCGCGTTTTGTGGTGCCCAGCTCTTCCTGGCCTGGTCTTGTCGCAAACGAGTTTAAGAAGGATTACGGCCTCGGTCTTTTTGTGAAAAACGAATACAACCCTACAACCCGGCAATTGGATATCCTCGTCAATATTGCGCCTGAAAGTACTATTGCCGGCAACAACAAGCTTACCGTTGTCATCACCCAGGACAGCATCGTCGACCTACAAAACGACAATGGGACGCTCATCAAGGAATATATGCACCGGCATGTGTTGCGCGACGTCATTTCCCAGCCTACTGGAAATGATATTACAGAAGCGCTGACAGGCGGCGCCTTGATCAGCAAAACATTCAGCTACAAGCTCCCGATAGAATGGGATGCCAAGCATTGCAGCGTAGTGGCGTTTGTGCATCAGCCGGGGCCTGATGATAAGATCGTGTTGCAGGCTGCGGAGGAGCATGTGATTAAGTGAGGCGACATGCTCATTCCAAGGGCATATCCCTTGGGTAGCGCGGCTTTTACAACGACATTGGCTTAATGCCTCGGAGAGGCCAAACGTTTGTAGAAATCTGACGTTTTGTAAATGATGTGCTTATTCCGCATTCCACACTCCGCACTCCGAAATCACTTGACCACTTTCCCTCGCGCCAGCACCCCATTCCTTCCTTCCAAACTCCACGAATACGCCCCCGCCGCCAAATCCCGCACATCCAACACCGCCCGTTCGCCCAGCACATCTACCCCGCCCCCGGCTAACGCTCGCCCCAGCGCATCCCGCAGCACAAAACGATACGCCCCAGCGGGCAAGCCCGGTGCTTGCAGCTCCAGCCGCTCCCGCATCGGGTTGGGCCATACCTGCACTGTAAGATCGGCGATCTCCGTACTACCGCTCACAAGCTTCACTTGTGCGGTGGCGGTGGTGCTGCAACCGTTTGCATCGGTCACAGTGACCGTGTAGATGGCTGGCGGCAGCCCGCCGATGGTCATCGTGCTCCCGCTGTTGCTCCACGCGTAGGTGTGCGGGGCTGTGCCGCCGCTGACATTGGCCGTGGCAATACCGTTGGGGCTTTGTATGGAACTAGCCGGCATGGTCAGGATGCTGGCTTGCAGCAGCCCCGGATCGCTGAGGGTGAAGGTGAAAGTGGCCGTGCAGCCATAAAAATCTGTGGCAGTGACGGTGTACATGCCTGGCCCGATGCCCGTGAGCAGGGAATCGTTGCTGCCCGTGGGCGACCAGAGATACTGAAAAGGCGCTTTGCCGTTCGCCGGGGCGGCGCTGATCATGGCATCGGCGGCGCCGAAGCAGGAAATGGCTTCACCGTCGACCATGAGGGTGATGTTGCCTTGCTTGGTGATGGTCATTTGGGTGGAATTGTGGCAGCCGTTGTGGTCAGTTACCGTGACCTGGTAGTTTCCGGCGGGCAGCATGGCGCGCAGGCTGTCGGTGGCGGCCTTTTCCCATAAAAAGGAATAGGGCGCGCTGCCGTTGCTGACAGATACGGTGGCACTGCCGCCGAGTGGGGAGCCGCATTGGATGTTATGGGTGAGCGGAGACAGTTCGGGGGGCTGGGCTGTTGTGATATTCAGCGTATCGGACAGTTTCCTGCCCCGGGCATCGGTGACGATGTAGCTGTAGTCACCAGGTGGCAGATCAGTGATTTCCGGGCCGTTGCCGGCGGAGGGCAGCCACTGGTAGGTGTAGGGTTCGCAGCCGTTGGTGGGACTGATGGTGATGGCACCGCCGGGTGCGCCGGTGCAGGCGGGGAGGATGTTTGGGGTGGTTGCGAGGGCGAAGGCGGGGGATTCGTAGGCGCCGATGTCGACGGTGGATTCCAATATTCTTGGCGACCCATCAAAATCCTGGCCAATTCCATATGCTTGAAGTATGGAGTTATCGCCTGCATTAATGGCCGGAGAGCAGGGCTGCAAGTGAAAATTGCCCGCGGCAGTATCGACAAAAAAGGCATCTGTTGCAAAAACATTCCCTGTTCCGCAAATAATCGGGCCAGGAAGGGTCGAACATTCTACGTCCAGCAGGTTGTGAGCAAGGTAAAGAGAGTCCCAGTTCAGCCTAAATGGAATAATACGCGCTCCAGTGGCAGCATCCGTATTGTTGATAAAAATATTGTTGCGCAATGAAGCTAGTGGAAAGCCATAGAAATGGATAGAATTACTTACTACAGTTACCTTGTTATTCACAAATATATTATTGAATACCTGAGCCGGCTGCTGTGAACCAGCTGAAAAACCGATACCAAAAGAGAGAACGTGATTTCCGTTTTCTCCTCCTAGAATATTGTTATTAAATAAAAGATTGTTGTAGATCAATAATTTAGAGTCTGGATTTGCAATTGCTCCTCCCCCAAGTGGACACACAGCATTATTAAATGCAATATTTCTAGAAATCTCAACATTTTTTCCATATCCGCCAATGGCTACTTCTGATGCTGAAATTGAATACGCAGGAAAATAAGCAGCATTATTGTATATTAAGTTTTTGTCTACTCTCGAAAAAAACCTTGGATAAACTTGTATCACATTGCCAGAGGAAGAAATGTTGCTAAAAATCTTATTTGAATAAATAATAAGAGTATCCAGAGAGGGGCCGTCGACAGTAGATGCCTCAATTGTAATTATTCCTGAATTACTTGGATCGTTAATGCCTTGTTTGTTGTTAGAGATAATAGATCTTGTTAATTTGACCACGGTTTGATATTCTTGCGCCGAATTATCTTCGACATATAAAACACTTTGTTTTGTATCAGAATAGTTGTTGGAGATTTCAGTACTATCAATCGTGATTTTCAAGGAAAAAGAACCAAATTTAGGCATGTACATAAACCCTCCAAAATGATAGGCAGTATTTTGCGTAATGACACAATGTTGGAAATTCAACGTTCCAGTGCCGTAAGTGTTGGCATAATAGATGCCCCCAGCTTGATATGATGCTGAATTTCGCTCAAACCTACAATCCCTGAACTCATCCCCCCGGTCAACTGTAATCCCGCCTGTCATGTAAATCGCACCACCCTGGAAAAGAGATTTATTGTTGATAAAATTACAGTTGTAAAAAAGAGGCATACAGCCAGTGCTCCCTTGTCCGTTGATAAAAATTGCCCCGCCCTTAGATTTTGCGGCATTGTCCAGAAAGTTGCAGTTTTTGAAAACCGGAAGCGCTTTGCCATTCTTTGCTTCGATATATACAGCGCCTCCGCTCAAAGTCGGGGCGTTGTTGAAAAAACTGGTATCGCTGACAGCGTAGCCATGCCGAAACGTGAGCCCATCAATAAGCGTACTGGTATCTGGATATGCCATATACAGGAGGGTATAGGAGTTGTCTGTGCTGTCAAGTGGGTTGCCGATGTTGCCGCTCAATACCACAGGGTTCGCAGATAAATTTCTTTGGCCAAGGCTACTCTCCCAGCCTGAAAAGCCCCCATAAATTTTAACCTTACTTTTAAGTGCGAAGTATTTATCGCGATTTGTTCCAGTATCAGGCTGGTATTCGCCCGTTGCCACCCAAATAAAATCTCCGGCTACAGCGGCGGTAAAGGCGCTTTGTAAATTGGTAAAAGCATCTCCCCAGTTCAAACCCGAATTGAAGCCAACTGCAGCTTTGTTTACATGCCAGGTAGTTGATTGGCAAAAAAGGTTGGAGGAGAAAAAGAAAATTATGATACTGAGCGGGAAAAACCTGTCCATAGGAAATTGATTGATTCGTGGTGAATGGATCATAAAATGGAATTTGCTGCCTGATCATCGAGATTGGTCAGCAGTAAAGGAGACAAGCTCAATGAGTGGATAAGGCGATGGCTTTGAAGCAGTGCCATACGCCTTATCCTTCATTGATGGCTTATCTCATGAGCTTAACTACGCGTTTTTGGATTTTTTGCCCTTCAAATTGAAGCGTGAGGAAATAAACTCCTGGTTGAAGTGTTGAAATTCGATTGATTTCAAAAACGTTTTCTCCAGATTTCAGGTCTATCGGATTTTGCAAATAGCTATACCCTTTGCTATCAGAAAGCGATAAAGTGGCTTTTCCAGATTTTTCCGAAAAAACATAGCCTGTTAAGTTTTCCTGAAAAGGATTGGGTGCAAACTCAAAATTTAATTCGACGTTTCTTGTCGCTTCGGCTTCATCCCATTCGAGCTTGACATTGAACTCCGTTCCATCCTCTTTGTAAACGAGGTTTTCTAGCACATCATTTGATGTCCAGCATATTGGGCCTGGGTTTCTAGCAGCCTGATTTTTGGGTTCAAATATCAACGTAAACAGCAGTTTGTTTTTTGGAAGCGGGGTTTGCCCATCAAGCGGATACCAGGCGAAATAGACCTTTCCATCCTGTTGCTGGGTTCTGCCGAAGTTGACTTCGTTGATTTCGGGCAATTCATGGTTCAGGACAATGTCTTTCAAGGTGTACAAAGCCGGGTCAAATTGGAAGCCAGCCTGTGCTGCGATCAAATCAAAGGGCGCGTTTGACCAAACAGGCACCTCTATCTCCTCTGTTGCCCCTCTTTTTTGTAACCTTTTGGCTTTGAAAAACGGATCCGCTTCAAGCGCGGCTGAAGGTCTTTGGACACCACAAACACAAGTTTGGTTTACATCACCAACTTTCACCGCGAAAAAAACTTCTGGACTGACAGAGCCATTGGGTGGCACTGGCAAAATATTGGAACCAGCATAGGGAGGGAATAAAGGATTTGGTGAATTAAAGGAATAACCATCGTTGAAATACCACCATGAAGGGGCACCGTTTGGCCCAAAATCAGAATAAATACCTAAAATACACTTTCTAATTTCAGAAACATCGAAGGTTGAAATAGCCGAGGGAGAACTTAGTACGGCATCTGCTGCAATCCAGTTTTTCGCTCCTAGAAGCGGACTAATTCCTAAAATATGCTTCGTTATCAACACCAAATCGTAGGTTGTGACCCCGCAAAGATAATTCGGAACGACAGCTTCCGCACGCAACTGAAAAGGTGCTTTGCTTTGATCCGGACAAAAAGAGAACTCATCTTCGCAACCAACATCGTTAACAGGGTGGTAAGCTGGATCCGACAAGCTTTCCAGCGTTACCTTGTAGAAGGGGGCGGGTAAAAGTGTTGAATTTTTATCAACTACGACTTTTGCGCGCACCTTGGGATCACAAGCTGGCCATTGCGCAGGATCAAAAGTTACCCCCAGCGCACAAGTAGATCCAGCGACTGTCGCTTCAGCTTGAACCACGTAATAACGGACGCAATTGGAATTAACTGCAAATGGGATAAGCACTTCTGCGCCGCTGGCCAGCGATAAAGGAGTGTTTTGTTCATATTTGTACTCCCAAAAGCCTGAAGTTGGGTTGTGTATTAAAGTCCCGCAAGACGAACAGGGCAAGGTACTTGTTAAGGCTCCTGGCATGCTGGTACTGCTCAGGTCAAAAGCAAAAAATAATTTCAACGACGAAAGGTTGAGCGGCCCGCTTGCGTCATGTGTAAGTGTATAACGCACGCCTGTATTACAATCCTGGCCGAGATAGCGAGTTGGTAAAACTTTGAGCGTATTGGCACACGCTGCGTAGCCTGGTATCGTCAATGTGGCATTTGTGCTGCTCAACGAACAAATAGTGTAATTTGCTGAACCGCCACCCTGAGTAAAAGCAATCCTCCCAAGTGTCATGGAACAACCAAATGTGACACCTTGGGACAGATTAAATTGTCCATCTACTCTAAGCAGCAATATAGTAGCAGTACCCGTCGTCGACGCTGTTGTAAATGGTAAAGGATCTATGTAAAAATCAAATGACCCATCAGCGTTTTTCCTTTTCGAATGATGAAGCTGAGGGCCCCCTAAAATTGGATCAAACTTTATTTCTAAATTGTTTATCCCATTCATTTGAGGAACAATATGTACGATAAAATCGGACTCATGTAAAACGCCAGGAATAAGATTATTTAATTTTATTTCGATATAGGTATTGCCAAAAGCATATAACAGTTCAAAACTTACCGTTTTTGCCGGATTACAAATTGCTGGATTTAAGAACTCCATCAAATAATTTGACTGTCCTTGGCATTGGTTAACAGCCATGGTTCCTACAGGACAATTGTACGTCTTGCAGTCTCTGATTTCGGCAGACAAATTGGTAAAATCAATTATGTCTCCAGGCACTCCGTCAACAACAATTGTAAATAGTAAGACTTCTGATGCGTCAGGGAAAGTCAGTGTTTCTCCTAGCTCTCCTCCATTACAACTTTGGTTAGTACCTACGATCCAGGTCACTTCTCCGCTTTCCGTAACGGTTAAGTACTGATAATAAGGATTGGGAGAGCCAATAGTCCCCTTAGAAAATAGCTCGGTTTTTTCGAGATTGATCCGTGAAGTGAAGCCGTTCACAGCCACCAAACCGCTAAATGATAAGTAATTAAAATTCCAAGTAGCTGGTAAATTCATTTGATTCGGATTGTTGGGCAACACTTTCAGCTTTATCTTGTAAATAGCTTGAAAGGCTCCTGGATTATTCGGGTTTGGAGGATAGGAATTAATGTCAGGTAAGACCTTACAAACTTCAAATTGAAAAGGGGAACATTGTGGGATTGGAACCTGCGCTTTTAGTGTTTTTTGAACTAAAAGTAGATTTAGCAGCAGAAGCAAAAAGCCCCCCCCCATTTTTTGCAAAATAATGTTTTGTTAACCATGTTAAATTAGATTTAAATTGTGAAAAATTGAAATTGAAAAACATAGCATGAGATAATATACTTTGAACCAAATCAAAAGCCTAAAGGACAGCCCCGCGCCCATTGGCGGGAAGCATACACACAGGAAGGAAATAAATAGAAAATAGCATGCCGTGCGTATTCAAGGCATTGGAACCTTTCGCGTACTAGCGGTAATGTCGTCTATTTTACCCGCCATAGCCTTCCTGCCGTCGCCAAGGCTATGGCAGGTAAAAGCGAAGGTGGGTAAGTGTCGGAACGGTGTGGGATTATCAGAAAAAAGCGCGTGTCGAACCTAGTCGAGTTTACCCGCCGTAGCCTTCCTGCCGTCGCCAAGGCTATGGCAGGTAAAAGCGAAGGAGGGTGGGGAACGGTCGGGTAATTGCTACGTGTCCCGCCTTCGCAAAAAAAGCTACGGCGGGTAAACAGGTAAATTCATGGAGTCTCAGTGTAGGGTGATGGGTCGGAAAATTGCAAAAGGTGATAACAAAGATAGCGCGGGAAATTTTA
>Ga0335398_10007695_pt1 | contig 13075 bp, 13 predicted proteins | sample BON03_FD_205742 | JGI IMG/M metagenome (GOLD analysis project Ga0335398, IMG submission 205742) | Freshwater microbial communities from Lake Bonney liftoff mats and glacier meltwater in Antarctica - BON-03 (spades assembly) (version 2) | ecosystem: Environmental > Aquatic > Freshwater > Ice >...
CAGACCGAAAAGCCAGGAGTTGGCGGCAGCCATCCAATGGTACTCACACGCCCGCGCCTGCCACTTCTGCAGGGCGCGCTGTTTAGTATTGTGGGTGTACAACAATCTGGTGAGCACGCCAGACACGGATAATGTGCAGTTGGGACTGTCACTGGGGCACGTCGATGAATGGCTGCCCATGTGCACCCGTCGCCGTCGCGCTTCTGCACACATGCAGAGAACCCCTCAAACACGTGCCTTCAGAGTGGCGCAGCGCAGCTCGGCTCCGGGCAAAGGCAGCGCTGGGAAGAGCAGGTCGACCATCGCAATCTCTGCCACTTGCGCTGCCAGGTGCTGAACTTGACCTGCAGCTGCCATTTCACCAGGCAATGCTATACGGACAGGCACGCAACTTTTGAGCTAACCAGCCCCCCTGTGCGACCACCCTGCCGGCAACCACGCATCTGTGTGCCCTCCACAGCCCTGCCTGCAGCCTGGTTGACTGGGGCAGAGCCTGACAGCAGAGGGCGGCGGATTGGGCGTGTTTTCAACAATTTTTGATTTTTCGGAAACACCCCCAAATTTTGGAGGTGTTTCCAAAAAACTTCTGCGAGGTTCGGGTTTGCGGAAAGTGTCTCTGTTTTACTCACCAATTTTTCCCAGCTTGGAGAAAGAGACCCAATTCCATTGTTTTTTAATTTTCTATTCGATAGAAAACCGTCTGAAAACGTATCGTTTATTCTGTTTTGTAAGCACCTTGCAAAAATAATAGTGCGGACTTTGGAAATAGATGAATTGAACTAGACCCAAATCTGTGTGAACGGAAAGCATGTGGCTGTTTAGATTTGTATTGTAGTCTTGATTTGGATCTGCATAGGAATTTGTACACAAGCAAATCTGTCCAAATCGTAGTACACAAAATCTATGCATTCATTGATGTATTGAAACACTCAACTGCATACATGCTGAGAGTGAACATAGATGGGAAAAAGTCAATGTGTCAATTTTCCTATGCCAAACCAGAAATAAGGTCATTGCATGTAAGAACCCAACAAAATAATGACGGACAATTGTTGAATTAGGCAAACGGAATTAGACTTGCACATACAATTTAAATAACATGTAAGTAAATATTTCGTTATCTTCGGTCTTAACTGAATTTTTCCGTTCTCAGCAAAAGTTGTGATTTGAAGTGTAAATTAATCGGCATCTGGAGATTTGTACTGTACGACCCATTGGGTACGACTGTTCGAACAGCACATGGGGCCGATACGTTGACTTTGGTCCCAACCGACCCTGGTTCGAGTCCCAGGTGTAGCAGTAATCGCTTTGTGACATACTTCTTTTTGGTCTCCATGCCGGGTGAGTACACAGTGACTCAGCATTACCAAGTGACTAGCAAGGGTTGGGAGGCTTTCCAGATGTGTGCATTTCTGTGGAATGCACTCACAGTGCTTGCCAAAAATAGTGCATGGCAGTGTGTATCAAGAAAACAAAACAAAACAAAACAAGCCACAGACTTATCATCAAGTTAAGAAAGAAAGAAAGAAAGTTACAAGTTTCAAGTTCTTTCTTATATCCTACGTGACTACAGGTTGGAATTTCTACTCCAAATCAAACAAGAAATACCCGAGAGTGTTTGTCTGGTCTGTTTGTATGTGTTTGTGTCTACGATTGTACTCTTAAACCCTTGCATTGAGGCTGCACTGGCTTCCGAGCTACTCACTACCAACCATTCCACTGGATTCATGGGCAATCCTTTATGACTGCGTTGCGTAGTGGAGGTTCATGTCAGCAAAACAAAACAAAAGCCGTCTGCAGGAAAGCCTTTGGAAGAACTTGATAAGAAATGGTGAGACTGTCAACCATTTTCATGCGGGAGCTCCTGCGTGACTGGTTATCACTGTCCACCATGTGTGGGCATACATTTGTGTTCGCTGCGGCGTTGCGTGGTGGCATTTCACGTCAACATAACGAAATATATGGGCAGTGGGACAAACAAACGTGCTCTGGGCCAGCACAACGTAAATGCATTAATTGCTAATACATCAATTACATATTACATCAACAGAACAGTCATCCCATCAGGTGTCACGGTACACTGCAGAGAAGGGGGCTTCTGGAGAGTCATGGACTCTCAGAGACTCCTATTGTACAGAGAAACACTTCTGATACGTTTACACCAAGATTGATTAGGACTTAACAAGTTTGCTCGTGTGAATGAAGTATTTTGGATTCAGTGGTGATGGTTGGCGTTGTTGTCCCCGTCCTTGCTGACAACCCGCCTGCATACAGCCTTGTGCTCGTCTCGTTACATCAGGATTCATCAAAAAAAGAATCTTACATGCGGCGCAAGTGGAAAAATAAACTGCCTGCGGTGCAAGAAAATCTTGTCAGCGGTGTAAACTACTTCTCCCCTGACCTCCTGCACCTCACAAGAAGCTTCGTCTCAAAATTTGCTTGATTTTAACTGAAAGCGATCAAGAGAAGCGCTTCTCTCTTTCGTAAAGAAGTCATCATATTACCAAACCCCTAGGGGAACGAACATCAGCATGACTGTCACAGTAGAGAGCTTTCAACAAGAGAGTGAAAGAGAAGGGCTCCTCTTTCCCTCAAAACAGTTCTTTAATTGACACAACCCCAGTCGATCGTCATTGTGATCGTAATGGTGTAGAGCAAACAAACAAAACATATAGTATCCCTCAAGGGTGCGTATGCGTGGGGTGTCAACTCCACAATTACCAAGCACACAGACTCTGATGGTTACAATGTGTTCACAGACACGTCAATGCGCGTGGCGCAATGCTTTCACGAAAACAGTTGAAAAGGAGCCAGTCCATGATTTCATGTGTACTTAAAAACTTCTGTTTTGGAGAGAGTGAAGCAACCAAAAAAATGTCGCCCAAACATCCCGACTGAGCCCGTTTGGTCAGAAAGAACCCCGGGCCAAAAAAAGGTAGTTCCCAACAAAAAAAAGGGCTAGTCAAGAAAACAAGAAAGAAAATTAAAGAAAGAATGGAATGTTTGGGTTTAGGAGTGATCCAGGAATATCTGTGGGACGTTGAAATTTTACGAATTCGAAGAAGGTGTCATATACGAAGAATTAGCGAGCAAACTTGAAAGCGGTAGAAAAATGATAGACGAATTTGGCCCATTGAGTCGACCGTACCTGCCCAAATCGCGAGGGCAACCCGACCTGGCTCTTCAGGTGGATACCAAAACCTCTTTTTTTCTTCGTTCAAAAAAAGTACGCCCCCACCCAGGCTCTCGTTGACGACTAACAAAATAAAATCTCAAAACTTCTGATTTAATTTTTTGTTGGTTCGACTGCAAGAGTACAGAATTTAGTAGCGACCATATCAACATTTTCGTTTTTTCGTCTTACCTGTCAACTAATCCGTTCTGAACTTTCGCCAAAAAAACGTAAAATCTCTTTCACATGAGTTCAAACAAAGAAATAGAGATATCATATTTTAGGCTACACCCGTGTAACATATGCCAAGACACGTATATGTTAATGGGCTGGCTGCGAGATAGTTGGAAACTCCCCAACTTCATCTGAGGAAACTGCAACTACATTTTTGCTTTTGTTGTTGAAGACGTCAGCGGTTGGTTTCGAATTGAACATACCAGAGTGATGGTCGTCAGAGCGAGTAAGATTTGAAAAGAGAGTTCCCTGCAACATAATTATGATGAGGAATACAATCAGTTGCTGTCCATGATCATGATACTTTTCAAGAGTCCTTGTGTGTGTGTGTAGTGTGAAGTAGAACGTGAGGTGGCGGGCGCAGCGATGTGTGTGTTCTGCGTGGACTGCAAGTAATTACGTGCAGGTGTATGTGTACACGTATAATTTACATTCATGTATGCGTAGATACATATATATACACATACACTCACACACACATACCTTTTTATAGCGCCACATGATGATGGAGATCACGACGATCCAGTAGCCGAGGTAAAAAATGCACATACTAAACGTTGGTGATGCTCGATATCCCAAGAGAGCTCGAAACACGACACCTACATTGCCCTCCTTCAAGATTCCAAAGTCATCGTAACCTGGCCAACCCAAAATGAGTCACAATAAAACATCCAACTATGATAGCATGTTTCAATTGTCCCTTAATTTTCTCAACTAAGACAGCTCTCTGGCACACACTTGCTTCTTTCTTCATGTCGGTCAGACTTTTCGTGATTCGTTTTATATGCAAACCTGATGATTCGGGAATGAAACAGTGCGTTTCGATGACGCCTGTCCAAACTCGACCCATGGTTTCGTGCAAGCACCCGATATTGTAGACAGGGCGATAAAAGAACGGGTGGTTGACGGCTTTAAGTTGAGGTGCGGCGATCTGTTCCAACTCGATCACTGAGTAACTAGAAAGTCCTGCGGCGATAAAAAAAATGAACAACGTCGTGGCTTGGAAAAACCAGTTGGGATCCAGCAGGAAATACTTGCCAACCACCAGCACAAAGATGCCGAAGGCGATTCCGACCAGAATACCAGCAATAGAGCCGACGACGAGGCCGACCTCAGAAGTCGAAGAAGAGATGGGAAGGAGGAAGATAACTGTCTCCACTCCCTGAGAAATACAAAAAAATAAGATCGGAATATTTGATAATGCATGATAAGACAAGTAGAGGACAGTTGATCGTGTACCTCACGGAAAATGGCCGAAAATGTGATGAGAACAATCGCTTTCGCAGTCAGCTCTCCTTCATTGTTTTGGTCCAGAGCTTGGTGTCTAATATTTAAGGCATCCCTAAAATCAGAAACACATCCAAGACATGCCGACCACACTCCTCTAGCTCGAGGAGCATTCTGACTTTCGGCATCGCCCCCTTTTTCAATTCCCTCCTTCTTGTCTTGCATGAGCTTGCCCTCCCATTTGAGGATGAGATCCTTCTCATAATGTGTATATATATATGTATACAATACATGTAGAAAGTACGTGAGATTGAAGATGGGATACATTGAAAGTAATCTACAATACACGCGTTCATACGTGTGTGTGTGTATTTATTTATGTGTATACATATATATGTTGTACATATGTATATATATGTATATATATATTCATATATATCTAGCATATATATATATATACATGTATATATATATAGATATATATATATATATATACCTTAAGCCGTAAAAACTTGAAGGAAATTGCCGTTAAAATATAACAGGCAATGATTGCCAGAACTCCTTCAAAGGCGGCCTTGGCAGCTCCAGGTATCGCCTTGCCGACCGAATAAAAGATGATGAGCAAGATTGCACCAATGATGAAAAACGCGGCAGTGCCCACTATGACGCCAAACCACACCCACTTTTTCATGTGGTGCTGCATCAAAAAAAAACAGAGAGTTTGTGTTGTGCGTGGATTTTTTGGTACATGTATGTGAGAGAGAGAGCACGCGAGTGTGAATATGTGTGAGAGAGACGGAGAGCAAGGTCGAGAGAACGCAAGCGAGTGAGTTTGTGCACAGCATGGGTGTGATGTGATGTTTTGGCAGTGCATGCATGCATTGCGTTTAGGATGTGTGAGGGATGGTGTTGATGCACAATCAATGTGACGATGATTAATGAATTGATGGTTTGACTTGCCACGGACGTGCGAGAGATAGAATGTTTATGCAAGAGAGAGAGCGCGCGCGCGCGCGAGAGGGAGAGCATCTCAGGACTGACCTGCCCCGACTTGTGGAGGGCATTAAGAAGCACTGCAGCAATGACACAGCCCTCCATCGACTCCCGCACGCAGATGACGAACGCTGGGATGCTGAAAGAGTCATCGGCGCTCGAGACAATGACTGCCCCGCCCTCCTCGCAAGTCGCCAGCTCGAGGGTAAGTGCAACAACGAACAGAAAGCCTGTGAGTCCATTGGCATAGTGTCCGTTAAAACATACGGTGGCATAATACATGCCATCAGCCGTGATGGCGGGCAGTTGTTCGACTCGCGGTCCAAGACACGAGCATCATCAAGGGTCACTGTGCAATCGTGACAAACCTGATTTTTGAAGCCACGTACCGCCCAACATCCTGGCCCTTGTGCACGCCTTTGGACGCTGCATCCTTGTGAGGACTCCCTCCAAACTGTCTCGTGCAATCCTAGAAGAATAGTAGACTTTTGAGACAAGACCTGATCCGATGATTTTTTTTTGCACATTGGTGTTTCGTTTCCGAAAAGTACAGGATTCGATGGATTTTTTTTTGAACGGGCTCTAGGAACCAGACTAGGTAGGACCGTCATAATAATATCGACCCTCAGGTCCATTTTTGGTCCGCGAACTCGGAGATCCATTTAAAAACAGGCTGCAGCTTCGACGGGAACGTCACGCCCACACAGACGTACAATGGCACGAATCAGCACGCGTCTCACCAGGGCATCGTCTGTCACTCTGTGTGCCTTACTGCTTGTCGGTGTCCCGGCCTGCTTCGGTGAAGAGGGCGATGCCGCTACTACTGGCACATCCGCTGTGGGCACCGGCCCCTACGCGGGATTCACGACGTGCAACGATGTCTCTGAGCACGCCAAGATCGATCTGGACATCAAGGCGATCCAGGAAGAGATGGGCAAGGATACCGCGGCCGGCTGGACTGAAGCCACGAGCCTCTACGAGAACGGCAAAATGTCTAGCAAGGGCGGTACTCCAGAAGTTCTCCGGACACTCAAGGGCATGAGCCTCAAGATCGACGAACCCTTTGGCAAGCTGTACACCACGTATGAAACTGCGACAAAAATTTCCCCCCACAAAGTGGTGGCTGCCGCTTTGGCAGGAACTGACAGTGCAGACTACGGCAACTTCGCCACCGGCCCACACGCCAACACAACCGATTTCAGGACGGAACTCATCAAGAAGACTCTCAAGGTGTGTGATTTTCCGAGGAAATTTCCGTGTTCACACACTGCTGTATCCCTGACTCTATGCTCTCAACTGTGTTTCTGCAATCCCAACTAACGCCTTGGCAATTTGTCAGTTCCAAGTTTTGCAGCTCTACGCGCTTCACGAGATCGAGGCGGCCGTCGTGAAGTACAAAAAAGGCGAAAGTGCTACCAAGGCCTTAGATGAGTGGTGGGTCTTTTACGTTGGCTCCCTGGAGGATGGAAAGATGACATCTGGCTTCGGTCCTTACATCCTTCCTGAGAAGCGCGATGCTTTCTTCGGTAAGAATCTGATATCACCTGAGAATACCAAATCATCATTGAATGCTGCTGTATATAGATGTACTAAGAAATAAATATTGACACACAGGAACGGACAAGGCCAATTTGGCGAATGGAGGCAAATCGCAGGTGAATGACATGTTGATGAAGGCAACCGTGGAGATGAATGCTCTCATTGCCGATCCTTCAGTCCGAGCCAACGATGTCAAGCTCGACAAGATGCTCAAGTGCATCCGCGGCCAGCTCAAGGTGGCCCTCATCCAGGGCTGCATACAGTATGCCTACAAGACAGACACTACGACGGCATACCCTGGGACCAACACCGCCAAGGCCAAGGGTGAGCTGTGGGCCTTCTGCTCGGGTGTTCTGCCGTTCCTGCACGAAGCGAATACCACCGACGCTGCCACACTCAAGGCTGCCACAGACATCGCTATCATCAAGGACGCCAACCCTTCTTTCGCAACCATCATAGCTGTTTTCACGAAGGCAAATTTCAACAAGATGGGCGTTTTGTGCACGGACATCGGTGGCTTTGTGGCAAGTGGCGAAACCGGCAAAACGGTTACCGCGAACGACTTCCTCATGTGCACAGATGGAACCATTTCAAACACCGATGCCGACACTTCACAGTGCGTTTTCGAGGGCCTGAATTCATCGCCATGTCCTGCATCTGCCGCCCCTGCAACTACTCCTGATCCCAGCAAAAGTACTGCCATCCGCTCTCGACCCGGGATGGCGCTTTCGATGGTTGCTCTCTTTTTGTCTGCCGCGGGTTTGATGAACTAGGATCATTGGTGACAGGAGTCATGTATGCGCAAATCACCAGTCTTATTATATTGTTTATCAATTGGTGAGAAGAATAGAAATTCTAAAAAATGATTAATGAAATACCCTCCAAAAACAATCTGTCCCCTTCTGCTTCGAATCGAACTCCAGCAATTCAAGTAAACGCACAAATGTTAGAGCCTTTTTTGAAATCTGTACTATCTTGATGGATATGGTAGACTGTACACACTGCACACATACACACACACAATAGATCAAGGACAGACTGTTCTGTTTGCCAGTGTGTGTTTGCATGTGTGCTTTGATCGTAGGATATCCCCTTCCCCGGGGGCGTCTTCATTTTTGGTGGCATGTTTCTGTTCGAGGAGGCGGGAGGAACTTGACCAACTATGGGAAAAAATACCCTTGGTGGACAATCCCCCGGAGGGGGGGGTATCCTACTATCAGCTTCATGGATGCATGCATGTGTATGTGTACATGTGTGTGCAGTGCCCTTCTCAATTCCTTATGAGATATGGCAATTCCGTTTCAGATATGGGAATTCCTCTACCGTGTGTTTGCTTTTCCTATGTGTGTGCGGCGCCCTTCTCGACTCTCGAGTTTTTCAATCCATTTTGAAACATGGAAATGTTTCTCTGTGGCACTCACTGTCAGGCTTCTTTGTGCTAGTAAACTTCAAACAACCTTCTGACAGGAAAACTCTGGAATCATTCTCCCCTTGTCTGACGAGAATTTTCATGTTGGTTGTATTACCTTTGTTTGTTTGTTTGTTGGAACAATACCCGAAAAACTGTACTCCGCCTCCTGTGTTGGAAGGGAAGTAAACCCCCTGGAAGTGACCACACACGGGCAGAGGCACAAACCACGTGTGTACCAAAGACAGCGGTACAGACCACGTACTTGTCAATCTGTAGTTGACACTTTACAAGTTGACGGGCTGGTTCGCATCCCTGGACTTACGCCAGCTCCATACAAGGCGCATCCTCAGCCACCGAACGGCGTCCCCCAATGCCTTGTTTCACGTATTGGTTTTGGACGGGGGCCCGGGGAGGGGTAACACCATGAACGATTTGGTGGATAGAGATCGCGTACTGCCCGCCAACACACCCAATCTAAACAAGACCTGACTCACGTACCAGATTCGGGGAAATTGTTGATACATCATCATCGTATTTTTAGCAAAACAGGCACAGCAAGTACACACAGCAAGTCGGGAAGGGCAGCGTACCAGGGTGGTTTCGTTGTAGGTATTGTCATCATACTTTTATGTGCGACAAATATCACGTCAAACATATATCTAAACAATGCAACCTAGACCGTTTGAAGAGTGGATCGAAAAGGAGCACATCGGGTCCTTGATCGACTTGGGAGTCACATTTGTTAATAGATATCAAACGTTGACTAAGGCTAAGTATGACCTACAGGGTGGCGAAGATGTATAATGAATTGGCGAAAGGGTAAGGTTGTGCTTGGGTGGGTTATCATCAAGGATAGGGGAGGTGATCATCATCAACATCGGCAAGGCAACACTAAGGTTTATCCGCGTCATAAACCGTTAGAAGGGGTTCTCTTACCCCAGAGTCCTCCGTGACTATTCTGAGGGTCATACCATAACCCCCCCCTATACAGTGTCTCGTGACACTTTCTCAAACTCACATTCGCACATGGTGCCTTGCACCATTTCTCGCATAACTGTCATACTCAGTCTAAATGAGCATTCCCCACAATTTAAAAACACTATGTGATATAAATCAAGACACACAATACAGAATCAACATACACACCGTCGCGTACGGAGTAAAACGGGAACTCCGCCTTACAAATTCATATAATACATATGAAAATACACACAAAACAAAATTATGTCACATAACTAAAACGTCTGTGCTCCTACGTGTATGCGCATCTACAAAGTTACCCATCGCGTTTGCCACAGGCGCAACTCACAGGTCTCTGCCTTGTAGACACACATACCCGCAGGTCTCTATAAAAAATGAAAATGTGCACCCCAAAGGCACACCGATCTTGATGTCAGCGGGAGTGCATGCCACCACTCGTTGGCCATTAAATGCATCCCGTCTTGTCAGCCCTTGACTGGTCTTTTCGTCAGCCCTTGACTGTTCATCCTGGCTTGTCGGCCTTTGCTGGGTCGTCTCGTCCTCGCTCGTCAGCCCTTGGTTGGCAGGTTGTCTCTTCCTTGACGTGCCACTGCAGCGTATGCAAGCCACACTGGGCTTCCTCCGGTGCACTGTCACGAACATCAAAGCGGTCCAAGTGCCGCTGATGCAGTGTGGAGGCGCTCTATCTCAACCTCGGACAGCCACACAGGTGTGTTGTCCAGAGTGACACGAAGGTAAGAGTAGCCCAATGATGCCAAGACAACCATGGAGTTCAAAGCACACAAATGCGACGAACTGGGGGGTCCAGTGAATGTGATAGGTCCCCAAACTCAGCCCAAGTCATTCAGCACAGATGGTGCAGGCCGTAGAGGACTGCCCGACTGCAACAGCTGATCCAACTGCGCGGACGGCCAATGCACTTGAAAGAGAGAATAAAGTTTATTATAAGACAACCAGCAATAGGAGGAAAAGATGATTATGATTGAGAAAACTCCTGGATCTCAGATGTGCTCCCCAGCACTTGTAACTCCAAATCGATCGACGACATCGGAATCAAATTGTCGTCAATGTACACTTCGCAGTACGGTGTTTCTGTCATCCGACGCCATACGTGCGGCTGGCGCACTCCATGCTGTAGTGCAGCTGCCCGCCGGTCCTGCAGTGATCGCTCTCGGTCGTGGCCCTCTGTATCTGTACTGGCCAACGTGTGCAGGGAGTGGGTCAGTCGTCATACACGTCAGCTGCTGCCAGCTGTTCCCCCCCACCGTCTGCGTCGCCGAGTGTTCTGCGAAAAAATACGTAGTTACTCAAAGGCTGGCCAGTTGTGTCTTACTGCCTTCAGTAGTGATGTCAGAACTGAGTCGCAAGAAAACACGATTCCTTTTTCTGCTCTCTGCCACCGGTCGATCTTGCTTTCCCGCTGCTTGTGCTCCCCGAGGCCTCTGCTACCAAGTATAATGAAATGGCGCAAGGGCAGGGGTGTGCTCGGGTTATCATCAAGGATAGGAGAGGTGATCATCATTAACATTGGCAAGGCAAAACTAAGGTTGATACGCGTCATAAACCCTTAAACGGGCTTCTCTTATTCCATAATCCTCCGTGACTCCTCTGAGGTTCATACCGTAACCCCCCTCCATATTTAGTGTCTCGTGACAAGATGTATAGGATGCCTTATCTTCATAGGTCGCTTTCCACAAAAGAGCCCTATTGTGGCCCTTTTGTGGAAAGAGACATGCAACTTAAGGCATCCCATGCATCTTCGCCACCCTGTACTTTTGGGCTACTTTTTTGCCAGACAACTTCTGCCACTAAAAAGAAAGAAAGCACTACAGCAGTCCCTCCGAATATAGAACCCACTTTTTTTTTGTCCAGGTATTCCTGTTTCTAACAATATTGTGAGGCGGCATAGAATTTCTTCAGTCCTGAATCTAAGTGTGCATCCAAATCCTGGGACTACAAAGAAAGAAAGACAGAATGCTACAGATTCTATCAGCTGGGTTCTACCGTGACAATCCAAGGGACTGCTGTAAGTAAGAAAGAAAACACTCACCATCAAATACACAAACATGCGGCTGTAGAGCCGATCCGAGACCCAGGATTTGTTTTGTTTTGTTTTGTTTTGTTTTCAAGCAAAGTCGACAAGGGGGAACAGAACAGGTATGGGCGCGACGTAGAGATACGTTCATCCTCCTTCCCCTTTTTGTGGCTGTGCTGTAATATATCTTCTTTCTTCGTCACGGTTTAGACTGATCATAGAAAACTCCCTCAGGTGGCAAAACTACAGCCAAGTAGACGATACGAAGCGATTGTGTGAGAATGTGTACGGAAACACACATACACACACACACGCACACACAAATGCGCACACAATCAATCTGTGTACGTGTGTGTGTGTGCGAATATGTGTATTCACTCACAGAGGAGCTCTGGATTAAAGCACCGTCGACTATTTGCATTTTGGCTGTAGTTTGTTGGTCCCACTCTGCAAGGAGATCCATAATTGGGACAAAGATGCTCGTGGAAATCCTGGCAGTAGTGATGATTTTAATCCAGATCTCCTCCTCCCGTGGAAAATGTCAAAATTCCAGCATTGAGCAAAGCACAAAACCAAGGCCGCCACTAAAGTGAAGACAGATGGTGTGTGTGTGTGTGTGTGTGCATGTGCGAATGTATTACGCAAAACGGCACCCACATCCACACGCAAACCCACACGTGTACACTCACCCACATCCACGCCCACACCCAAACTCATATTCCACGCACACACTCACGCACAAGTAAGCACACACTCACACACACCCCCTTTCTCTCTCGACACACACACACACACACACACATACAAATTTCTCGCTCTCTTTCTCTCTCTCTCTCTTTTTCTCTCTCTTTCTCTGTTTCTGTCTCTCTGTCTCTGTCTCTCTGTCTCTGTCTCTCTATATGTGTTTCTGTCTCTCTATCTCTCTACATCTTTCTCTTTCTCTCTCTTTCTCTTTCTCTCTCTCTCTCTCGCGTGCGCTTTCTCTCTTTCTCTCTCTCGCGCGCGTGTGCTTTCTCTCTCTCTGTCTCGCGCGCACGCGCTCCCTTTCTCTCTCTGTCACGCGCGTGCTCTCTCTCTTTCTCTCGCTCTTGCTCCCCCCCTCTCTCTCCCTCTTTCTCTCTCTCTCTCGCTCTCTCCCTTGCGCTCGCTTTCTCTGTCTCTTCGGTAAAAAAACAAATCTTGAAAAGATCAAGTCATTTTGTTTGTGGGTGATTCACCAGTGTATGCGCGTGCGTGAGAGAGACAAAACGTGAATGTGAGTGAGTCCCTCTGCATCAAGCGGGGGGGACAAACCTAGCAATGCGAGCCCCAAAACGCAGACTTAGCGTTGGAGTGAAGTAAAGGACGGGACACCAGTCTTCATGCTCTGACCACACACACACACTCTTTTCCACTCTACACATACACATACAAATATGCATACAACGCCCCCCCCCCCCCTCCCCTTCCCCCCCCCCCCTCCCCCCCCCACCACCCTACCGTC
>Ga0335398_10007700_pt1 | contig 13070 bp, 20 predicted proteins | sample BON03_FD_205742 | JGI IMG/M metagenome (GOLD analysis project Ga0335398, IMG submission 205742) | Freshwater microbial communities from Lake Bonney liftoff mats and glacier meltwater in Antarctica - BON-03 (spades assembly) (version 2) | ecosystem: Environmental > Aquatic > Freshwater > Ice >...
CCTCCTGTTCCCCGGCGCCTGTATTCATATATCACATGACTCATTCATGTATCATGTGACTCATTCATGTATCATGTGACTCACTCATGTATCATGTGACTCACTCATGTATCATGTGACTCACTCATACACCACACTATACAATCACCATACAATCATATCACGACAGACTGAGAAACTTGAATTCCCCGGCACGCTCATGACATATGCGACGTGACTTGTGCATGACATATGCGACGTGACTTGTGCATACATGACATGATATGTGACGGGGCTCATTAATATATGACGTGACTCACTCATACATGACACGACGTGACTCACTCATACATGACACGACGCATTCGTATCACTACAGGCTGAGAAGCTCCTATTTCCCGGCACACTGATAATGTCGCAAGAGGCACTGAAGGTGGGCATGGTAGATGAAGTTGTCCCGCTCGAGAATGTGGAGGCGACTGCTCTCGAGAGGTGTGCTGCTGCTTTCAAGGTACATGTATGTGTATTAGTATATGTATATATGTATACATATGTATATATATGTAAATGTATACATGTATATATATATATATATATATACATAGGTGTGTAAATTACATATATTTATATACATATACATATGTATACATATACATATACATATTTATACGTGCACACATGTACATATTTGAGTGCAGATCAAATCACTGTGACTGCTACATCACAATTACCCGAGCTCATTTGAGCAAACCTGTACCAGGGCGTCGACATGCAAGCGCGACACGAAACCAAGTGCTCCATCCGCGGCGCGGCCATGGACCGCCTGCGTAGCAACCGCGAAGCTGACCTGCAATGGTTTGTCGACTTTGCTATGAATCCCGTGACCCAAAACCATTTGTCGAGATACATGGAGGCGCTCAAGGCGAAGCCCAAAAAGTGAGCGTGCCTAAACACAACAGGAGGGCGTTTGCTTTCTAGCGCAGACCGCGGTGGATGCGAGCTCTTTAGAGTGCGTCATGTGTGTACCCCTGCGTCGAGGCTCTGTTGCAGTGTGCTCTAATGTTGCAGTGTGTACTTGCTCTCTAGCACGGGCCGAAGTGGACTAGAAGTTCTGAGCGTGTCATGTGTATACCCTTACGCTGAGGCTCTGTTGCAGTTGTGTGTTGTGTTGAAGTAAGTATGTAGCTACTAGCGAGGGCGTCTACTCTCGAGTAGACGCTCTCGAGTGCACGCCGCAGTGGACTAGAGCAAAATGGGGTGTGTCATGTGTATACCCTTATGAATTCAAGTCATTTCGGGTGTGTCATGGTCGTGTCATGTACTCTTACATCGAGGCTCGTACTGTATTAGAGCCGTTGCGGGTGTGTGGTGTATATACCGTTACGTTGAAGCTCATTTGCAGTGTGTTGCAGTGTTTCAGTGTGCACTTGCTCTCTAGCACGGGCCCACTGGATTGCAGGGGGCTCTTTCTGCGCGCAGAGTCTTGCGAATGCATATAAATGAAATAATCTGGTGACGCGAGAACATCCGGCGACATAGATAGAGGCACTCAATGGCTTAAGGCTAAGCCCAAAACCTAAGCGTCTTTTCTAAAGTGCGGGCCCACTCGATTGCATTATTTTTTGTACGCACAGCGCCCTGTGATCGTATATGAATAAAATGTTTTGGAGACGGCGACCAGAAGAGAGCCTCGAAATAGTTGTTGCCTCCACCTAGTTCTGTACACATATGACACGCTCATTTGGGACTTTTGGCATTTTATGTAGTCTGTATTGCAGGAGTCTGTCAACGAACAATAAATTCGAATCCCAAGTCATGCCGTCTCTCGCGCCCGATACAGCGGAACTTCAAGTAAAAAAAAGTGTGCTGCAAGGATTTTGTAAAGCAGGGGAAAATCAATTTGTATCATGATAGGGTTGGCGTCTGTGGTACAGAGAGACTCTATAAATCTGCAGAGCGGCGTTTTGTGACCGAGCCTTTCTGGAAGACAACGCTCTGCAACGCACTACAACTGCAACACGTACTGAAACACAATTGCAGCATATTACAACACACTGCAAAGCCAAGAAGGCTGCACACCCCGAGCCTTTGTGTATGTGTGTGTGCGTGTGGGCCTGTGTGCGCATGTGCGTGCGCGTGCGCGTGCGCGTGCGTGTGTTCGTGTTCGTATGCGTGTGCGTGTGCGCGTGCGCGTGCGCGTGCGCGTGCGCGTGCGCGTGCGCGTGCGCGTGCGCGTGCGCGTGCGCGTGCGCGTGCGCGTGCGCGTGCGCGTGCGCGTGCGCGTGCGCGTGCGCGTGCGCGTGCATGTGTTTGTGTGTATTTGTTTGTGGCAACATGGATCTTTTCCAAAAAAGACCTGGCAATCTAACAAAAGCTCTTTCAAAAAGGGCAAGGATGTCCTATCTTTGCAGGTTGCTTACTGCAAGAGAGCCTTATACCTAGGGGCTAGTTTGCGTAAAGAGAATTGAAGCTTAAGGTGTTTCATAGGTCGTTGTCATCGTGTAGAAGATGGGTTTCATCGCAGTGTGTTGCAGTGTGTTGCAGTGTGTTGCAGTGCGTTGCGGTGCGTTGCGGTGTGTTGCAGTGTGTTGCATTGTGCTGCAGTGTGTTGCAGCGTGTTGCAGCGTTTTGCAGTGTTTTGCAATGCATCGCAGTCTGTTGCAGTCTATTGCAGTCTGTTACAGTCTGTTGCAGTCGGTTGCAGTCGGTTGCAGTCTGTTGCAATACGGTGCAGTGTAATACAGGGCGTTGCAGTGTGTTGCAGTGTGTTGCAGTGCGTGTGCCAGCTGCCACGTTGCGGTTCAAGCCAGCGTTGTCCTCTCATACCACACATACGAACTAGTCATGTCACATATGAATGGGGTATGTCACATATACATAAAGCGCTAAGGAAGCATGTCACAGATGCCAGCACATAAGAGATCTCACGACGTGAGTGCACGCAACTTTTGATGGAGGGAAGGGGTGTCGCAGGCTATATGACGGTGATGTTGAATGTGTGCTTTTCATACTTTCAGTGTAAAATATAGCTTACGTGATCTGCATTATGGCTCGTGTGAATTTATGTTTTCCCCCAATAGGTCCAGTTTCAAAATTCATTGTAATGCAGGATTTGCCGCTCGATGGCCTCCCGAGGTAACCAGGTTCCCAAGGAAGTATACATATTCACATATATATGAATATATGTTCTCTAGGATATATGTATATTCACATATATATGAATACAGTTATATGATTCAGAGTTCGATGGGGGGTTTTCATCTTCCTCTTGCATCGTTGCTGCAGGTGCCTGCTCTTCCTCTCGCCTTTTGACGTGCTGTCTACACCTCCTCTGTTCTCTTCCTCACTTCCTCTCGACTTCTGTCTCTTCTTATTTCCATTTCTTTTTGTCTTTCTCGTACAGTCTCCACAAAAAGAGCGTCAAAGATCCAACGTTGAATGTGTTTGCGATAACAGCAACGACATATTGCATCCCTTGTTCGATGAAACCCCCATACCGGATGTCATACAACGAAGTTGATAAGAGTGTATCGGATTGATATCACGTGTAAAACATGTCAACGCCAGAACTATAGCCCCTCAAGACTTGACTAATTGCAATTGTTCATTGGTGCCCCAAGGCGTGAAGACCTTATCTGTTTCGTGGTAACCCCAACAAAAGTAGGGATCACCGCAAAAGTGATGGTTGATGCATACCCAAGTCTGATAGCCACCAAGTTCAGTAAGCTTGCCTAGGCCACCAGACTTGATAGGCACCTTGTTATCTTTGTATCCATAAACAAGCTGGCGCCATGAGTATGGCTGGTCGCAATGTGTGTATCCAGGCCTACCCCAGTCCTTGGATCGATTACTGACAGGATCCTCGCACGATTTATAGACGATCTTTTCAATCTCCACAGGCACCTGCATATTTTTTCCATGTTCGAAATAAATGTTTCAGAACTCGTTCTATATAGACTCAGAAAATTGAAGATCCAGCACTCTTTCTAGAAAGATTAAGTAAATTGAGGTTGCATAAAGAGGATTAAATCCGCAAATATCTATACTACTTGATCTTGTAAAATCGCGAGGCAAAATAAACCTATGACACAAGAGGAATCAAGACACCATTCTGGGAAATGTCGTGTTCTGATCTATGTATTCTCAGAGCGCCAGAAGTTTCGGAGAAACGACAGGCTGATTCGTTACCTCGATTATCTTCTCGATTTCGATGATCTTCTCGACTTCGACAGTCGTGTTGATGTAGATTGTCGTGATAGTGTCGTCACACACACTGTAGATAGTACACATTGTAAACCCCTCCCCTGCATTTGTCCAACCGTTGGTACATGGTGTGCAAGAGGTACTTGCAGTGGTTGTATTGAAATTGGAGAAGGTGCCCACGGCACACGGCTGACACAGTGCTCCCGCGTCTATGGCCCCCGAGAACTTGCCTGTGTTTGAAGGGGGTAGAGCACGTTAGTGTGGAGGACGAGGTTACACTGCAAGTCGAGCACCAGGCACGCGCGAGGCAGACACATTGGCGGGACATGACAGGGCAAGGAATGCATGACAAACAGCAGATGTGGCGACAACCGCCCTTGAGTATTCACCTGCTTGAGTATTCACCACACCTCCGTGCAAATCGAGGTTTGCATGTCCTCGGTAGTGCAGGACCACCCGTCTTCTATTTCGCATGTTCTACTGCACCCATCGCCGCCGACCGGGACGGGTGGACCTCCGCTCCACTGCGCCACGAACCCAGACCCAATCACACTGAAATCTGTTTCGAAGACTACATGCATATACCCGGTTGACGACGTGTAGGTAGTATTGCCAGAGGTAATCAGTGCGTCACCCGAAAGCCGAGCAACCTGCTCCTTCGACATGCAAGAAGACGTCAAGCAGGAATAGATCTTCACGAAATCATAACCTGACTCTGTATTGAAGGAAGAAAAAGAAAGCCAGATAGAAGCATTTGCAGATTCAGTTGCAATGGTCCATTCACAATCTTCATTATTGTCGTAATTCGAAGGCCCGTCCGATATTGAGCCAGATGCTGCTCCCGACAGTGGGTTGCATGCACAACTACCAGAGCACACCACGCTTGCAGAAATCACGTTGACATAGTCTCCGTCGTCGCACTCCTCGTCGGCAGGAACTAAGATCCCATCCCCGCAGGTAGACGCACAGTTATTCCCTCTGGTTGTCGTGTATGTTCCTGCGACACACTCTGTGCACAGCCATCCGTCAGGCCCTGTTGAGCCAGCGTTGCAAGTACAGGCTGTGATTGTGATGCTACCTGCAGAAGAGTCTGAATTCGCCGGGCAGCTCTGGCAACTGGCATTCCCTCTGGTTGTCGTGTATGTTCCTGCGACACACTCTGTGCACAGCCCTCCGTCAGGCCCTGTTGAGCCAGCGTTGCAAGAACAGGCTGTGATTGTGATGCTACCTGCATAAGAGTCTGAATTCGCCGGGCAGCTCTGGCAATTGGCATTCCCTCTGGTTGCCGTGTACGTTCCTGCGACACACTCTGTGCACAGTCCACCGCCTGGGCCCGAGAAGCCAGCCTGGCAAGTACAGTCGACCTCCTCGTCGCTCGCCTCAGGTCCGTCGGAGTTTGACGGGCACTCTTGACACACATCCGGATATGTTGCACCAACCGCCGTTGAATACTGACCTGCTAAACAGTTGCTGCACGTGACATTTCCTGACGCAATCTTGTACTTGCCCGCCACACACTGCGTACACGGTCCGCCATCTGGACCTGATGATCCGCTATTGCAGGTGCAGTCTGCTTCCTTGTCACCCCCCTCAGGTGCACTCTCGAGCGTTATTATCTATCCTCCCACAATCTTTCTCCACCTGATTTGGACAGGAGCCATTTCAAAAATGTCTACACTCTGAGGTTTATCCACATTGAGCCATTTTGAAAGGTCATGAAAGCCTGGGTCAGTCCGAATTCCCAGCCCAAAAACTGCAAAGTCATTTACAGAACCCCCAAAATGGAAGTAGCGGGGTTCAGATAATTCTGCAACAGAGTGATTGCCGTCGTGAAACTCATACATGTCGACCTTTCTGGATCCTAATGGTTCAGCACCATCGCGTCGTCTACCTCCACCGAATAAGATGTTTCCCCAGGCCCTGATTGAGCTCCTATCAACGAGTGCCGCGGCTCTGTCAGAGGCTGCATCACAGTCATGGACATGGTGTCAAGATCGAACATATCAACCTCGGCCCGCACACCCCCGTCGCCGAATCCGCCTGCAAAATATGCCTTTGTGGCTGTAGCGGCAGCCGTCAATAGCGCCCGTGGGAAAGAGAGACCTTGGGTTCCCACAAGACTTGTAAAGTTTCTGTATCGTGTATCATATATATCCACATCCCTTACAAATCCAAAGGAACTCACACCACCAGCGACGAGAATCAGAGGACCAACTCCCGCCATTGCGTGAAAATACCGTCCAGTCGGCAAGTGGGTGGTATTTACGACCTTGACCACAGGGTCAAGCACGTCAAAGTTGGCAAGGACATCCCCAGTGACGTAGTCGAAACCTCCACCAAAGGCAATCAAACTGGCAGCCTGGGCGCTCTTGACGTACATCCGGCCCCTCGAGAGCTTGTACTTTGCATAGTGCCACGTGTGTGTAGAGACCGGTGTTTGCTCTGTGGGAAGGACAATGTCTAATTGATCAATGTCATCCACCATTTGGAATGCATTTTTTTGAGCGTTGACTCGAATTCCTCCACCAAACCATGCCTGCGTGCCGATGGCCTGGCATCCCATTGCATTCTTTGGATACCCGAAGGAATACGTGTTGGCAGAAAACACTTCGGCCTCGACATCATACATGAAAATATCCTCACTTCCTGCCACAAAACCCCCTTGAACATTAAAGACAGAAAAAAGATAGTTGCAGGCAAAGAGCAGCTCATTACCTATCGCCACAGTGCACCCAGAATCAGACATCCGCCCTCAAAAAGTTCCTCTTGATGAAAGCTGATTACCACCAGTCACAATCCGTTGCGCGTGACCGACGTCGGAGTTGGACGGGCATCCTTGACACACATCCGATGTTGCACCAACCGCTGTTGAATATTGACCTGGTAAGCAGTTGCTGCACGCGGCATCTCCTGACGCAATCTTGTACTTGCCCGCCACACACTGCGTACAAGGTCCCCCCCCTTCGACAGGCCCTGTTGAGCCAGCATTGCAAGTGCAGGCTGTGATTGTGATGCTACCTGCAGAAGAGTCTGAATTCGCCGGGCAGCTCTGGCAACTGGCATTCCCTCTGGTTGCTGTGTATGTTCCTGCGACACACTCTGTGCACAGCCCGCCATCTGGACCCGACGAGCCAGAATTGCACTTGCAATCAGAGCTTGCCGTGCTGGCTGCAGGGTTGTTGCCGCAATTGGCTGGACAATGATCACAGTCTGACTCAGCATCATTGCCTTCAGAATCTAGGTATTTACCCGACGCGCACACGTCACAGGTGCCCTCAGAGATGGCGCCGGCCTGGATGGAGTACTTGCCTCTGCCGCAAGCAATGCAGTCTGCTGAGTCTGATCTGCCCGAGTCGGCCAACCACTTGCCTGCCACGCAGTCGTCACAAACCTCAGACCCGATATTTGCTTGGTGCTTGCCCTCGACGCACAGATTGCACGTCGGGCCCCCGTTGAGCCCTGACGAGCCGGCAATGCACGTACAGGCTGTCGCAGCGCTGCTTTCCGGTGGTGCGGTAGAATATGCTGGACACGCCGCGCATGTTGTTGCTCCCATCGTCGCAGAATACGTGCCTGTTATTTTTTTGTTTTTCAGAAAGCGAGATCGCATGTCAAACAGCAGGCGCGCGAGAGGCTGCCAGATTCGCGGGAAATGACAGGTCACGACGCACGTGTTGCGTTCCACATTTTTTATACTTACCAGCAGAACACTTGTCACACGAATGTGCCCCAGGCGTCTTTGAGAACGTGCCTGCATGAACACGGAATCAGTCAGGGACTCGTTGAAAATAACAGCCAAGCTACGTAGTGGAGGGACACGGCAAAATGACTGCGTTTGGCCCGCTAGGGTCCGCTACTGCAGGACGATACGTGCAGAAAGCAAGGCATGACGTGTCTTGCTGTAAACAAAGAGATCACCAAAGCAAGCACACCTGTATTCCAGTACATACTATATGTGCTCACAACCACTTCTGACACATGCGCGTGCGTCTAAACACGCCAACGTGCACATATGTGCATGTGTATGTCATTTGTGCGCGTGGGTGGTATGTGTTCTCAGATGCTTGCCTGAAATACACTCGACACACATCGCAGATTGCGTCGCTGCGTTGCTACAGGTATATTTGCCAGCAACACACGGTAGACAAGTGTCCAGGAGGCCAGCATTCATAGCGTTCCAACCCTGTATGACGACAATCCTGATGGACGTGGCGGTAACAGGAGTTGCAAAGTTCAAGTGTGACAGGTCCCCCTTTGCAACCGAGGGGGGACTTGTTTGTGTCGGAAACAGCATAAATGTGCCCACAGTATACTTGTCCGAATTGCCGTTGAAATATTCCACCCTAATTTCTGTGGGAGGGAAGAGGTAGAACGGAAGTGTGTTTGAGAGAGAAATGGGGAGGGGGGGGTGAACAGGGGGGGGGAGAGAGAAAGACAAACAGTACGCGCCCGCACGCAGACGAGAAAAAGAGAAAGACAAAGAGACTCACTTTGAACACGTGCCTTCAAGATAGAAAGACGGCAGAAGGGAAAGAGGACAGAGAGAGAGAGAGAAAGAAAAAGAAGGCAGGAAAATAGAGCAAGAAAGAGAGCACACGTACACGATAAAGACAGAGGGCGCAAAAGATAGCGAGACCTGATGGGTAGTCCACAAAAGTGGCATTATAGTCCCCAACAGCCTGGATCACCACACCACACACCTCCGTGATCGATCCCAGGTTCATCTGCAACCATTGACCCGACAACGTCGTCGGATTGCCTGTCCGTGCATACCTATTTTTTATGTGGTTCGAAACATACACATGTATACATATATATACATATGTATGTACCTATATGTGTCTGGATACAATGATGTGTATATCAAAAATTCTTGTATACCATCCGTCGTCATCAAATTTTGAACGAACTCGGCTGGATGTTGCAAACAAGGATGACGAATACTCTCTTTTTTCATAGGCCGGCTCAGCCGCGAGACTTGAGCCAGGAGGCGAGCCTGTAAAGACGGAGAAACCCAAGTCAGTATCGCCCACAGGCATGCACTTGTGCTGAATTGCGTAGCGGTGGTCCATGTAAACAAAACAAAACAAAGTACCTTTATCGAATCCAATCGCATTGCATGGACTCAGCACGCAAGTCTTTACTTCAGTACTTACAAGTGACGACATCACAGTCGACCGCATCACAGTTCACTACCTCGCCAGTCGTATCATGGGCATCCCTTTGGGCTACAACTTTGATAGTGATGCACAAGGGCGGAGTCTTGCACCGAGTGTGTCCCTTGACAGTAAAACAAGCTACATAATGACTCCCAATGTCCTTGAGATTGAAGTGCCCGTTAGGAAGGGCACCAAACGTAAAATTACGATAGACCATGCCATTATCTAGCGTAGTTTGATCACCAAGGTGCCCTATATCTACCACGCCTGTTGTGGCAATGCTTAGAGTTCCCAGTTGGTCTGGGTGGCGCTCGGGCGTGATAGCAAAATTATCGTCAAAACGTGCAGCATAAATGGTGTATTCGCAAGGACCCTCCAGGTGGCATTCAAAGAAGTCTGTGTTTCATTCTGCTGCTGGTGGTGGATCTGTCGTAGATGTTGTGAGGCCCCTCTAGACATTTGGGGAGCTCAACAGCTGCGAACTGGGTGTCTTTCGATTTTAATGTTTCTTACCCCTCTTGCTGAGGTTACTCCTTAATAAACACTTTTAAATTAAAAAAAAAATGTAACGATTCCCCAATAACGGTTTAATAAGACAAAGCAACACACACGAAGGCTGTGGGAAGACAGCGGGATGGCAGGCGGGCAAGATGTAGCACATATGCAAGCAATCAGAATGGATAGTCCTGCATGCGCACACACATCCACACTTCTTCGCTCTTTCTGGTTCTCCTTCTCTCGTTCTCGCTCTCTCCGCCCCCTCTCTCCCTCCCTCTTTCTTTCTCTCTCGTGCGCGCGCACGCTCTCACTGTCACACACACACACACACACACACATCAAAATCGGCCTTGACATCTTGTACAAAGGAAAAAATCCGCCCTATTCTCGAGTAAATTCTTGATTGGGGGATTGTGCTCTCTATAGAAACTTTCTGAGTGGGGGAATGGTCGACCAACGGTCTACGAACCGAAGGTCAAACCGGCGGTCTAAGAACCGACGGTCTACGAACCTACGGTAAGAAAACGGGGAAAACAAATGACGCTGAAAGGAAAATCACGTCATCACACCAAAAAAGGGGGGGGCGAAAAGGGAAGAAAACAAAACAAAACAAAATAAACAACAATATTACGCCGGTAACAGGACTGATTTTTGAGGCAAAAATCGAGCGATATTTTCTGGAGAGCTTTTTTCGGGAGAGGAATTCCGGGAGAAGCATTACTTGTCTACAACTTTGTTCCCAGTAATTGGCTGTGGAGTGGAATCATAAATCCCCCACCTCCGTTTGGGTTTTTTTCTTTTCCACGAAAAGAAAGTTTTGATTTGAACCGAAAGAAGAAAGCCCCCAAGAGGAGAACACGTTTTGGCAGAAAATTCCCTCCCGAGTGGGCAACCAACAGATCTAGATCCATATCACGAGATTACTTGATTACTTAAAATCGAGCGACATTTTTTGCCCGAAAAAGCTGTTCTGGGCAAAAATTCCTCTCCCGAAAAAAGCTCTCCAGAAAATATCGCTCGATTTTTGCCTCAAAAATCAGTCCTGCTACCGGCGTTACAGTGCGAAAAAAAGTGAAAATGAATCGTGAGATAGAATCGGACGAGAAAATTAATTTGTGGATATCCAGGTACATTCAACTCCCTGGTATGAAATCTTGTCCCGAAACAATAACCAGCATGTCCACACGGGTCAGTCTCTTCACCCCTCCACACATTCAAATTTATTCCCGATTCTGATATGCTTTTTCCTTATTCCTAAGGAAATTCCATTCCGTAAACCTATTTTACGGTAACTTTTGCGAACCGGGTCGAGCCGGTTCGCTGAGAAAAAGATGGAATTTCCACCGCAGGTTGTCAGCACAAAGTATGATATGTGCACGATGAACGTGCGGAATGAACCTGTTCCTGACATGGCTTTTGTAGTAAAACGTGAGATCCCCCCCCGTATGGAGGTGGAAACTTTGTTAGTTTCAATATCAAAAAAGCATCTCAGTTTCGGGAACAAATTTGATTGTGTGGAGGGGTTTAGGCTTTATGTGTTTTTGAAAGCAAAGTAACGCCATCACACAAACTAGCGGGGGGGGCGAAAACAAAACAGAACAAAACAAAACTACAAAAACAACAATATTATAGTACGAAACAAAAACGACATGAATCATGAGATAGACGAAAAAATCTCTGGATATCCAGATGAATTCAACTCACTGGTATGAAACATTGTCCCGAAACAATGACGAGAAACTCCGCACGGGACAGTCTCTTACATCCTAAATATCATTTTGTTTCCTCACCACCCACCAAGTGCGGCACGAAGGGTGTGGTGGGTGAAGCACGGTGTCTGTGCATGTGTTCGTTTGTGTACGTGTTTTTGTGTTGGTGTGTGGGTAGTAGTGTGCATGTGTGTGTGTGTGTATAAGTGCAAGTGTATGTGTTTGTTTATATGTTTGTTTGTGTGTGAATGTGTGCATGTGTGTGTGTGTATGTGTGTGCGTAAGGGTGGGTGTCATGTGTGCGTTTGTGTCAGTGTTTGTATGTAGGTGTGCGAATGGTAGTGTGTGTGTGTGTATGAGTGTACGTGTATGTGTACGTGTATATTTGTGTGTGCATGTGTGCATGTGTGTGCGTGTGTGTGTACTTGTGTGCATAAGGGTGGGTGTCATGTGTGCGTTCGTGTTTGTGTTTTTGTGTAGGCGTGTGGGTGGTAGTGTGTGTGTGTTTATGTATATATGAGTGATTGCGTATGTGTATGTGTATATTTGTGTGCATGTGTGCGTGTGTGCGGGTGCGGGTGTGTGTGTGTGTGTGTGCGTAAAGGTGGGTGTATGTGTGGGTGTGTGAGTGCGTGCGTGTGCGGGTGTGCTTGTGCGTGTGAGAGAGGGAGAGAGAGAGAAAGAGAGAGCGTGTGTGTGTGTGTGTGTTTGCATGTGTGCGTATGTGTGCGTGTGTGAGTGTGTGTGTGTGTGTGTGTGTATGCGTGTGTGTGAGAGAGAAAGAGAGAGAGTGTGTGTGTGTGTGTGCGCGCGCGCGCGTGCGTGTGTTTGTGTGTGTGTCCGAGTCTCTCTCTCTCCTTTTCTGTGTCTGCGTGTGTGTATGTGTTTTGTGTACGTGCGTGTGTGTGTGTGTGTTTCTGTCTCTAGCGTCCGTGGATGTAGTGCTTGCCGCAGACACAGACCACTCGTGTAACAGCAGCGCTCTAGGGGGGATGAACATACACACACTCACACTCGCACACAGAGGAATCCACACAAACACACAAACTGACAGACAAACATGCACATTATACATCCTCTCGGCTGGTGCCTTGTTCTCGCTCTCTCACGCACACAAACTCATTCACACACATGTACACACACAAACACACAAACACTCACACTCCCTCTCGCTCTCTCACGCACACAAACTCATTCACACACATGTACACACACAAACACTCACACTCCCTCTCCATCAAACACTCACGCCCACAAACATACACGGACAAACCCACGCACACGCACACCCTCTCTGACACACACACACACACACACACATTCTCTCTTTCTCTCTCTCTCTCTCTGTCTCTCTCTTTATCTTTCTCTCCCACATCTCTCCCTCTCTCTCTCTCACGCTTACACATACGCACAAACACACACACGCACAAACACACACACACACACACACACACATACACACACACGCACATCCCCCCCCCCCCCCCCACCCCAACACCCACACCAAACACCACACACACCC
>Ga0335398_10007705_pt1 | contig 13066 bp, 8 predicted proteins | sample BON03_FD_205742 | JGI IMG/M metagenome (GOLD analysis project Ga0335398, IMG submission 205742) | Freshwater microbial communities from Lake Bonney liftoff mats and glacier meltwater in Antarctica - BON-03 (spades assembly) (version 2) | ecosystem: Environmental > Aquatic > Freshwater > Ice >...
GAGAGAGAGAGAGAGAGAGAGAGAGAGAGAGAGAGAGAAAGAGAGAAAGAGAGCGAACGAGAGAGAAGAGAGAGAGGGAGAGAGGGAGATGGAGAGAGAGAGAGAAAGAGAGAGAGAGAGAGAGAGAGAGAATCTGTGTGTGTGTGTGTGTGTGTGATTGTGTGTGCGCGTGCTTGTGTGGGTGCATGCGGGTGTTTGTGTTTGTGTGCGTGCGTGTGTTTGTTTGTGTGTGGTGTGTATGCATGTGCATGTGTGTGCATGTGCATGTGTGTGTGTGTGTTGTGTTTGTGTGTGTGTCGGTGTGTGAGAGAGGGACTTTTTGTGTGTATGTGCGTTTGTTTTGTGTGCGTGTGTGTGTGCTTGGACGATATACCTGGGCTTGGAAACACAGCTGCAACCCGCGCGCTTTTGCATTGTGATATTCACTGGCTGGGTGCTGGTGCGTGTGTGCGTGTGTGTGTGCGTGCGTGCAAAGATGCGCGCGCGTGTGGCTGTATTCGTAAGTGCATATCACGTAGAACAATGTGTGCGTGAAAAGACGCGTGTATGCATGTGCATTTGTCGCCCGGAAGGCATTCGCTGCCCCCCCGACCCGCACGTTCTGTCATGGTCAAGACGTGCAGACAGAATCAACCTGGTGGCAAACTCGACGGGAAACATGCACAAACAAGCAAACTCTTGGGAGCACACACCTTGCCAACGGCACGATATGACTTGATTTCCCACGGGCCCAGTGCTGCTCGCAGGGCCGTCACTGTCTCCGCGCTGGCAGCCTTGCCCAGCAACTCCGCAAATTCGGGCATACTATGAAGAACTGGCTAGTTCTTGAAAAAGAACACCAACATATTCTTGGCGATATGACACGTCCCCCTTCGAAGCTGTGACGTCACTCACGAACACTCCCATCGACCCGATCGATGATTTATGTTCCCATAAAGGTAAAGTGACTTGATGCAAGAATTTACTTATTGATGAGTACAAATACTTTATTCTTTATAATCTGATCCTCCGCATAAGATTATGGAGCTCTGGTCTTGCATCAGCATCACGGTCAAGTAGAAACATTTGGTACCACAGTTGTACCAGATTAAAATGGGGATGTTGGAGGGGCCAGCCCTTAAATACTTTTACATGGTTCATAGGGACGGGCGGCTCTTATGTATCCCGCCAAGGTCGTCGGAGGGTAACAGAGCTCGCGACACAAGATGCGGACAGCGGTATACGCCCTGGCGGCCTTGGCGGCTGCCTCGGGCGTCACGGCATTTATGCCGCAGACCAACTTTGCCGGACGAGCCCCATCCCTTCGCGCCCGCGCTTCCACGCGCTCCGCAGTCTCCGTTGGTATGTTGCCGTGCATCTTGTTCCGCGCTGGCCGCATTGGATGTCTATATGTATTCGCTATGTGTGCCCCGTCCTCCCTGATAGCGTGCTGTGTTGTCCTCGCGATACTCGGCAGGGTGTATCTAGCGCCACCCGCAGCAGCGTTTCGTGTATGGTTTATTTCTAGCGTGTTGCGTTGCGCTGCGTTGCGTTGCAGCGTATCTCCTACATTGTGGTACGAACAAGAGCTGCATGGCGAAGCTTGGATAAAAGATGCTTGTCAGGCTGGGCAAGGGCGAAGCTATTGTGGCATGCTTTAGTTCTCTTTTTGGTGGGAACTGAAATGTTCCTGTCGCCTTCTGTTCTCTTCACAGGCCCCCGCATGGTGGGCACTGTCAAACCTGACGTGATGCCTTACAAAACTGCCAATCCCGCGTCTTGGGCGGCTGGTGACGTGATGCGCCCCCGTTGGCTTACCTCGTGGGATGACAGCAAGTCCGCGCTTAAGGAGCGCTTTGGCTACTCGGATGGCGATCTCGCGAAGTACGATAACTTGAGCAAGGAGGACCAGATGGAGGCGCTTTACATGATGCACCTCTCACGCCAGTTCGAGACTGCCTGCAACCAGGCCTACATGCAGGGCAACATCCGTGGTTTCATGCACTTGGACAACGGCCAGGAGTCGATTCCCGCGTTGGTCTACGATAGCATCAAGAAGGGCGACAAGAAGTACTCGTACTACCGGGAGCACACACACGCGCTGGCCTCGGGTGTGCAGCCTGGGCCGATTATGGCTGAGCTCTTCGGCAAGATCGACGGCACGTGCAAGGGTGCGGGCGGCTCGATGCACATTTTCGACAAAGAGACCAACTTCCAGGGCGGTTGGGCGCTTGTTGCTGAGCAGCTCCCCTACGCTGCCGGTGCTGCGCGCTCCATCCTCTTGGACCGTCTGAGGGACGCTGAGGCCTTCAAGGACGACGACCGTCTCTCTGTTGTCTTCATCGGGGAGGGTGGCTCGCAGAACGGGCGTATGGCTGAGGTTCTCAACGCTGCCGCCAAGGAAAACCTGCCACTTCTCATCATCGTCATTGACAACGGACGTGCCATCAACACCTTCACCGGTGATGTAGCTGCCAATCAGGATGTCTACCTGCAGGGGCAGCACTACGGAGTTCCAGGCATCAAGGTTGACGGGTGCGATCTCGACGGCGTGCTCAAGGCAGGCCGCGCCGTGACCGACTACGTGCGCACAAAGGGCCCTGCCATCCTGCAAGTGCATACATTCCGTTTCAACGGCCACTCACCTGCCGACCCCGAGCACGAGCGCGGGCGCAAGCAGGAGAAGAAGTGGGCGCGCGAGGCGGCGGATCCCATCGCCATCTACGAAGCGGAGCTGCTGGAGCGCGGCACCGTGACGCAGGCTGAGCTTGACGAGGTCAAGGCGCGCGCCAACAAGGAGTGCAAGGATGCCGTCAAATTTGCATCAGATTCGTCCCCGCCACCTGCCAATCTGGCCAAGGAGCTCGAGTTTCCTGATAAGCCCAACACAGACTATAACCTCAAAACCGCACCACAGGTCCGTGGCTACTTTTCTTTGTCGTTATGTTTCTCTCACAAATGTACTTGGTGGAAGTGCAACTGCACACACACAAACAAAAATACAAACACTTGACTGCACGCGCAACGGCGATTCTGCATGCGAGATGTGTTTCTGAGAGGCAAAGAGAGACAGACTAGTGGTGGCAAGTCTGTGTGAAAGAAAGATAGATTTGCAAGACAGGTCCCCGAGTCATGACACACATATGATTGTTAAGTCTCGGTGTCGAATTACAGCGCACGGTTGTGTCTGCTCAAATCATTCAATGCAGTGAGGCGTATTTGCAAAGGAGCCTTATTTCAACAGGGCTCATTTGCAAAAGCAGACACGCAAAACCCCCGCACTGGAACTCAGCAAGTATTGCACAAGGTTGGCACCGCAAGCTATTGTCTCTATTCAAATAGCTAGGATGATGTTGCCAAAGAGTCCTATTTTTGCAGGGCTGGCCACCCTTGAGTGCAGACTACTTGAGTGCAGACTACTCCACTTGGGACAGCATTCGAGTTTTTCTAGGGCAGGTTGTGGCTTCGCCTGCGTATTTTTGCTATGCCGCATTCGCTTGTGTGAGTGTGGCCTGACTCATTCATGTCGCGCATTGATCACGAAGAGTGTGTGTATCCGGTGTGTGATGTGAGGTTGTGTGTGTGTGTGGTGTGTGTGTGGTGTTTATACGTGTGGTATGTGTCATTCATATGTAACACACGACTCCATCTAATTGTGACACGACTGATTCGTGTGAGTGTGTGACTAGCGTGTAATGTGAGTCCTGCATGAGGGCACGTGTGTTTGGACGAGCGTTGTCGCATGGTTGTGGCGTTTCATTTCTCATTTTATTCGATGGGACACATGACTCTTATTATGTGTGACATGAATCATTCATATGCGTGACATAACTCAATCGACACATTGTCCTGACTCATTCATGTATGTGCCACGACTCTCTCTGTATTCACTTTCTCTCCCGATTTCTCTCTCTCTCTCCCCCTCTCTCTCTCATCCATCCACGTGTGGTGTCGTGATTGGTTGAGTGTGCTGTGCCTATAGCTGCATCGATACACATGTGTGTTTGTGATGACGCGCATGACTGATTCGATTTCTGTGTGTTGTCTTGGTCTGTTCGTATGCGTGACATGACTCATTGCTGCGTACGACTTGCGATACTCTTGTGTGTGTGTGACATCACGCATGACTCATTCGTCTGTGTGGCCTTGGCTTGTTCATATGTGCGACATGACTCATCTGTATGTGTGAAATGAAACAGTTATGTGTGCGCTGGGACTTATTATTCATATGTGTCACGTGGCTCCTTCATATGTGTGGTATGACATATTCACATGTGTGACATGACATGCCTCATCCATACAAGTGACTGGACTACTTCGTACGTGTGACATGACTCACTTATCCTATGTGTGCCACGACTTTCATCCAATCATGACGCATGTATGACTCATGGCGTGCACAGTGCCGATGTGTGTCTGACATGTGATACGTGCGTGTTACTCGATGTGTCACTCGTGAAAATAACATTACAATTCAATTTAAATCCTCACAAAGGACTCATTTGAAACCAGACCAAAAACTGGTATTTAAAAGGGTCTTGAAGCATGAATGTGAGCTGCGCATCTTGCGCACGCGTGTGTGCGCCAGGCGCTGGTCTACCTTTTCGGAAAAGAGCCCTAAATTCTCGCAAAAGAGCCCGGGCATACTCTGAATCCATCTATCAATACGAGCAGGATGCCGACGCCATTAACGCGCGCACGCTCGAGCCTGAGGCCTTGGCCACGTGCAATGCACACATGGAGACGCTGCGCGATAAGGCACGGGCGGGACAGCTGACAATCGGCGATGCCATCAACTTGGCAGTGCTCGAGGAGATGATCCGCGATCCCACCACCACGATCCATGCCGAGGACTTGCAGGCGGGGTCGTCGTATGACATCCCGAAGCTCACGCAGCAGACGTTCGGGAAGTTGCGTGCGGCCGATGAGATTATTGACGAGGGCCACTTCCTCGGCAAGGCGCTGGGCGAGGGCATGAACGGCTACCGCCCCATTGTCGAGATGATGAACACCAACTTTGCAATCTACGGAATGGCAGAAATCTCGTCGCTCGGTAACACGTATGCCACGACGGGTGGCAAGTTTGACATGCCCGTCACGATTGTTGGTGCGGGTGGCACGGCGCCTGCGCAGTCGCTGGGTGCCGAGCACTCGCAGCCTTTCCACGCCTACATCATGGGTATCCCCGGTCTCAAGATCTGCTCGGCCGCCTCTCCCGAGGCAGCCTACGGTCTGACTAAGTCAATGATCCGTGACAACGGCCCCGGTATGCTCTTTTGCCCTGTCAAGATGATGAAGGATGTCAAGGGCTCACCAGAGCTTGGCAAGTGCATGCCGCTGAATAAGGCAGCGCTCCTGAACAAGGCCTCTGACGCCTCCGTCAAGAGCGGCAAGGCTGTCACGGTTCTCACCTACCTGCACGGCGTGCGGGAGGCGCAAACAGCCATGCTGGAGCTGCAGGCCGAGGGCATGGATATTGATCTGATTGAGCTTCGCTCGCTCAAGCCGCTCGACAAGGACACCATCCGCGAGTCGCTCACCCGCACTAACAAACTGGCGATCTTGGACGAGTCGACCTACTCTGGCGGTATCGGCGCCACCATCTCGGCCATGGTCTCAGAGGAGATGTTCGATCTGCTCGATGCGCCCGTCAAGAGGCTTTGCATGGACGACGCACCCGTTCCCTACTCACTCGCAATGGAGGCGGCTGTAGTCAAGCGTGCTTCAGATCTCGTCACTGGTGTCGCCGACCTCGTCTTCCGCAGGTTTTAATCGCGTCAGGTGTCCGTCGGGTTAGGACGCAAGGTGCAACGCTTGCTCTTAGTGTCTGTTTTGCTGCACTCTGCTGGCGTTGCATGTTTAATATAATCCGTGGCTGGCGTCGGACACGCTGAGGCTGCGTCTTTCTGTGGATGTGTAGTCGAGATGGCGAAGTGTTAATATGTGTGTGTATATATATTTATATATATATATATATATATGGGGGAGGGCGCCACTCCGTGTAACCTGTAGCCACTTTATTCTATTTCCAGTTTGGGAAATTTTCAGAGTGGGATAGGGATTAGGAGTCTGAGATGCTCTTGTCCTTCTGTAAATAAAATCTATCAAGAATCGTGTTTGAGCTGCACAGGCTGCACTCTCTTTTCAAAATAGTTCTTGTTCGTAGATCTCGTACCATATTCACGCAAGTAGGTCTGTTGTGACAAATCTGTAGTACCTCAGAGCCGCAGCCACACGCCTCTTCATGACTCACATACATCATCGATGAGTCATGTCACATTTGGTCTCACATCTTCAAACTCTTGCGAAGTTCGCTCAAGCTCGGGCTGTTTGATTGAAAGAACCCCCCCACCTGGGTGGGTCTCTTTTTTTGCATGTTTTAAACCCCACCCACTGGCACAAGGGGATGGTGGTTTTCAAGGGGGTCCTCTTCCTCCCGCCTCTTCAATACAAAACATGCCAAAAAAGAGGCCCCCCCCCGGTGGGGGGAAGTATTTCTTGCAATTATATTGGCAATTCGCCATCACCCTCGACGTAATGGTTTGCATACATATGAATGAGTCACGTCCTACGTAGGAATCATCAAGATAGTCAATGGCTAGTCTCATGTATAATGAATAAATCATGTCACCCGCACTAGTAGGAAGTAAAACGGTCCAAACCCTGTCACTCGACCGACTTGGAGACCCAGCGACTGTGACTGTGATAACGCACGCATATCTGTAAATGTCATGTGTAAATGTCATGTAAATGTCATGTGAAAGACTCAGAGTCGCAATATCTGGCAGTGAGGGTCACAGTGCCTCCGACCGAGTCACTGGCAAGATTGATGAAAAGAGATTGATGCCGTCGGAAACGAGATTGAATCAGTGCATGTTTGCAATTTGATTCGTGCTTGTATTCAACCAGGTGGATGCTATAGCCCAGTCTGAATCCTAGGTCCTAGGCGGGGCAGTACAAAGTAAAGGTTCTCCAGTCTTGTGAAACACTCGGTTGCGACACGTACGTAGTTGAACCAAACTCTCTCGTCATTCAAACAAACTTGAACCTACAGCACTATGGGTATTTAACCCTTCGACCAGTGCCCTCAGCGTTGTACTGCTGAGTCTGCAAGCCTGAGTACCCCACTAAATTCGTCTCTTCCCTCGCCGCTCGGCGAGTGTAATACGGATGTTTCTGGAATATAGCGACTTCATACACCGACAGACCGACTTGCCTTTATGCTTCGTTTAACAACCCGACAACTGCGCTCTTGTTCTGACTCGGAAGGGCAGCAATGTAGAGACAGCTACATTCTTGACAGAGCAACACCAATAATTCAGTCCCCGCAATCCCCACGAACATCTTTAATGAACTCGAGATGTCCCCGGCCGCATGCGCTGCCTAACAGGGAAATCTTGTCACGGTCGGCCGTGACTCCAGTTTTGACTCCAGTTTTCCCTCTAACAGATGCAGCTCCTTGCACTTTTGTCAGTCATCATCAGCAACTCGCGGCCACCCACATCCACGAGTGCCTGTACCATCTCTGCGCAATGTGCCCTTACTACCGTGTGCCATGCTCCATGGACCTCACAAATGATTCCCTCTTGCAGACGCGAGGCAATCATGTATCGTACTTGTAAGCATTGATATTTAGCTTTCCACACGTCATTACTTGTACATAATTCGGTGTATTGACATGACTCTGCCACCGTCGTGACAGCATGTGGGAGCGCGCGCGCTTATTGCCGCAGGGAGGTCGACACCATGAGCATCTGACTGCCAAGGCGGAGGAGAGGGAGGTGAGGAAAAAGTCACACACTCAGTCCCCCCGGGTGCAGAGACGCTGTCACGGAGACATGCCATCACTCAGTCCATGAGCAACTCTTTCTAGTGCCTGGCACTCATCACACTCATCACATAGTCATCACACTCATCACATAGTCGGCAGCCTGCGGCCATGTATATCAACGTGTATCCACATCCAAAAGCATAGAAATTTGACTTGAGTCGCTCGGACTACCCACCACATCGACTTGATGCCGCCCAAAAAACCACCACATCGATTTGATTCCGCCCCAAAAACTACAAATTCGACTTGATTCCGCCCATATAACCACACATTCGACTAGTGTCCGCCTAAATGAACACCCGGGAATCGACTGGATGAAAATGAGTCATGCCACGCGAAGAAATGAGTCACGCCACACGTGTGAATGAGTTGTGTCATACATGAAAGAGTTTATGTCACAACTTCCTGCGCACCTCTGCAGCATCTTCATACATCAGTCATGTTGCATATATGAATGACTCACATCATACATGTCAATGCTACCTCGTCCAAGTCTGGGGCGTCAACTGCCCGTTTCGGCCAAATAATAGGGTTTTTCCGAGTTGACGGTACAGATCGACGAGGCCAGGAGTTGAGTCCGGATACTTTCCAGGAAACACAATCATCTTCAATCCACTGCCACCCACATCCACCAGGATCTTGTCCACATGAGCTAAAGGGAAAATAAATGTGAAATTTGCTGCCGACTGCATCCAAGAGCACTTTTGCCATCTCAACAGACTCGGAGCCGCAATACATGGCAGTAAGGAGGAAGCTTATGCCATCATTGTTCGTGCCCGTGAGGATCTCTCGCCCCCCTGCACCATGCCCTACCTTAGCAGCCTCGAAATGACGATACCAGTCACGGTCTTGACACCCCATTGGTCCTTGCCCAAGTCGTGCTTGACGATCTCACCCAGCTTGCCATTGTGCTCGTACGCCGACTGCAGCGAGTGCACTCTCACCATGTCGCCAATCGCTAGTGTTCCTGGCGCAGTTAGTTGTTCTGGACTTGCCGAGTAGTGCCTGTTACAAATCTGCATTACGCTACCCACTGCCGCAGAACCTGAAGCAGGAGGAACGAAGGAGACCGATACAGCCCTAGAAGCTGCTCCAAGCACTGCTGGCACTAGCGTCCGGGGTGATGCAACATGCTGTTAAATGAGGTGTACATCCGAAGCATTGGGACCGGCAGGCCTTTCCGAGGCACCGGCTTCCAGGTCCTGCCACCCAGTCTGAGGCAACCCAAGGTCGTCGGCCGCAGTCTTGGCAGGCCCACCCACCTTGTTTGACTTGCGCTTCTTCTTTTTCTGTGTCCTCCTGGCCATGCCATCTACGCTGCCCTCGTCCTGTCCCTTGTCCTCGGCTGATGGTTGTAATATCTCACAATGTGCTACTTCAAATATCTCACGATGTGCTGTTTCATGCACTGCCGCCACTATTAGCATAGGGGGTGATGCACAGTCCTGAGGATCATGGTGTGCATTCGAAGGACTGGGGATGGCAGCTGTTTTGGGAGCACCTGCTTCCAAATCCTATCCTACCGCCTGTGGCAACAAAAGGTCGCCCTCCACACTGCCCGCGCCCTGGCATTCTGATACGCCTCAGCTCCAGCCCCAGCTGTAGAGACCAGGGCTACAGCAGCCAAAGCAAGTTTAGTACGCTGTCTGCAACTCCTTCACGTACTTGGCACGGAGTCGCTCAGCACAACACAATCTGATGCGACCGAGAGGGTTCTTACAAGTCGGCAAATATGCCATTGTTCCCCGAAGCTGCCCGTAGCACTCATCACAAAAGATGAGCCCACACATACACTGAAAGATGGGGATGTATAAATAAAAGTGATGTACATATGTGCATATGGATCATGTGGCATGCGCAAACCCCATGTATAAATACACATGTATGTAAATATTCGTAAATGTATGATGTGGCATGTATGATTTGGTTGGCACGCACAGTCGGTAGTGGCAAATCACACACCCCCTCGCGACGCCGCACGTCTTGAAGGCACACGGGACATGTAAAGATCTTATCCGTATCGCTGGAGCTCGCCGAGCTCTTTTTACGCTATATATATGTACATGTGTGTGTCTATATGTGTGTCTGGCTGTGTGTATGTATGGTGCATGCATCTCTCTCTCACGACATACACAAACACAATACATACACATGCACACACACGCACTCACACATGCACGTGCAGCACACTCACGTGCAGTGCACTCCCACCCGCGCACACACCGCCATGCAGAATTTTAACAACGCATGACGATGTCAATGAACGTAAACGGTATTCATGAACGAATAATCATCAGTACGAAAATATATGCGTGCGCATACGTGATGCGTGTGTATTCGTGTGTGTATTCATGATGATGTATGCAAAAAAATCTAGCACGTGCTTAATATCAGCATATTGCCTGAATGCCTGAACCGCACACGCACATATGGTGTGTGCACGCATACACGCAATGCAGAGCCACACGTTGCAGTATGAACCCAAAAAAAAACACCACACTCGCCTGCAGCATCTGTCTAAGTTGAAAGTGCAGGAAGTCGCGGCAACGAATGCAAGAGGACTCATGCGCGACGGTGCTGGGGGGTTACCTGATTATCACATTCTCAGCTTCACAACCAAATTCTTCTAGACGCTTTTTTTAAGGAAAGGCTTTGACGCTTCGCAGTCGACGAGGAGCGCAAAAAGAGACGGACTCTGTCTATGGCCGTGCTTCCCTGGCGCGAGCCGTCGCAGACGCAGGTTTGTCGCTTGCAAAAATCCTTGCCACTCTCTTGCCTCTTTGCGCTAGCTTGTGCCCCCTCCCGCTCATCGCCTGGGTGACGAGACGTGCGGGCGTGGTGCTGTGAAGAAGGAACTTTGTCGGCAAGAGTGCAACCATCAGTTCGCCGGAAGCACTGGTTGGGGTGGCGGAATAGAAGGAAATTTTCCGATGCCGCAGAGATGGAGAAGCCGAATCAGCGGGAGGGCTGCGTGCGCGTTTTGAGTGCGAGCATGCAGACGAACGCCTGTATGACTATTTTTACTGCTGTACTTCTTGTATGTGCCCCATCCTGCCCCTTCCCCCCAAAACAGTTCTTCTCTGCTCTGTCGGTCTTCGCGCTGGTGCTCGTGTGCACGTCCGTCTTCATGACTCAGAAGCCGCCGTGGATGGAGGGCCAGGAGGCTGATTTGGGCATCTCATCTCCCTTCATTGGGCCGGATGCGTCGAGCAAGCCCTACAGATACAACGACCCGCAGATGACAGATATGGGTGCGGGTCCGTCCGAGGACGAGGACGAGGAGGATGCGGAGAAAGGCAGGCCACAAGCACTAGCACAAATAAAAGGTCGCCCGCTGTCGGGCAGGGCTGCTGTGCAAGCAGCAGCAGCACACCCCGGAGGGCTGTTGCATGGGGATGATGCCTATGTGCGCGTGGGTACAGGGCAGGTGTTGACAGCGCAGCAGCGTGTCAAGGCTGCACGGGGCGATGAGATGAAGGAGGCGCAGCAGTTGCGTGCTGTTGCTTCACAACGAGGGCGCGTGCGCGCAGCTCCTGTGCATTACAAAGGCAATGATGCCGAGGTGCCCGTGACTCAAATCAAGGCGCAGACATACCCGCTGATGAACCTTGCCTCTGAGGACAGCAACGGGGAGGGTGCGAACGGCCCGGAGCCCCCCGCCGCAAACAAGCTGCTGGCAGCTAAGATTAAGGAGGCTGGCGCGGGTAATGGCAATTATATTGACACTACCGAGGGTACCATGACTAGCGTACCGCCCATTACACAGATCGGCAGTGCTGTGGCTAAGATGGGTTATTCAGGTACTCTCTCTTATTATTATTCTCTCTCTCTCTCTCTCTCTCTCTCGCTCATTTCCTGGGATGCGTGCGCGCCCTCACACTCGCTTTCTCTCGCAATCTCTCTCTTGCACTACCGCGTGTGGTTTGGTGTGACCCTCTCTTCAGATTTCTATGCCCCTGTCCTGTCGTAGTGTCCTTGTCTTTGTCTCTGTCTCTGTCTGTCTCTGTCTGTGGTGTGTGTATATCGTTTGGGCATGTACAGGGACATGTCTCTGATCAGTTGCGAGAGAGACAGAGAGGAAGAGAGAGAACAGGAGAGAGTGTGCGTATCTTTTCCTGGTGTGTTGTTTCTGTGCTGTGCGATAGTACCTTTGTGCATGTTAGGTTTGATGCGTGGATGTTACCTATCCGGGTCAAAAAAAACATGTATATATATTGTGTGGTTGTTGCTTTATCTAGAATCGCCTCTCGCAGCTCCTAGAAAAGTGCAATCTTTGATCATGTGTCCATTTTAGTGCGAATACATCTGAAGACTTCAGATGTATAATCTGAACCCCCCTCTTTTTAATTTCATTTTTATTTACTTTTTCAATTTTTGCACACCCAGACAAAGCATATCCGGTGGATTCGGCCAAATCTTCGACGTGGGCCTACTATGGTGCAATTTTCGTAGTCATGATCGGCAGTTCAATGTAAGTCTCTGTGCCTCTTTGCGTATGTATATTATGCACATTCTTGTGCACATTTTTTTTTTGTATTTTAATGTATATATGTATGTGTGTCCGTGTCCGTGTCCGTGTCCGTTTCCGTGTCCATATCCATATCCATGTCCGTATCCGTGTCCTTGTCCGTGTCCATGTCCGTGTGGATTGCATGCACGTGCGCGTGTGCATATGCGTGTATGTGTGAGAGAGAGAGTTTGTGTGTGCGTGTGTGTGTGCGTGAGGAGTGTGTGTGTGTGTACGTGTATGTGTGTCGTGCGTGCGTGTGGGCATGCGTGTGGGCAGGTGTGTGGTTGTGCGCGGGCGTGTGGGCGTGTGTGCATGTGCGTGTATATGTGCGTGTGAAAGTTTTTTGATTATGAATCTATATACATAACGTATTCATGTGCATACAAACATGCATACAAACATGCAGTTGACATGTTTATACATACATGCATGTACGTGTATAAGTACTTGTGTGCATATGTGTGTGCGTGTTTCATTGTTTACTTAAATATATACAGCATGTATTCATAATCATACAGACATACATGCTGACATACATATATACAAACAAACAAAATGTGTATACATACATACAAACATACATAAATGTACATGCGTGCATAATCATGCACAAACAAGCACAAACACACACACACACACACACATCTGAAAAGATATGCTGCTTTTCTGTATATTTCAGGAAGGTTGCTGCAGTACTACACCACCACCACCTCCCCCCCCCCCCACACACCCACACCCACACACAC
>Ga0335398_10007707_pt1 | contig 13063 bp, 9 predicted proteins | sample BON03_FD_205742 | JGI IMG/M metagenome (GOLD analysis project Ga0335398, IMG submission 205742) | Freshwater microbial communities from Lake Bonney liftoff mats and glacier meltwater in Antarctica - BON-03 (spades assembly) (version 2) | ecosystem: Environmental > Aquatic > Freshwater > Ice >...
ATATATATATATATATATATATATATACATACATACATATATATATATATATATATATATATATATATATATATATATATATATATATATATATATATATATATGTGTGTGTGTGTGTGTGTGTCGGGTTACCCTAACCCCGAACCCGGGGCTGATGCTCAGGGGTTAACCCTGACACCGGGAGCGGCGCATAGGGGGGCTGATTCCTGACAGGGGACACCGACAGGGAGAGACGGGGGCAGCTACTAGACTACCATAAAGAAGCAGCTTGGTCTTTACATTACTTTGCCATTACCATTATTGTAGGGCAAGTATTGTGATACAGGACGGTCGGAGAGACACCCCATACTCTCGGATCCGCATTCGGCTTTAACAAGATATTGCCATTGCCAATATTGTATGGCATGCATTGCAATAAAGGATGGTCGGCGGGAAACACTTTATTGCGCAATAGCGTGGGCGATGAAGGGGGGGAGTGGGGTGCCCAAACAAGGGGGGTGTTTGCAAATAATAGTATGGATTCGTGTACGAAGTGCCTCGAACTCAACGAATCTCGTGTAAAGGCCCAATAAGTAGCTGCTCGGTTAACCCACGAGGATGAGGACGACTTCTCTCTCTCGGACAGATTCTCACTCACTCGCCGTACTAAACAAATCTCGCGTGAAGGCCCAATAAGTAGCTGCTATGAGGATGACCTCTCTCGGATAGATTCTCACTCACTCGCCGTCTCCTTTGTTAGCCAGGAGGGAGCTTTTCCCATTGGACGAATATCAGTATTTGTCCAGTGGGCGAAGCTTTAGCCTGTACAAGATATCGTTTCATTTCAAAGCTTTATTGTGGGAGTCGCTCATTCTTTTATGCCCTCCCCCCACCTGCAAAGTCTACCCTATTGCAATACTATTGCACGACCACTGCGCAATAAACGCCCCCCCACCGACCCCTCCTTTAAATGGCATACACCATACCATATTGGTGATGGCAATAACGCGTAAAGGTTAAGGCGAAGCTCCCTCCTGGCCAACAACAAACTCACTCGTCGTCCCCTTTGTTAGCCAGGAGGGAGCTTCGCCCACTGGACTAGTTTCAGTATTAGTCCAGTGGGCGAAGCTCCCTCCTGGCTACCTGGTAACAACAAACTCACTCGTCGTCCCCTATGGTGCACAGGCACGCGGCGAGCCTCTTTGGCTCCAGGCAGATGGCCACCATGCTGGGCGAGGCCACGCACCCTGCTACATTATGAAGATACCCCTCTATTCTCACCCACTCACCGTCCTCTACGGTGCACAGGCACGCGGCGAGCCTCTTTGGCTCCAGGCAGATGGCCACCATGCTGGGCGAAGCTCCCTCCTGGCTAACAACAAACTCACTCGGACAGATTCTCACTCACTCACCGTCCCCTTTTTTGCACAGGCACGCGGCGAACCTCTTTGGCTCCAGGCAGATGGCCACCATGCTGGGCGAGGCGACCCACGCCGCCGCCGCCGCCGCCACACGTGCCGACGGCGGGGAGGGCCGCGCTATAGTATAAACAACCTCGAACCGTAGTGAGAGCTCGAGTCCGAAGAGAAGATTGATTTGAAGAGATGCGGATGAACAACGTGTGTGTGCAACTTTCGTAGTTTATATTCGAGACCATCATAGGTATAGCTGTAGCATAGCTATAGCTATATAGATTCTGCGGCTGCGAAGATGAGAGTAATTACTTTTTTTACCCGTATTTTACATTGTTTGTAAAAAATAGTACATTTTTTTTTGTTAAAATAATAATGATATATATCATCATTATCATTATAATATATATAAATTTACATAACATTATCATTATATATAAATTTCTATTCTAATATAATTCACCAATAGTTTATAAATATAATGATAACATATGTGCGAGCGTGCGTGAAGCTGAGGGTGAAATTAATATAATAGTCCACAAACATAACGCATGAACGCAAGCGTTACACCTTAAATATATCATCGAATTCAAGCCATTACTGTTACAGTGACAGTGATGATGATATGATAATGATTAAGGCACATGCATTGACAGGGAACAGAAAGGTAGAGACGGAGGTCGACACACACAGGTACACACGCCCTCCGTGCGCGCGGAATTGCTCGCGCGAGCGTCGAGACTGGGTTGAATAGTTAATAGCCGAGAGGAGAAAGAGAAAGCACGAACGAAGGAAGGCAGAGGGCCAGCACGAGGCGTCGTTGGGTTCCCCCCCGTGGGCGCCCATTCCTTTTGCCAGCTACTATCTGCTGTCCTCTAGCCGCGCGCGCGGCGGCGGCGGCGGCGGCCGGTTACACGTGGTGACGACGCCCGGGCAGGGTATGCACGCCTGCGCCGCAACCCTCCCTTGCGCATGGAACCGGAACTTGTTCCCATACTGGGCGGGTAGCCGGAATGTGGCGGAGTCGGGCGTGGCGCCGGCGATCTCGGCCGACCAGACGGCGTAGACTTCGGTCGGTGCGCCAAATTCGATGGTGATGAGGTGGCCGAGGTGCCACTGCTTGACGTAAACTTCGGCCGCGTAACTGTTGCCAGACGCGAAGCGCTGCACCACCGACAAGACCGCGCCCTCGCACGCAGGCGGCGCCGGGGGTGGCGAAGGCGGCCGCGGCGGCGAGGGCGGAAAGGGCGGGTGCGGCATCGGCGGCGGCGGGCGCGGTCTGGCCGTGCAGTGGAGGCGCGGGATGGCGAATGGCGTGCCGCGCATCTTCATACCGATCTCTAGTGGCGAGCTCGACTTTAGTACAATCTCGACGCGCGGGCCGCGCACGCCCTCCTTCTCGGCAAAGACGGCGTTCCAGAGCGAGTAGACCTCGTTGGCCACGTCGCCCCAGTCAAGCACCACGCGCGCGCCCACCTCCCACTCGTCAAAGACAAGCTTGGCCTGCCACTGCTTGATTCCCAGCCGGTCGTTGTCGAGCTGCTTGTCGGCAAGGAAGCGCGCGCCGAGCGCGCAGCGCGTCCGCGTGTAGACCGCGTTGCGCTGCTTGATATCGTCGTCCGAAGCGCCACACCAGCGCGGGGGCTGCAGGCTCTCCTCGCCCGCGCACGGCGGGCCGCACTCGGCTGGGTCACGCAGATTTTGTGTGTTGGGCGTCGACCCAAAGGAGCTCGTGCACTGGCACACGCCCTTCTGGAGCGCGAAGTAGGTCGAGTGTATGCAGCGCGCCGCACAGCCCTCTGTGTTGGTCTTTGGCCGCACCACCGACTGCTGCCAGCCAGGGATATCGTGCTCGCCCGAATCGAGCGGCAGCTCGGCGAAGCAGCCGATGAAGACCACCTCGTCGCCCACGTGCCGGACGTGGTCCCCCCTGTCCTTGGTCTTTGCGCCGCGGGCGACGCTGACGAGCAGCACGATAGCAGCCGTCGCCATTTTCAAGGGCAACCGCCAAGCGCGTTCTGCCACCATGTGCGTTGTTGCACTGGACATTCACACTTGACATTCACAGAGGTTTAAAAGGGACGCGAGACCAGCGTCCACGTGCCTTTGGACTGTCCCCCGGGCCCAGGCCTCCTTCGGGGGCGAGCTTGGGTGGCCCAACTATGGGCCAAATCGGTTGGGGCGGTCCGTCTACGGGCCCTACCCCTTTCTTTGGTGCAGCAGGGGTGTCTCCGTTTCGGTGTGAGCCGCTGCGGGCCGGCTGCTGCTGTGGTTGGTGGTTGGGGAGGGGGTGTTAGGTGTTTCGTAGGGGTAAACTTATCATCATCATAGCTCTACAGTATGTCAGCACAAACCCGTACAGTGTACAGTATATGTATTATACAAGATAAAGATACAAGGACAGGGAACTGATCCGAGAGTGGCTTTGGGAGCCTAAGGGGAGCTCCCTTTCCCTTTCCCTTGAATATATAGGCTATCTTTAAGTGCTTGGCAAGTTGGGGAGAACTGCATCAAGTGACAAGTGATGGCGGGTTTTGCTTCGGGTTTCGGGTGGTCGTTCTCTGGAATTTGAATATTTGTGTTTTTTTGTTCTTGTTCTTGTGTCGTTCGTGGGTTTGCGCGTGGTTTATTTTTGTGTTTTGTGTTTTTGTTTTTGTGTGTGTATGTGCCGACCTGTTTCGTGTTTCTCTTTGATAAGAAATGCACGACACCCCCCCAGCCCCCAACCCTCATCGGGCTACCAGCCCACCTGCCGGGCCGACGAGCGAGCGAGGAGCCAGCTCCCCAGCTCTCAGACTCAGACGCTCACTCACTCAGACTCGGACTCGGACTCAAAGGCATACTATACATAGGTAGGCGGGTTGCGGGTTCAACTTCATCTGCTGGGCAATAAAACATATATAACTATATGTATGGGTTAACCCGAGTATATGTGTAGTTGTCATAGTTGTAGTGTGTTATTGTTATTGAATACACACAGGCTACAGGCACATTAAAATTATTGTTTTGTGAATGTATTACTGGCCTGAAATTAATGCTGAATGCTGAATGAATGTTGATGTTGATGTTGATGTTGACGTTGATAATATTGATGTTGATGTTATTGAAATCAGTATACGGCATATTGAAATTATTTTGTTATTAATATTAATATTTTATTTATTATTATTATTCACAATATTATTCCCCTTCGGCCTTCGGGCGTTTGAGCTTTGAGCGTTTGAGCTCGTAGCTGTAGCTCTAGTTAAAATAGCTAAATTAAGCTAAGGCAGCTAGAGCTAGTATCTATCTAGGTTTATAGTAATAACTCTATTATAGTTTATAGTTTTTATTTTATGTATATATTATGAGTCGTCGTATTAGTATTAGCTCTTAGCTCATGTATATACATATCATCACAATCACACATGTTCATGTGTACATCTACATCTGAACATGTATAATAGATGCAAACATTATATTGATTGACACACAGACACACACACATGCAGAACGCATACTTGAAAAGAGGCCTCTTGGGATCGCGGCTTAGGGTGGCTCTACCGCCCCTTCGCCCCTTTCGCGGCTGCTCTCCTTGAAGGCGCGTGGGCTGCGGTCGGCGGTGTCTGCGCGACGGCTGCGCGCCGCCTCGGTGCCAGGTCGTGTTCATGCGAGCACAGCCCATCGTGGTGGTCCAAAAAGGTGCAGCCGGGAGTGCCGCACCTCTTGCCCGACCGCACCACCTTCTTTGGGCTGCGGGCCCGCCGCTGCGCATCCGCCTTGCGCTCGCCGCTGAGCTCGCCATTCCGCTGCCGCTTCCAGCGCACCTCGCCAAGCGCGCAGCCCTTCTCGGCGGCCGTCGCCAGCACCTGAGCCAGTTTGGCCTCGCTGATCGGCTCGAGCTGCTGCATGGCCTCCACGTCCGCCTGGTTCAGCGGCTCGAGGTCGCTCCACGAGACGGTGCGCGAATCCTCGCTGTTGATTGGGCGGACTGACGGGACGGGCTGCGCCTTCTGTAGCTCCGCCAGCACGCGCCGGTTCTTGCGCACGCCGCCGCGCTCGATGCCGCGCTCGACCACGTACCAGCACCGCGCACCGCGACAGACCAAGGGCTGCAGCCGGCCCCACTGCGTGCACAGGGACTGTGTGGCTGGCTCGTCGATGCGAATTACCGGCTTCTCGCCAGTGCCGAGAAGCTCCGCCCTGGTGCGATCGACCGGCAGCCCGTCGTCGCCCTCGGCGCCCTCAAACCAGCAGGGGTCGCCCACCTTGAAGCCGTACAGGTTGTCGCCGCCCACCGGCGTCTGCAGCTCCACGCGAGACCTGATATAACCGTTGGCCACCCCCATCGCGTTTGAAAAGTCTAGAAATTAAAACGCGATCCTCACAGATGTTCCTATTATAGCTCTATTTTCTATACTCTATACTCGTACTGTACTCTCGTACTCTCGCTGTGACATCAGGCTATGTGGGTCGTAAAGAGGCTCGTCCATGATCCATGATACGTCTTCGTGCTGTCAACGCTGGACGCAAGCAAGCCACACAGACCCGTGGGTCACCCGGCACCCGCCCGAGAGACCGCCTTGCCGCCTTATTGCTTATTGCCGCCTTGCCCCTTGCCTTGCCTTGCTTGTGCCTTGCTTGTGCCTTATATGCGTGTTGTAGCGGTTACGGTTGTTGCAGTAACTTAAACGGTGATGTGTATCTGTTTTGCAAAGACACGAGCTTACACCTTTTCCTTCGAACGCCAACTTGCTCTGGGCCTATGACTTCCTAGGCTCATATGAAAGCTTATGACTTATGACTGCTTAGGCTAGAGGAGCTTAACTCCGAACGAAGGCATATAAGGTATAAGCTGAGATGCCAAGATTTCCATGATTAATAAAAAATTGGAGCGTCGTTGTCGGGTCGCACTTCCAGGGCCTCCGGCCGGACGGGCTCCGGGGCCATGCCATCCAATACTTTCGCATCAAGATCAAGGACTCAGAGATACAACTTATACCAGCGGCTATGGCTTCCTTGTGAGCATTGCTAGGGACCCTCCAAAGCGTCAGAGTCTGGCTATGGCTATGAGCCAGTCGTTAGAAGGAAAAGGTGTATGGACCCCTGCTCCGGCCGCCGGTTGAACCGGTTGATTGAGGAAATGGCATGAAATGGCTGTGAACAGCCATTCACAGCTAGTTTCCCTTAATCAAACTGCCGACGCGGAGCCGACCACCCGTGTTGGGCCGCCGGGTATGCGGGTACCCCGTGGGAACCAAGCCTTGACTTCCGCAGAAGACCTGAGCCTCAAGAGGCATAGTTTATGATACAAGTTGAGACTTGTTTCAGGCCTAGGTGGTGACTATATTATCTATATAGCCCCTGGTCTCAGATTTGCGCTCTCAGCGTACCCATCCCCATCATCACCGTTACAACGGCCTTATCATCATTATTGTGTGTCGCACACTATCTTATAGGGTTAAGGGTTAACCCGATATGTCTTCGTCTTCGTCATGTCAACGCTGTCAGCGCACTCACTGCAGGCTGAGATACTGACCTACCTGCTGCACCTGCAACAGTTCGTCTATTTTCGACACGCATGCCACCAGCACCAGCACCTAGGACTAGGATATGGTTTAGCCTCTCCGCCCCGGGCCGCCGAGGCGCACGACGAGGCACAAGCACGAGCACACAGAATAGGAAAATAAATTGAATCAGAGTCAGAGTAACCCGATTGTAGATTGCTGCGTGCGTGGAAGCCCCGAGCGCCTGTGTGTGCTTGGGCGTCGTGTGTCCAGCCCCCCGCGCGCGCGCCGCGGCACGCAGCCCACCGGCACCGGGCATCTGGCGCCTCTGGCCTGGGGATTTCTCTCGGCCACACTGTCCGCCCAATCCTACGCTCCGCCGCGCCTCCTCGACCACTCCCAAGCGACGCTCTAGCCCTCTGGCTCGCGCTGTCCCTTGCGACGCCAGCCATCCTCTCAATCTCCGGGTCGCAGCTTGCCCCTGACTCCGAGCTCCAGCACACCTGACAGGCTGAACGGCTGCTCCGCAGCCACAGCCTCCTCTAGCTCTGCCGCCTCGCGCTCCTTCCTATAATACTCGAGGCCCTCCACCCGCAGCCGCTCAATATCGCTTATCCCCGTCTTGACGTACGCGCCGCGTGCGTGGCGCTCGTACAGTGTGAAGGGTGCGTAGCTGCAGTAGCACGGCAGCCAGGGCTGGTCGCAGCGCTGCGGGCATATTCTCGGCAGGCCCTCCCAGATCTCGGCCACGATGATGTTGCGCCGGCCCGCCTCGACGCGGGATACGCCGTGGTACTTGTGCGAGAGGAAGAAGAGGGCGTCGCCGCGCTCAAAGGGGTGCGGCAACATCTGGCCGTCGGGCTCCAGCGTCTGCAATCGGCCACCCGCAAATTCGTCCGTGTCCGATAGCATAAAATCGATCGTCACCAGCGACCCGTAGTCTGCGTGCGGCGCCATGGCCACGCCGCCCTCCCCGAGGACGGTGTGGTACTCGACCGACCGGATAGAGAGCATCTCCCGCTCCTCGAGCACCCCGCCCCACAACTCTGCGTCGGCATCCCGCGCCGCCTGCAGCATGCGGCTGTGCAGGTCGGGCAGCATCAGAGCGAGATAGTGGTTGATCCAGACCGTGCGCCCACCCTCTCGCTCCTGCCGCTCGAGCGTCGCCTGTGGCGTGTAGCCATTTCCACCTGCCCTCGCCACGGTTGCGACATGGTGCAAAGCGTTTATATCGTCGTCGCTCAGGAAACCTGGCACCCGCTTCACCCTGGTTGCCTGTGCGACGGGCATGTCTGGCAATCGGGGCTCACGCACACGCGTAGCCAGGGGCACGAGGCTTAACCCGAGCCCTACAACAAGCAGGCCAAGCATGGTCACGCGTATGAAGTGCCCCGAGGCGGGAACGTGTCGCGCGTCGGCGTGCCGTGCGGGAACGTGTCACGCGTCGGCGTGCTGCGAGGCAGGAAAACGCGCGTTGGCGTTTGCCGCGAAGCCAGACGGGTCCGCCTGGAAAGTTACGTTTTCGAACCGTTCGTCTTGTTCTTCATGTGAACAGTTCCCCCTTACTGCACTGCGTACAGAGAGCGATTTCAGAAGCAACGCGGACACATTATCATCATTATCATCTTTGGCTTTCGATGCGTTGATGGCCTTGGAATAAGATTTGCACGCCCCGCACCCTTGTTTGTGGATGTGGACGCATGTGGACGCGACGACGCGAGGCCCTCCGAGGCGCGACCAATGATTGCCGACCCCAACTCCAACTCCTCTTATAAAGAATAATATATACATATATATATACATAACTTCTTTGATTTTGATGACTTCATATTATGTGGATTCTGACTGCTTGCCTACCACTGCTGCTACACTGGTGCTCTGGCTTCTGGCTGGAAATAAGAAGGAAAGGAAACTCCAACAAACATACAATAACATTTTCAGTATCAGCAGCGGAACTCGAAACTCTCCTTTTTCTCGTACTCGAACTCGTACTCGCGTAGGCTTCTAATCCTACAAGGCTGCTACATGACCTTTACATTTACATGCTGGCTACAAGGTCCCGCGCACACCAGACACCAGCACACGCATCCTCTATATCTGTGTAAATCTATACATATACTACACGAGTACGCGGCTGCCAGCGCGCCCAACGCGCTATTCATCCGCAGCGTGGGGCATCTCGTGGAGCGAGATTTGGCCTCCAGCTGCATCATTGAACGCATTGGGCGCGCGAGGCGGCGGCGGCGCGACTCGCGCGCAGGAGAATGGGTCGGAGATTTACATCGGTTTGCCCTGGATGCGCGCGGCAGCGAAAACCTCGTCCAGATCCGGCGTGGCGCCGGGCACGACGTCCTGGTGCGAAAAGAGAACGTTTCCTCCATCGATCACGTAGGTGCCGCCCAAAACGCGAACCCCCTCGGGAACGCCCTTGGCCCCCGCCTCGGCCTGCGGCGCCACCTTGGCGACGTTGGAGAGATAGGAGAACCACTTGCCGCCCGACATGGTCTTGGGCGGCTTGAAGTCGGGCGGCGCGTCGAGCTGCGCAGGGATGGGGGTGGGAGGGTGATTCGCGGCGCGTGTGCCGCGAGCGCGCGCTGCGGCTATAGTTTCGGGCTCACCTTGTCGCCGAGCATCTTTTTGAAGCCGGCGGCCCGGTAGGCGTCGAACGTAGGGCTCGAGTCGATCAGCGCAAAGCGGCTATCGATCTCTGGGTTGGCGGAAAGGAAGCGCTTGAGCTGCTCCGGTTTGCCTACCGAGACAAAGAGCGGACCCTTGACGCCGTTGCGCTCCAGCGTCGCGCGCTGCTGGGACCATTTCAGCGCATAGTCCCAGCACAGGGGTCATCCGAGGTGGCGGAGAAACACCACGACGGCGGTGCCCTCGTCGCCGATGATGTCACCGGCGCGGGCCAGGCCGCCCTGCGCGTTCTCCAGCGTCATCGAACGCAGCGAGGTTCCAGACACAAGCACGTCATTCACGTAAATGCCCGCCGGGCTATCGCACGCCGCCTCCACGCAGGCCACCTCGGCCATGCGCACCGACGCGAAGCGAGCGGAGGGAGCGGAGGTGACGACGGCGTGCTGCGGAATCAGGGTGGTGACCTGTAGACCGCTGGCCAGGCCTAAGCCCACGCCGGCAGCCAGCAAAGTTCGATTGCGAGGCATTTACTTGGGCCTTTCGATAACTTTCGTGGCGGGACTGGAATTCGTGGTAGTTTCGTATTTTGACCTGGTTCATGTGAATTGCTCTTCGTATCTCCCCTTTGAAGGCCCTTTGTAGGACAACAAGCTCTGCCAAACAAAGAACGAGAGGAGCGGGCAGGCAGGAGCCAGGGCAGCGGGCCAAGGGCGTGCGAGAACCAAAGAGGAGGCTCTGTAGAGTACTGAGCGAGACCAGTCGTAGTCATCGGAGTCGGAGAACGCGTACGCGTACGCATAGAAGATACAGATACAGTATCCTTGGATCTTGGATGTTCTGTAGCATATAGCATCTATAGTCTATAGCATCGGGTGATGCTATACATGCTATATAGTATACTACACTATAGTACTACACTCTGTCCTAGATGCAATTTTGGTATTTGAACACATAGCTTTTAGCATTTGGCATTTGGGCCCGGCCGGGGCGTGGGCTAGCAAGCTAGCAGCCAGCAGCACTGCCAGTAATCGGGTCAACTGGAAATTGTTCAAATATCAGGAAAAAGTAGAGCTATGCTATGTAGTACTGTAGCATCTGATGGAGGCTATATAGCATTGTAGCATGCTATATAGTATGCTACAGAACAACCAAGTAGACAGTATCAGTATTATCTGCGTATAGCTAGTGCTACAGTCATTGTCGGGCATTAAGAAACCCCACCATTCAGAAATGCCACGTTGGGTTTCCGAGGATTTTTTTAAGAAATGGTGCGTTGGAGCGCAGCCGGGGGTAAGCTTTGCGTGCCTGAACCAGGATCGAGGAGTTTAAGAAATGACTCCATGTACGTCAGGGCCACCAGGCAGGAGCGGGTTGCGCAGGCTGAGCTTACTACTTACTTGCTCTTACTTACTTCTTACTTACTCTTAACTCTTACTTATTCACCGATATATCGATACCGACCGATGACGATAACGACAGGGTTAAGGGTTAACCCTAACCCCCTCGTTCTCGTTCTTGTTGTCAACGAACGTCGTTGTGTGTCAGTGTGCTGTGTCAGAATACGAATAAGAATGTAAGCGGGCACGGCCGACGGCCGCAGAGATTAAGAAATGGCGCGTTGCCGCCGCGGAGCGGCTACGAAACGCTAAGAAATGGCGCGTTGGGCTCTGGGGTCACATTTCTTAATGCCCCCGACAATGACTGTAGTAGCACGTGCACGTACTAGCCTCTGTGATCTGTGATTCTACTAATTATAGGGCGTTTGTTAGTGTGAGTTTGTAGTTTGTAATTGTTGTTTGTAGTGGCCCCTTGTTTTGAACTTAGAGCTACTCGTAACTGAGGTTTGAGGTTTGGGAATTGAGGGACAGAGGAGAGATGAAACAACGACACGACAAAGAAAAAGAAAAAGAGACCTTTACCACGACACTTTCTTGCAGCACATACATCGCACGGCACGCAGCAACCTGGCTCTTGAGAGCCGCCGGGCTAGAGCTCAGTGACTAACTACAGTACACAGTAAGAGACATGCGCTACGGAAAAGGGAGCAACCGTCCCTCAAAAACAATAAAAAGAGCTCCCAATGAACACTAGCAATAGACAAAGCCAACTACTCTACACACTCTTCTATATGGCCCCACAACACGTCACACCACGATCACCCTATGAGCTCAGAGCTTGGCCGCGGGTTGGCTCGCCGCGAGTGCGCCGAAGCCCGCCTTGGACGCGGCGCCGATTCGCTTCCCCAGCTCCTTGTCGCCGGGCTCGAAGGCGGATAGGTCCCCGAGGGCCGTGAGGGCCGCGTGCGCCTCGTCGTGGTAAGGCGCCTGCTCCATCTTGCCCACCCAGGCGCGGATGTTTGGGTAGGGGTCAAAGCAGACGAGGTTCATGAACTTTGGCCCGATCTGCCCCACCTCTTCGTAAGCTATTAGGTCGGCAATCGTCATGTGGTCTGCGCCGCCGATGAAAGAAGAGTCGGCGAGCCAGGCCGACTCGAGCAGCTCGAGTGCGCGCGTGCCTCGCGACCGGTGGCTCGCGAGCTGCGCGGGCTCCGTCGCCATGTCGGGGCGAGCAAGCGGGGCAAAGTATGCCGGCGCCAGCAGCCGGGTGTTGCTGTGGTGCCAGTGGCAGTACTCGTCCACCTTGGCCTTGAGCGGGCTCGCCTCAGCGTAGGGGTAGAGGTCGGACCAGCCGTTCTTTTGGCACAGGTGGGCGAGGATCGCCGGGCCCTCTGAGATGCGGACCTCGCCATCCTCCATGAAGGGCACGTTTCCCGTCGGGTTCATCGCCAGAAAGTCGGGCGAGCCCGTACCGCCCTTCCTCGTGCTTCCGGGCACGGCCATCTTGACCTCGAAGGGCAGGCGCTTTTGCAGCAGTGCCCACGCCACCGAGCGGAATGGCTGGCTCAGAGGAACGCCGTGCAAGCGGAGCGACATGAGAACTTTCTTATTTTTTGCTGTGCCTGTGAAGACCCGGCCTGTGAACGTCTCTGGACCTGCCGATGCTCTCGGTCGTAGTCTTAGGCACCCCTTGATACTATAATATCAAGAACGGGAAAGTGGAAACTGAGGCGTGTGCAACGCTATATCCTAAAATAGCGTACGCCCTGTCCATGGGTGCGTCTCTGTGTTTCACAGTTTTGCGGTGGTGTCAGAGGGATGGGGGTGGGTGCGGTTCAGTTCGACGATCGATAGAACGGCTGACTGGGTTTGGCGCAAAGGCGGGCCAGAACGTAATCACAAGCGATCCAAATCGAACAGGACCACGTAAGGATTTACAATCGGTTCTCCCTTCGGTATTATGTTTTTTGCGCTCAACCCTCTAACGGTACAGGCAGTTCACTCTCGATAACTAATAAAGCTATCTCTGCATGAACGTCTCTGGACCTGCCGATGCTCTCGGTCGTAGTCTTAGGCACCCCTTGGTACTATAATATCAATAACGGGAAAGTGGAAACTGAGGCGTGTGCAACGCTATATCCTAAAATAGCGTACGCCCACCGCGAGGGCCACACCGCCAGTGTGCCCTGAGCTGCCTCACGCTCAGGATCCC
>Ga0335398_10007722_pt1 | contig 13052 bp, 7 predicted proteins | sample BON03_FD_205742 | JGI IMG/M metagenome (GOLD analysis project Ga0335398, IMG submission 205742) | Freshwater microbial communities from Lake Bonney liftoff mats and glacier meltwater in Antarctica - BON-03 (spades assembly) (version 2) | ecosystem: Environmental > Aquatic > Freshwater > Ice >...
TCCTGACTGCTCTGATAAGCTTTTGAAAATAATTCTAATAGCTGCCCATTGTCATACCCCATTTTCTCAAAGTGGGGAGCAAACCATTCTCCATCGACGGAATAACGCGAAAACCCGCCCCTCAATTGATCGTAAATTCCACCCATTCCAATTTTTTGAAGGGTAAAAAACACTTTTTCCTGGAGGTCTTTATTCTTGGCTAACAGGGCATAGTCTAAAACAAAAGCCCAGATTGCAGGCATCGGGAATTTTGGGATTCGATTCATTCCTCCCCATTCCGGATCAAACTGCGCGCTGAGCTTTGCCATTACTTCGGCAAGTTCATCGGGATCTAATTCCTGGGCTCCGGCAGCAATTCCATATTTCTCAGTCTCACTTCGATTCAATGAGTTGCCAAAGCCTTCGGCGCTTTCTGCCAATTGATCTTCGTGCTTTTCAAAAGCATCGGCAATATTCGTAAGAAGATTTTTCCATTGGGCATTGGGGAAATAGGTGCCGCCGTAGAAAGGCTTTTGATTGGGCATCAAAAACACATTCAAGGGCCAACCTCCCTGCAATCCCATAGCTTGCACTGCATCCATGTAAATATTATCAATGTCCGGTCGTTCTTCCCGATCGATTTTGATGCAGACAAAATGTTCATTCATCAAGTCTGCCGTCACTTGATTCTCGAAACTCTCATGCTCCATCACATGACACCAATGGCAGGCCGAATAGCCGATCGAGACGATCATAGGCTTATTTTCCTGTTCAGCTTTTTGCAGTGCTTCTGGTCCCCAGGGATACCAATCGACTGGGTTGTGGGCATGTTGGAGTAGGTATGGGGATTGGGAAGTATGGAGGCGGTTAGGTTTCATGAGTTGATGTTAAAGTTGAAAAATTGCAAGATTTGAAAATTTTATCCGGTAAAATTATCGCTATGCCTGGGAACTCAGCTTGGCTTTTACCTGAGTGATTTCACTTGAAAAATCAAATTCGGAGTTCAATCGTTCCAGCTTTTGAAGAAGATTTTCTTGGAATTTGAGATGTGCCGGACTGTTGGGGTTGAGTGGACGGTGTGAAAGCTCAAGATTTATCTTTCGAATTTCTTCCGCTTTAGTCTGTGTTTCCGCTGAAAAATGCGAGGATTGCCACTTTTGCCAAATGTAATCTTCGGCCTCGACTGTTGGGTGAATCAGATCTGACTTATAGAATCGATAATCACGTAATTCATCCATCATGATCTCATAAGCAGGGAAATAGCTGAGGGATGAAAATCGCTTTTCCAGATTGGCGCAAAGCACCCGAAGTTGGCTTTTGCTGAGTTGGTTTTCTGCCACACCGTCTTTGAGATGCCGGACAGGACTGACTGTTAGTATGATTTTGAGATTGGGATAGACCCGAGAGAAGTTGTCAAAAAGATTTGAAAGCCTCGACTCCATCTCCTCAATTGTCAGCAGGTGTTTGGTGAACAGACTTGAAGGCTGCTTATGGCAATTGGCAACTGTCACAAAACCTTCTAATTCATACACCCAAGCTGTTCCAAGTGTTAAAATCAAATGAGTTCCCTGTTCCAAGTAGACTCTCGTTTGGTCCCGTTGGACCGTAAGTCCTTCGATCAACTTTTCTTTTGTAGTAGCGACAAGGTCTGAATGTGCATAATAATGAAAGAAAAGTCCATCCCGTTCGCAGATCAGACTTTCTTCAAATCGATCATTGAAGAGTGCGGCCTCCAATAAAATCTCTAAGGAGTAGGGATTGAAAATTGTCCCAAAAGGGTTAACCAGGCAATCAAACTTGGCATCGATCATTTTTTGACCGATCGTTTGAGCAAAGCAAGAGCCCAAACTCAAGATTTTACTTTGATGGGAAATCGGAAAAACATAGGAGGGAGTTGGGAAATCTATAGACCATTTCATACCCGAAAATAAGGATTGATTGATGAAGTTGAAGCCTTTTCCAAATCAGAAGGGCCTTAATCCTCTTTTTTTATTTCATCCCAGAGTCGATAGGCCATCAAATAGCCATACCTATAAATGGGTAATCGACGTCGAAATTCCCGGAAGAGATAGTTGAATTCTTCAGTTTTAAATTCCTTAGAAATAGCCAATAATTCGGCCTTCGGCTTGCCAAGATAATCTTCCTGAGGAATAGATTCTTCCCAAGCTTCAATTGCAGGCATCAAAAAAGGGAGGTCATAGTTAACGGTCCAAGTAAGGCTCTTGGCTTGTTTGATTTTATTTTTTTGGAATAAAATCCATAGTCGGCTAAGAATGCTTCGCTCATTTTTGCTCAGTACTCGTGGGCTTCGATAGGCTTCCAAAAGTTCCGCCTCATTTAAATCTGTAAATCCATTTTGAAGGGTCATTTTCGGTAAAACCAAAACAACTTCTCCCTCATGATCACCAAGTAAAAAAATTGAATACCACAGATTTACCTGGCAAAATAAATTGGCTTCAAACCAACAGTAAATCTGATCCGAATCGGAGCTGGTCATGATTTTTTCAAGTTCCGCTGATATGTGTGGAATGTAAGGTTCTTCTACGGCTCCTGGATAGGTTTCAGCTAAATACTTACTTCTGCCGAGTACCAATGCTTCAAACGAGTCAAAATCAACAGGGCCATCGATTAAGCATTCTCTGAAAATTATTTTTTCTCCTGGTATCGAGCTAGGAAATTTTGTGAAAAGAGCGTCTCCGTTCAAAATATGGATATTTTTCATAGGGAAGTATTTTTAGCTTATAGGTTTTTTATATTCTGCAGGAACTGATTCTGAAACTTGTTATACCAATTTGCAAATTTTTTGTGATTCTACCCTTAAGTTAGTGGGACATCTAGATAAAGTGACTTAATATAGGAAACTTGCGTTTTGCTGAAACCATGTATTGTCTGATTTACTGCGATTTAGAAGAATCAACTAAATTGAAAAAATACCTAACTTCTAATTTCTCCATTAAATTCGTGGTAGAACCGAATGTTATATACTCAAAATACATATTACGCAGAATAAATAAACAATATTTTATGCTATAACGGTTGATGTATTTATTAATATAAGATAAACATAGAATTAGTGTCGGTATTTTTTCTAAGCTGTTTTAAAAAAACCGTGATGATCGAATAAACAATTATTGATTTTTAGGGGTTATTCAAAATTTTTTTAGGTAGGGTTTTTTTAAATACTTCCCTTATGAAGGGAAATCACTTTTTGATCGACATCATTCAAATTTAATATTTGTCCGATTTAGAACATTGGATATAAGACAATTCCATTAAAACAATATATTCTCCTTTTATATGGTTTTTAAGAAATTTTAAGTAAAAAAAATAGCAGAGAGGATTATCATATTAATCTTGAACCTTCTAAATAATATTATTTAAAATATTTTATCCAGAAAACCAGCAAAATAATTCATTAAACCAACAAAATTTATGAGAAAAGCTTTACTAGGCTTATTCGTTGGATTAGTGGTGACTGCCGCATCGTTCGCGCAAACACGAACGGTCACAGGTAGAATCACTTCTCCAGACGAACCCGAAGGACTCATTGGAGTCAACGTCTTAATCAAAGGAACTACTGTAGGAGTAGTGACAGATTTAGATGGTAATTATTCTTTGCAGTTACCTACAGATGCCAAAACCTTGGTATTTAGCTATATTGGTTACTTGAGCAAAGAGGAAGCGATTGGAAATAGATCGATCATCAATGTCTCCATGAATCCTGACACACAGAATCTAGAGGAAGTTATTATTACTGCTTATGGTACTGCCGACAAAGGGAATTTCACCGGAGCAGCAGTAGCTATTAAAGCTGACCAAATTGCCAACCGTCCGATCAACAACGTAGCGAATGCTCTTGAAGGACAGGCCGCAGGTGTGATCACTACTTCCGCAAGTGGACAGCCGGGTTCTACTCCTCAGGTTCGTATCAGAGGTATTGGTTCGGTAAACTCTTCCAGCTCTCCGCTTTATGTGGTAGATGGAGTACCTTATGATGCTGCAATTGGAAACTTGAATCCAGATGATATCGAGGACATCACGATATTGAAAGATGCTTCTTCAGCTGCATTGTATGGCTCAAGAGCTGCAAATGGTGTAATCATGATCACCACTAAAAAAGGAAGAAAAAATAAGCCAACTTTCAATTTGAAAGTGCAGCAAGGTGTTGCAAGTAGAGCACTTCCTGAGTATGATCGGGTAAATGCTGAACAGTATTATCCATTGACTTGGGAGTCGCTAAGAAACGGACGATTGACGCTAAATGATGAGCCAAGTGTGGCTAACCAATTCGCAAGTACAACTCTGATTCCTACACTTGGATATAATGTATATGACGTGCCAAACGATCAGGTAGTAGGCACAGATGGATTATTGAGTCCAAATGCTGTCAATAATTTTGTTGGAACGGATTGGTTTGACGAGTTGCAGCGAACTGGCAATAGATCAGAATATAACCTGACTTTTTCGGGTGCAAATGAAACTAATGACTATTATGCTTCATTTGGCTATTTAGATGAAAAAGGATTTATCCTTAATTCAGATTTTGAAAGATTTGCAGGTCGATTGAATATGAATTCGTCTCCAACCAAATGGTTGAAAACTGGAATCAATCTCTCTGCCACACTATCAGAAGGAAATAATGCTAGAGATGGTGGAAGTAGCAGTTTTGTGAACCCATTCTTCACGGCAAGGTCTGTGGGACCGATTTATCCTGTATTTGCTCAAAATATGCAAACTGGAGGATTCATTCTTGACGAATTTGGAAATCGAATCTACGATACTGGTGACTTGGTGAACTTAGGTCTTCCGTTCAGAGGAGCTGGCTCCTTCCCAGGTCGTCATGTGGTTCAGGAAACTATCCTAAATATTGATTCATTTGATCGAGATGTAATCAGTGCTAGAGCATATGCTGAAATTTCATTTTTGAAGCATTTCACAGCAAGAACAAATATCGCACAGGATATGACTTCACTATTAAACCTTGGCTATGATAATACAATCGTAGGTGATGGCGCACCAGCTGGTAGAACCAGACGGGAGAATATCCGAATCAACGGTTTGACTTTCAATCAGATTGTCTCATACACCAATACAATAAGATAGAAGCATTTTATAGATGCTTTGGTTGGTCACGAGAATTATGACTTTACCAGAACACGTCAATTTATCTCCAAGCAAGATCAGATTCTAGCAGGAAATATTGAGCCAGATAATTTCGTGACGATCAACTCGGCATCAGGTAGAACAGACAAGGATAAAATCGAGTCGTATTTCTCAAGATTAAATTATGTGTATGACGATAAGTATTCATTTTCTACTTCTATACGAACTGACGGTTCTTCCCGATTCTTTGAAGATGTTCGTTGGGGAACATTCTGGTCAGTAGGTGCTGCCTGGAATATTGACAAGGAGAATTTCTTCAACTTTGATTTTATAGATATGCTCAAGATAAGAGCTTCTTATGGTCAAGTTGGTAATAATGCAATCCAAAATTCTGGTGGAGGGCAGAGTTATTATCCTTATCAGGCACTCTACGATTTAGGTTTCAACAATGCTTCCGAGCCTGGCATTCTTCAGTCAAGTTTAGCGGCTAAAGAATTACTTTGGGAGTCAAATAACACTTATGATTTTGGATTGGACTTCGCCTTTGGTAAGCGATTCTCAGGTACAGTGGAGTACTTCTACAGAGAATCTCAAAACCTACTGTTTGATGTGCCACTTTCTTTGACTACCGGTCTCAACAGTAGATTTCAGAATATTGGTACCATGTCAAACAATGGCATTGAATTTAGTATTCAAGGTGAGGTGATTCGTACCAATGATTTTACCTGGACGTCAAGCCTGAACATCTCTACGTTCAATAATGAGTTTAAGAAGCTTCCTTTTGATGAGCAGATTAACGGAACCAAGAAATTTGTAGTAGGTAGATCTATCTATGACTTCTGGTTGAGAGACTGGATAGGCGTAGATCCTGAGACTGGTGAAGGACTTTACAGAGCTGAGGAATATGATGCGGATGATGCTGCTACCAAGATTGTAGGGACAGATACGTTGACCACCAACTTTCAGAATGCAAGATTCCACTTTGCAGGACAGTCTATCCCAGATTTCTTTGGTGGATGGACTAACAGCTTCAGCTACAAAGGATTTACTTTGGGTACGCTAATTTCTTTCTCCATTGGTGGCGATTTCTATGATGGAATATACGCTGGCTTGATGTCTTCGGATCCTAGTGGCGGGGCATTGCATACAGATATTTTAAACAGATGGCAAAACCTGGGTGATATTACGGACGTGCCCAGAATGAACACTAATTTAAATGCCAATAATACCAATGTCGGTTCTGACAGATGGCTCACTGATGGGTCTTGGTTGAATTTAAGATCAATTAATTTGAGCTATAATTTCTCAAGAGAAATGCTTCAGAAAATGAAACTGCGTGGAGCCTCAGTCTACTTAGCAGGTGAGAACCTTGGCTGGTTATCTTCCAGAAAGGGAATGTTTGTTTCTGAAAGTTTCCAAGGGACTTCCTCTAACACATTTACACCGGCGCGTACATTCACTTTGGGTCTAAATGTCAACTTCTAATCTGAACCAATTATGAAAAAGATAGTAAATAAAATAGCAATACTAGCTCTCGTGATGAGCTTTGGTTGCGCAGATGGTTACCTGGATACAGCACCTACAGATGCAGTATCTGAATCGGCGGTGTTTACCACTACGCAAAATGCATTTTCTGCATTGAATGGAATACACAGATCACTGTTCATCAGATACGATAGTCAGGGTCAGCCTGGAGAGGGTGGTGTCATGATCATGAGAGAAGTGCTAGGTGAAGATGTGGTCATGACTGGTATTGCCAACAGGTGGTTTGTAGGAACGACCCAATGGGTAACTCACCGAGATGAAAATGCGGGTGATGTTCGCTTTGTGTGGAGATTTTATTACAAAGTAATTGGAAACGCCAATTTGCTGATCGCAAATATTGATAATGCAGCAGGGCCTCAGGCTGAAAAGGATGAGATCAAGGGTCAGGCGCTAGCTTACAGGGCTTGGGCTCATTTTAATTTGTCTCAGATTTTCGGTGAGCGATATAAAATGGGTGGAGGTAACAGTCAGTTGGGTGTCCCTATCGTATTGGAGCCAATTACTGAAGGTGGAGCCAGAAATACAGTCGAAGAAGTGTATACTCAGGTCAATATAGATATTGATGCGGCGATCGCGCTTCTTGATGATGGTAGAAATGCGAAATCTCATATCAATATCAACGTGGCCAAGGGAATCAAAGCTAGAATTGCTTTGGCTCAAGGGAACTGGCCTACTGCTGCGTCTCTTGCAAAAGAAGCTCGTACTGGATTTGAATTAATGAGTGCTAGTCAACTTTATGATGGATTCAATGATGTAGCTAATCCGGAGTGGATCTGGGGAAGTCAGCAGATTGATGATCAGGGTACTTTCTTCGCATCCTACTTCGCTTACATGTCGTTGAACTTCAGTTCTACGAATATCCGAGGTAATCCTAAGGCCATCAATAGACTGCTTTATGATAAAATCACAACTACTGATTCACGTAAAAAACTCTGGGACCCAAATGCTGCAACTGCTGCTTTGAGAGATCCTTTCATTGATCAGGTTACCTTAAGCAACTTTGCGAAAAGAAATTTCATGAACCGTAAATTTGTAGCGCAAGCGAATGCATCTTCAGTAGGAGATGTGCCTTACATGAGAGCTGCAGAAATGTACCTTATTGAGGCAGAAGCTTCGGCCAGAGGCGGAAATGGTACTCAAGCTGCTCAGATATTATTTACACTTGCTTCTAAAAGAGATGTTGCTTATACCCTTACTTCTAACACAGGTGATGCTTTGATCGAAGAGATCATGACACAGCGAAGAATCGAGCTTTGGGGCGAGGGATTTAGATTCTATGACTTGAAGCGACTTAATCTTCCTTTGGATAGAGCTGGTTCAAACCATGTTGAAGCTGTGATTTTAGGAAAAATCAGCGAGCCTGCCGGATCAATCAACTGGCAGTGGCAAATTCCGATTGCTGAATTGAACGCCAATGATCTAATGGTTCAAAACCCATCTTAATTATTAATTTAGTTTGTTTTTCTAAAGCCTGATGGAATTTCCATTGGGCTTTTTTGTGAAATTTTATTCAACGCAGTGTATTGGTGATGAAAGATTTTTCGTCTTTACTTCCCAATACTAATGGATTTGAAATGGCAGCAGATGTGCTTTTGACTTGTAGCCCGAATATTCAACATGTTTCCGTTTTTTGGCCGAAAAGATATGTATCGAGAAAATAACGGCTCACCAAAATAGATGGTGGGTGATTTTTTTACCGCCAAGAACGCGGAGGTTGGACCAAGAGACACGGAGAAAATTGCGTCATTAATTCATACCTTTTTTTGGCTGAAAAGAAACCGACCGACAAAATAACGGCTCACCAAAATAGATGGTGGGTGATTTTTTTACCGCCAAGAACGCGGAGGTTGGACAAAGGGACACGGAGAAAATTGTGGCATTAATTCATACCTTTTTTTGGCTGAAAAGAAACCGACCGACAAAATAACGTTTCTCCAAAACGGTTTGGGATTGATTTTTTTTACCGCCAAGAACGCGGAGGTTGGACAAAGGGACACGGAGAAAATTGTGGCATTAATTCATACCTTTTTTTGGCTGAAAAGAAACCGACCGACAAAATAACGGTTCGCCAAAACCGTTTGGGATTGATTTTTTTTACCGCAAAGAACGCGGAGGTTGGACAAAGGGACACGGAGAAAATTGCGTCATTAATTCATACCTTTTTTTTGGCCGAAAAGATACCGATCGAGAAAATAACGGCTCCCCAAAATAGATGGTGGGTGATTTTTTTTACCGCAAAGCCCGCGGAGGTCGGACAAAGGGACACGGAGAAAATTGCGTCATTAATTCATACCTTTTTTTTGGCTGAAAAGATACCGATCGAGAAAATAACGTTTCGCCAAAACGGTTTTAGATTGATTTTTTTTACCGCCAAGTGCGCGGAGGTTGGACAAAGGGACACGGAGAAAATTGCGTCATTAATTCACACCTTTTTTTGGCTGAAAAGAAACCGATCGAGAAAATAACAGTTCGCTAAAACCGTTTGGGATTGATTTTTTTTACCGCTAAGAACGTGGAGGTTGGACAAAGGGACACGGAGAAAATTGCGTCATTAATTCATACCTTTTTTTTGGCCGAAAAGATACCGATCGAGAAAATAACGGCTCCCCAAAATAGATGGTGGGTGATTTTTTTTACCGCAAAGCCCGCGGAGGTCGGACAAAGGGACACGGAGAAAATTGCGTCATTAATTCATACCTTTTTTTTGGCTGAAAAGATACCGATCGAGAAAATAACAGTTCGCTAAAACGGTTTGGGATTGATTTTTTTTACCGCCAAGTGCGCGGAGGTTGGACAAAGGGACACGGAGAAAATTGCGTCATTAATTCATACCTTTTTTTGGCTGAAAAGAAACCGATCGAGAAAATAACGTTTCGCCAAAACGGTTTGAGATAGATTTTTTTACCGCCAAGAACGCGGAGGTTGGACAAAGGGACACGGAGAAAATTGTGGCATTAATTCATGCCATTTTTTGACCTAGGATCTCAATCCTCATAAAATTCAATTGGTAATCCATCAGGATCTTCGAAGAACGTAAATCGCTTTCCTGTGGACTCATCTACGCGGATAGGTTCCGTAGCTATAAGATGATTCGTTAAAAACCTAATACTTTCTTCCAAATCACCTACTGAAAAGGCAAGGTGTCGGAGACCAAGAGCCTCGGGTCTTGATACCCGCTTGGGTGGATTTGGAAATGAAAAAAGCGCTACGATGTACTTTCCATTTAAAGCTAAATCAAGCTTGAAAGAGTCTCGTTCTGCACGGTAGATTTCTTGAATAATTTCCAAACCCAAGACATCGGTGTAGAATTTCTTGGATCGCTCGTAGTCTGCACAAATAATAGCGATATGATGAACTCCCTGAAGCTTTAGCATCAGTCCATCAAATGTTTCTTGAGAAAATCTGCTGTGGCCTGATCCACACGCACCATGTTTTCCCACTTCATCCAATGATGCGTATCTCCGGGAATCAAGATGGATTCGTAGGGTTTCTTGAGCTCCTCAAATCTTCGGATCAAATCGGCCGTTTGGCTGACATTGACATTACGATCATCGTCTGAGTGAATAAATAATACCGGCGACGTCCAAGTTGCCAGATCTGACATCGGAGAGGATTCCCAAGCTGTTTTCTTCGCTTTTTCATAGTCAGATGCTACTTCATAGGTCTCCGGCAAATCATAGCGTCCATCCAAATCATGTACGCCGTGAATATCAACCCCCACTTTGAATAAATCAGAGTCTCTCGCTAGCGCTAAAGCCGTCAAAAAACCGCCGTAACTTCCTCCATAAATTCCAATTTTATCCCCATTCACCTGAGCTAAATTAGCCAAATATTCTCCTCCGGCTTTGATGTCCTGATATTCGACAGCTCCCTGATGATAGCCATAAGCCGGGCGATGAAACTCATAACCGTAGCCTATACCAAGTCTATAATTCACAGAAAGCACGACAAATCCCAATTCAGCCAAATACTGATTAATCGCATAGGTATTGGAATAATAATCCATGTAGCTCCAGCCCAAAAGCATCTGACGCTGTGGTCCGCCATGAGCGAAAATTACTCCCGGCTTTTTTGCCGCACCACCTTCTTTTTCAAAAATCTGTCCATAGACAGTTGTCCCATCCGGAGCGTTGAAGCTTACCTGTCTTGGAGTGACCAAGCTTTTTTGAGGGAAATCTGATGGGATCAGATCTTCTTGTAAAAGTTTAGTGGTTGCACCTTCTTTCACTGCAATCAAATGAGATCGCTGGGCCGTTGAGCTGAAGTAAGCCATTTTACCGGTATTACCCACCCAAACTGGGTAAGCTTCGATTCCGGTTCCCGTAGTTTCCCAGTTCAATTTGTTGTTGGCCAACTCAATTGAGCCAATATGTCGCCGATCTAAGTCTTGTGGGCTATCTCCTGTATTGGCCGAAAAGGTCAGCTTCTTGCCATCGGAGCTTAATTTTATCTGCTCGACCATGTAATTCCCGGGAGTGAGTAAAGTCGATTTTTGATCTGTGAGTGAAAGTGAATACAAATGTTGCCAGCCGTCTTCATAGGATTGATAAACGATTTTATCATTTGCTGCAAAAGCTAAAAATCCAGCGGAATAGGAGCCGCGAAGTGTTTCTGGTGCTTTCCAAAGTTCTTTTCCTTTTCCGGTTGCGACATCAGCTATCCAGATTTCCCAAGGATTATGACGAGGTTCGAGGAGTGGAAATGCTATACCTTTTCCACCTTGTGTCCGGATAAACGCGATCGACTTGCCGTCCGGAGACCACTGTGGATTAGAGTCCCGATGAAAGGAGGCTTCTACCCATCGGATTGGAGTGGCAGCGTCCTCAAAGATTCCTAAAATGGAATGACTTCCGCGGTTCACAGTAAAGGCTAATTGCTTTCCGTCAGGAGAAAACTGCATCCCGTTGACAATTCCTTTGACTTCAAATAATTGCTTTGCCATTTCAGGGCTGTTCAAATCAGATTCCCAGATTTGTCCAGCTTTCAAAAAAATCAATTTTGTCGGAAATCCAACCACAGGAGAATCTGCCTCCATAACCTGAGTCAAAAGTCCAGTGGACAAATTGATTTTCCAGATTTCCACTTTTGGGAGTTTGGTTAGATTCTCTGCATTGACAGTGGAGGAGGAGTTGCCACCGCCATGATCTCCACCTCTGACAAATACCAACCAATTACCATCCGAGCTGAATTGCAAGCTGCTAATCTCCTGGCCATCATCCTTGTTGAAAGCAGTTAGTTTTTTTGGCTTGAAGTCTGGGCCTTCGGCAAAGTAGATGTTCCGTTTTCCCTGTTCATTCATGGCCCAAGCGATTTTTTCGCCAGTTGGGGAAGCGGTCAACTCAGAAGGAAAGCTGAATTTGGCCACTTGCTCCATGGTAAAGGATTGGGCGGAAAGGAATTTAGGAATTAGAAATAAAATTAAAAGTATGGTGAGTTTTTTCATGGCGTAATTAATTGGAGAGTGGTTGATTAGTGTGTTGAAGGAAACGGAGCAGTTGGTTAAAAGATAGATTTTTCATTTGCCTGTTCAGCTCCCAATTACTCCACTTTTTTGTTTCAAATAGCTAGGCAGAAAAAATAACATGAAGAAATATTTTCTTTAGGGAGTGTAGTATTGTTGAATAAGCAAATATAGTTCAATACCGATCGTGCCTTTGGCACTCTTAAATATACTAACTCTGTAACCAAACCCAGAATTACATTCTGGGCTTTTACTTGTCTTGCCTTTGGCAAGGATTCGGAAATCGCAGTAAGTAACACTATCCAAAAGTAACGCTGCATACCGCACCGATCTGACATACCCCTAAAAGGGAAAATACACCGGAAAATATGGGTGTTTTTGCAGGCAGATCTTTTGCCAATATATGTATCCTTATAAATGCACGTTCCCGTCAAAAATGAAATATTGATTTGGAATTGGATCGAATTCGCTCTTTCTCAAAGGGGGGCAAGGGGGGTTTTAGGAAGCAAATCTGTTTTGAATTTGGCTACGTGCAAGTAAGCGGATACACATATTTGCCAAAGGCAAAACCGGTAGTAGCCCCGAATAAAGCGCAGCGATATTCGGGGTAAAGAAATCATCTCGGTATTGAAGCGTGCCAAAGGCACGATCGGTATTCATTGATTAAATACAATACGTGTATCCTTATAAATGCACCTTCCGATCAAAAATGAAATATTGATTTGGAATTGGATCGAATTCGCTCTTTCTCAAAGGGGCGGGAGATTTTAGGTAGCAAATCTGTTTTAAATTTTGCTACGTGCAGGTAAGCGGATACACATATTTGCCAAAGGCAAAACTGGTAGTAGCCCTGAATAAAGCGCAGCGATATTCGGAGTAAAGAAATCATCTCGGTATTGAAGCGTGCCAAAGGCAGGATCGGTATTCATTGATTAAATACAATATGTGTATCCTCATAGGTGCA
>Ga0335398_10007728_pt1 | contig 13040 bp, 10 predicted proteins | sample BON03_FD_205742 | JGI IMG/M metagenome (GOLD analysis project Ga0335398, IMG submission 205742) | Freshwater microbial communities from Lake Bonney liftoff mats and glacier meltwater in Antarctica - BON-03 (spades assembly) (version 2) | ecosystem: Environmental > Aquatic > Freshwater > Ice >...
TTCAAATGCATCTTGAGCTTGGCGCTGAATTGCTTCGATATCAATATTGATTCCTCTTCCATATTCAACGACCGCGCTTTGAATGTAGGAAACCAGCCAAGGGTTATGGTCAAAGAGTCGTGCAACTGCTCCCTCGCGAAGTGAGTGATAAATAAATACTTCGGTCTTAGGAATCTCTAAATCTTGAGCCCAAATTTCAATGTTTTCGGGAATTACGATGGCGCGGACTGGATCCAGCAACGGCAGTCCCACATCGTGCGATCCTGTAATAGTTGTCGAGAGCTTGCCAATCGATTGCCCTAATTGAGTTGCAATCATGGTTCCGATAAATGAACGAAGCATCATGGTGATCATTTCAATTGGGGGCTGACCATCCTGAGCTTCTGGGGCATCTTGTGACTGCATTGCCTGATCAAGTAAGCGTGAAATAGCCGATGAAAGTCCGGCAGCGAGTGGCTCAATCGTTTTCTGCCAACCTGCCATCGATGTATCTACCCAGTCAGCGCGACTAGCAGCGATTGGCGCCAAAGATGAAGCTGAAAATGAAGTTGCTTCATTTAACCAAAGTTCGGAGATTTCGAAAGCGCTTGCAACAACTGACTGATCTTTAGTTCCAATTGGTTTGAAACCTTCAGTACTTACAAATTTGCGGGCGGTATCTCGGGCCGTTGCAATCGGCAGAGCTTCGTTAGTTGCCTTATTTGCAAATCCTGAAAAAAGTGTTGTAAATGGATTAACAAAACTTGATGGGTTAATGCCAAGTTCTTCAAATTGTGCTTTCATCTGCTCTTGCATCTGGCGCATCATCGCTTCAAAATCTGATCCACCATTTTGATTCGAGTCACTATTTGGATCATTGGGATCGTTCGGTATAAATCCGAAACCGGCCATGATGTGACTCCAATCTTTTCTGAGAACTTTCAACTCTTTAAATATAATTGAGAACTACTAGTTAAACACCTCGATGGCGAAATATCTTCCCGTAGGTACTAGGCTAAGGGTTATGTCCAATGCATTTATGGCTTTAATTTGGTGGGTCATCCCGCTTGCTGGATTGCTTGGCGCCCTCACATATGTCGTATGGGTGACTCAATTTAAAAGTAAATTTGAATCAGAAACCACACGTTCTATGGGGCAGTTTCAACGCTTTCAAGATTCTTTCCGTAAGGAAGAAGTCGGTATTGAACATTCCGATTCAGGGATCTCAGATTCAGGGCGGTTGGATTCAGGGCGGTTGGATTCAGGGCGGTTGGATTCAGGGCGGTTGGATTCAGGGACTTCTGATTCAGGGAAATTAGATTTTGTGGAAGATGAACCTAAAAATACCTAAAACGGCAACGTTTATTCTGACAATCTTCTTTACCCTAGCTTTTTTGGCTCCCTTGCCCTTTGTGGTTTTAACGCCGGGTAACGCGCAGAACGTGCTGGCCAAGGTAATTACGCCATCGAAGAGCGCATCTAAAGAACTCAAAATCTATGAGAGTGATGGCAAGATTTTTCTACTCTCCATTTTAATTACCAATCCATCGGCATATGTAACTGGTAGCGAGTTAATTTATTCGTGGATGCGAAGTGATTACGCAGTTATGCCCCGTTCACTTTTTTACAGAGGTGGGCGCAGCGCTGAAGCCGAGAAAGCAATTGCTAAAACCGAGATGGTGGATTCACAAATTGCCGCCAAGACTGCGGCGCTAAATTTCTTGCAGGAAAATTATCCAAACGCTCAAAGCGAATTGGTTCGACCAAGTGATTTAAATATCTCACTTGCTAAAACTGGTGGTCCCAGTGGTGGATTGGCATTTGCACTTGGAATCATCGAACTTCTTACCGCCGAAGATATTTTGCAAGGAAGAACTATTGCCACTACTGGCACCATTAATAGCGATGGATTGGTGGGAAGTATCGGGGGAATTGCTGAGAAGATAATTGCTGCAGAACGTGCCGGAGTAACTTTATTTTTAGCCCCGGCTGCTAATTGCAAAGACCTTGCACCATCAGTGGCATCGATCCCTAAAACTATGAAAATTGCCGCCGTGAATACCTTGGAAGATGCAATTTTGGCGCTAAATTCGAAGACTCCGCGCGGTTGCGCTAACTTAGGGGCATGATTAAGAAACCAAGTCCCCTTGTCCTGACACTAATTATCCTGGCAGTAATTGCCGGTGTGCTCGTTGCGCTAGGTGGTTATTACGTAGATTGGCTCTGGTTTAACTCAGTTGGTTTCACCAGCGTTTGGGCAACAGTCCTAACAACAAAAGCAACACTCTTTGTTCTTGCAGGCCTACTTACCTCATTCGTTATTTCTCTAAATATCTATCTCGCATTCCGCCGTCGCCCTTTTTATGTATCAATGGCGATCGAGGCCGATAATCTTGAAAGATACCGCGCAACTATTGATCCAATCCGCAAATTAGTTTTCGCTGGCGTTGTTGCAGTTCTTTTCTACTTTGGTGGAACAGCGGGAACACAACTGTGGTCTTCATGGCTATTGTTTAAGAACTCCACAAACTTTGGAGTCAATGATCCGCAATTTGGTTTAGATATTTCATTCTTCGCATTCCGTCTTCCATTCTGGCAAACACTTATCGGTTGGGGTATTTCAACTCTTATCTTGGCCACACTTGCTGCTGCAGCTGTTCACTATCTCTACGGTGGAATTCGCCCGCAGGTTCGCGAAGATCGCACAACAGTTGCGGCCCGCGTTCAGCTCTCGGTTTTGCTGGGATTAATCGTGCTTCTCAAAGCGGTTGCATATTGGTTTGATCGTTATGCGCTTGCTCTTAAGGAAAGTCGTTTGATTACAGGACTTACCTACACAGATGTAAATGCAACCCTGCCAGCTAAATCAATTTTGGCTGCGATTGCGATCATCTGTTCACTTCTCTTCTTTGCAAATATTGTTCGTAAATCTTGGTTGCTTCCTGCAGCCGGAACTGCGCTGATGGTTATTTCATCTGTTCTCATCGCTGGAATTTATCCCGGCGCTGTTCAGCAGTTCCAAGTAAAGCCATCTGAATCTTCAAAGGAAGCGCCATTTATTCAGCGTAATATTGAGGCAACTCGCGATGCCTACGGCATTGCTGATGTAAAGATGCAGGATTATCAGGCAACTCTTTCAACTAACTCAGGTCAGTTATCAGCCGATGCCGCAACCATTGCGAATATTCGCTTAATGGATCCAAGCGTTCTTTCATCAACTTTCCGTCAGCTACAACAGATCAAGCCTTACTACTCATTCGCTGAAACTCTCGACGTTGATCGTTACACCGTAGATGGCGTACAACGTGATGCTGTTGTTGCAGTTCGTGAATTAAATGTTGAAGGTAACCCAAGTCGTAACTGGATTAACGATCATTTGGTTTACACACACGGTTTTGGGTTCGTTTCAGCATTTAGCAATACGGTAGATGCTGATGGCAAGCCAACTTTCTTAGTTGGAGATTTGCCACCAACTGGTGGACTTGGAAAATTCCAACCACGGATTTACTTTGGTGAGAACGTTCCTAATTACTCAATCATTGGTGGACCAAAGACAGACACACCTGTTGAATTTGATTACCCAGATGATGCTTCAGAAAACGGTCAGAAGAACTACACCTACACAGGTCAAGGTGGAGTTCCAATGGGCGGACTCTTTAAAAAGTTACTTTTTGCAATTCAATATCAAGAACAACGCATCGTGCTTTCAAGCTTGATCAACTCTGAATCAAAGATTCTGTACAACCGTTCACCTCGTGAGCGCGTTGCTAAAGTTGCACCTTGGTTAACTCTTGATGGAGATCCATACCCAACAATTGTGGATGGAAAAGTTAAGTGGATCATTGATGGTTACACCACCAGCAGTGGGTATCCATATTCACAAACTACTTCACTCGGTGCCGCAACGGCGGATGCGTTGACTGTTAATTCAGGTTCAATCACCGCACAGGCAAATCGCAACATTAACTACATTCGTAACTCTGTAAAAGCAACAGTTGATGCTTATGACGGAACAGTTGTTCTTTATCAATGGGATGAAAAAGATCCAGTTCTAAAGACTTGGATGAAGGCATTCCCAAATACTGTTACGCCAAAGAGCAAAATGTCAGCTCAATTGTTAGAGCATATTCGTTATCCAGAAGATATCTTCCGCGTTCAACGTGATGTATTAAGTTCTTATCACGTACAAACTGCCTCAGCGTTCTACGGTGGCCAAGACTTTTGGCGCGTGCCGCGTGATCCATCAACATTTGGTGCCAATGCCGGAGCACAACCTCCGTACTACATGACGCTAGAAATTCCTGGATCAAATAAGCCAACCTTCGCGTTGACAACTCCATTCGTGCCACGTGGTGGTCGCGAAAACTTATCTGCATTTGCAGTTGTTGATTCCAACAACGGGCCAAATTACGGAAAGATTACAGTTCTTCAGTTGCCACGTAGTACCAACATCGCAGGACCATCACAGGTAGCTTCAAACTTTGAAGCCAAACCTGAAGTAGCGAATTCACTTTCACTTCTTCGTCAAGGTGGTTCAGATGTTGTACTCGGAAACTTGTTAACACTGCCTGTTGGTGGAGGACTGCTTTATGTACAACCAGTTTATGTTCGAGCAACTTCGAACTCTTCAGCGTATCCATTGCTACAGAAAGTTCTCGTTTCATTCGGTGATGTAATTGGTTTTGATAACTCACTCAAAGGTGCACTTGATCAAGTATTCGGTGGAAACTCTGGAACATCTTCATCGGGCTCACCGGTTACCGATACAACTGATAACGCATCTGCAGATCTGAAAACAGCGCTGAAGAATGCCCAACAAGCAATTGCAGATGGTAATTCTGCGCTAGCTAAGAATGACTTTACTGCTTACGGGCGTGCACAAGATCGTTTGAAGGCGGCGTTAGCTGCAGCAGTTGCTGCCGAAGCCCGCAAGTAATTCTTCGAAGGAGATTCGCTGATTTGGCGAATATCTAACGAACCTTTAGACTCACACTGCCGACGCGGGGTGGAGCAGCTCGGTAGCTCGCTGGGCTCATAACCCAGAGGTCGTAGGTTCAAATCCTGCCCCCGCTACTAGTAACGAAGATAACGACCTAACAGATCTGTGGATCTCTTAGGTCGCTTTCTTTTTTTCAGCTCTACACTTCCATAAATAGCGCTCCAGAGCGGTTAACTTAAGGAGAATGAATATGAGTGATCAGAACAGTTCAGCAAGTGAGAGTTCAGCGAATAAGGGTATGAATAACTCAGCTAACCAAGTTCAAACCTTTATCAAAGTTGTCCATGAGAATAGAGATCGCTCGACAGTCTTCTGGCGTGGAATTTTAGTCGCACCAGTATTCATTTTTATGATGGCATTTTCACAATCATCGTTCGGTGAGAGTTCCAGCATGGGAGCAGCCGGAGTAGTTGCCTTGCCAGCCTTTTTGGCCCTTGTTTTCCGCGGGGTTTATCCAAGTTATGTACTGACCTTTAATCATGCAGTAACTGAGTTAAGTACTCGAGTATTTTCATATCTATTTTTATTAAATGATGAATATCCATCTATCGAACGCAACCCCAATATTGCGGTTACATTTCCTGATATCGAAGGTGGAGCAAAACTAAGTCGTGGCCTACCAATCGTTAAATGGTTTCTAGCAATACCGCTCTACATCGTTGGCTTCTTGTACATGGTGCTCGCCTTCGCAGTATCAATCGTGGCTTGGGTGCAGACCTCTTTCACCGGAACCTATCCAGCATGGGCTGGCGATATAGTTTATGGAACTATTAATTTCTGGAATCGCGTAATTGGATATATGTTGATTCTTGTGAGTGATGAGTATCCATCCTTCAACTTAAAGTAATTTGGATATTATCTAATTGTTAATGAATTAGCCACGACAAATAAAGAACTAACGGCCATCGCACCCGCCGCATAGATTGGTGACATCAACCCGAGAGCTGCAATCGGAATACCAATTACGTTATAAGCAAATGCCCATCCAAGATTCGTTTTGATTGTTCGCAAAGTTCTCTTTGAGAGCGAAAGTGCATCTACAACGCTCATCAATTCTGGGCGCATTAAGGTGATATCTGCCGATGAAATAGCAGTATCAGTTCCTGTTCCCATAGCCATGCTTAGATCGGCTGCGGCTAATGCGGCCGCATCGTTAATTCCGTCGCCGATCATTAAAACGGTATGACCGGCTGTTTTTAATGAATTAATTTGGGTTAATTTCTCTTCTGGAAGTGCGCGCGCCATTACATTCCCGGCATCGATTCCGACAATCCGAGCCGTGGCGTTCGCGCTTTGTTCATTATCGCCAGTGATTAACCAAGGAGTAATTCCACGATCTTTTAGTGCAGTTATTGTTTTTGCTGCATCAACCTTTAATTGATCACCAATCTCAAATACCGCAATTGCAACACCATCCCACGCAAGGACCGAGACGCTATGTCCATTTTCTTCTGCTTGGGTTATCGCTTCAGTAATCTGCGAATCAAAAGTTGTGGCGCTATGGGCTATAGCCCGAGGAGTTCCAATCAAAACTACTGGGGATATTTTGCCTAACAAGACCTTTCCTGCGACTCCTGAACCTGGTGTTTGTGTGAACTCAACAACTTCACGGTTGGTTCCACCATGAGAAAGTGCATAGGAGGCGATGGCTTGCGCTGTTGGATGGTCGTTCGCGAGTTCTAAAGAAAGTGCAGTTGAAAGAATTGTTTTTTCATTTAAAAATTCGCTATAAGTGGCACCTAAAACTTTATGCGCACTCGTCGGAATAGTTGCTTGATGAGTTTTCATAACACCTGTCGTCAGAGTTCCAGTTTTATCCAGAACAACTACATCAATTTTGCGAGCTAATTCAAGTACTCGCGGTTGGCGAAGCACTATTCCACGCGCAGCGCCGCGACCTGAAGCAACTAAAAGTGCAACCGGCGTTGCTAATCCGAGCGCACAAGGGCAGGCAATTACGAGAACTGTGATTGCGATTTGGATGGATTGTGAAATGCTAGATCCCGTACCGCTATTACCAAGGTAGTACCAAGCAAAAAATGTGCCAATTGCGATAAGCGTGACGATAGGAACAAATATCGCAGAGATGCGATCTGCCAATTTCTGAATCGGCGCCTTATTTCCTTGGGCCTGAACCACCATGGACGTTATTCGCGCTAGTTCAGTATCACTACCAACACGAGTAGCTCGAACAATTATTCGCCCATTGTTATTGAGTGCAGCGCCGATTACTTTTGAACCGGGAGTCACTTCAATTGGAACAGATTCACCCGTCATCATTGAATTATTTACACTTGAATTTCCAGAAATAACGAGACCATCTGTAGCGATGCGTGCCCCTGGTTTCACAACAAATTCATCACCAATTGCTAGCTCTGTGATTGGAATGATTACTTCTAGCCCATTGCGCAGGACGGTAACTTCTTTCGCTCCGAGAGCAAGCAGCGTTGAAAGAGCACTACTTGCGCGACGCTTGGCGCGTGATTCTAAATGTCGACCCAGAATTACGAACAGTAAAACTCCCGCTGCGACTTCGGTATAAACATCACCTTCGCCTGTGGCATTGGCGTAAATAGACCAACCAAATGCACTGAAAGATCCCAGTGAAATTAATGAATCCATCGTTGGGTGCATGATGTTACGTATAGCAGCGCGATGAATAGGAAGGGCAACAATTAAAATAAGGGGCGTAGTTAATCCAATAGCAAGCCATGCCGTCGGAGAGTAAAGAGGGGCAAGAATGCTTAATGAATCCAATAATGCGAGAATTTGTTTATCTATTTCGGCATGCCATTGATGAACCATTGAGACTGCAATGGTCGGTACAGCGAAGAGTAAGGCGAAAAATAGTGCGACACCGGATTTCTTGCTGTGTAGCGCTGGGGTAGATCCTGACTCGATTAGTTCAGCCCCATAACCCAAATTTTTTATCTTCTTTATAATTTCCGATGTCTTAACTTCAACAGGCGCAAGAATATGTACCGTCTCGGTTGCGAAATTAACGCTGGCGCTGACTCCGCTAATTGAGTTAAGTCCTTTTTCGACGGTATTAACACAAGATGAGCAGGTCATTCCTGAGACAGTGAAGGTGCGAGGAGCGAGCGAAGTTTTACTGAGATCTATTGGTTTACCTGATTTTTCGACCGAATCTTTGCTATTTGAAGCATCTTGAATCGGAGGGGCCATGCCTATTTTTATATCTTCAGTTGCCATTTAATTTATCAACAATCTTCTTATGTAGCGCCGAGTTACTAGAAATCGCACTTCCACCTAGGCTTCCACCTGTGCCCTTTATATTTGTAAATTTGCCGCCAGCCTCGCGCACAATTACATCGAGCGCTGCCATATCCCAGATTGCAAGAGATGGTTCTATCGCTGAATCAACTGCGCCCTCAGCAACCAACATATGTGACCAAAAATCACCGATCCCGCGCGTGCGCCATGCAGATGCGAGAAGTTCTTGGAACGGTGCTAACCGTTCACCCCAGCCGATGAAATCTGAATATGAGACTGAAGCATCTTTTATTTCGCTGACCTTTGAGACTGAAATCTTTTGCGCACTTGCCCCATTAACGCTTACAAATGCACCTTCACCTTCGCTGGCAAACCAGCGGCGAAATAGTGCAGGGGCGCTAACGACACCAACAACAACCACTTCACTGCCATCGCTTTGCTTCTCCATTAAACCGATTAGTGTTGCCCAAGTTGGCACACCACGGAGAAAATTCTTGGTTCCATCAATCGGATCAATTACCCAATAGCGTTTAGAACCTTCTGCGTTACTTCCAAATTCTTCACCCAAAATTCCATCTTCTGGTCTGTGTTTTGCTAAAAGATTTCGGATTACATCTTCGGCAGCCTTATCAGCGTCTGTCACAGGTGAATTATCTGGTTTTGTAGTGATAACTAAATCAAGTGATTGATAACGAGCTAAGGTAATTTCGTCAGCCGCATCAGCGAGCAGCATCGCTAGCTTTAAATCTTCACTACGCGATTTAGACATATCTCTAGTCTATCTCGGTTGGGTTTGAATCCTTAAGTTCCAATAGTGAGCGCAAACTCGCTACACGCGCCGCCCGTTCGTTATTAGTCACGCCACTTGGCGCCATCCATTCATTAAGGCGGCATCCAACTTCATGGTGTGAGCAGTTAGACATACAACTCTGAGTTACTTCATAGAGGTCGCTGAATGCGGCAATAATTCGGTTTGATTCTAAATGCGCTAACCCAAATGCTCTGATGCCAGGGGTATCAATAATCCAACCATCTTTTGGCGATAAATCAGGTGCTAGCGGGAGCGCTACAGCGCTCGATGATGTGTGTCGACCACGACCGGTTACATCATTTACATCACCGGTAACACGGTGTGCATGTGGAACTAGCGCGTTGATAAGGGTTGATTTTCCAACACCTGAGTGACCAACTAGCACTGATGTTTTTCCATTGAGCATTGTAAATAAATTCTCTAAATCTTTTTCACGAGAATCAGATTTAATTGCAGCAGTTGCAATTTCTACACCTAAGGCTTTGTACTCATTTAGGAAATCTGGAATCGGCGCTACATCCGTCTTTGTGACCAGCAAAATAGGTTTGATATTTTCATGGAATGCACAAACTAAGAAGCGATCAATTAGACCCCTGCGTGGCTCTGGATTTGCCGCAGCAACAACAATCACAAGTTGATCAATATTTGCAACGATTGTTCTTTCAACTTTTGCTGCATCATCAACAGTACGACTCAAACTATTTCTTCGTAGTGCAATCGAAACTATTCGTGCCAAACTTCCTTCGGTTCCTGAAACATCACCGACTAGATTTGCTAAATCGCCAACTACAACAGACTTCGGTCCCATTTCACGTGCTTTCATCGCGGTCACAATTACGCCAGCATCTGTAATACAGGTAGTTCGCCCACGATCAACTGTTGTTACTAGCGCTTGAATCGCATCTGCATGTGCGGGACGATCTTTACTTCGCGGACGAGTTCGAGGTGCTGGGCGAACCCGGGCATCAGACTCGTCAAATTCGCGTGGAGTCATGAGACCAAACTCTGCCAAAGCCCAGGGAAATCAGGCAAAGTTTTACGAGTAGTTGCAACATTTTCAATTAAAACATCAGGGACTACCAAACCAATAACTGCGCCAGCTGTTGCTAATCGGTGATCCTCATAAGTGTGAAAAGTTCCGCCGTGTAGTCCATTTCCAAATGAACCTGCTGGGATTATTTTTAACGAAGTCTCTTCTTCAACCACATTTCCACCGAGTCCGTTAATTTCCTTAGTTAATGCGGCTAGGCGATCTGTTTCGTGTAAACGTAAATGCCCAATTCCACGTAGATGAGATGGTGAATCAGCAAGAGTGGCAAGTGCTGCGATCGCAGGAGTTAACTCACCAACATCATGTAAATCAATATCAATTCCATGAATACTTTCTCCACCAGTAATAGTTAAGCCATCAGCGCCACTAGAAACTTGCGCACCCATTGCCGAGAGAATTTCACGAAGTTGATCGCCGGGTTGTGTCGTCGAATTTGGCCAATCCGCAATTGTGATTGAACCACCACAGACCATGGCAATTGATAAGAAGGGTGCCGCGTTAGATAAGTCAGGCTCAATTACGAAGCTCTGGCCGGTTAAAGATCCGGCTGCAACGGTCCAAATATTTTTTGCTTTATCAACGCTGACATGTGCGCCAAAGTCCCGCAACATCTGCACAGTCATATCAATGTGTGGCATTGATGGAAGTGAGCCACCATTATGGGTTGCAACGATTCCATTTGTGGTGCTGGGAGCAATTAATAAAAGCGCGGAAAGAAATTGACTGGAAGCGCTAGCGTCAATATCTAGCGATCCACCAGCAATTGCACCTTGACCTTTTACTATTAATGGCAAGCTGTAGCGATCTTCATGATCGATTTGAATTCCTAGATCCTCAAGAGCAGAAATAACTGGCGCTAGTGGTCGTTCATAAGATCGTGGATCTCCATCAAATGAAATATCGCCTTGTGCAAGCGCGGCCAGAGGCGGAAGAAATCTCATAACGGTTCCGGCATTTCCAACATCTACCTTTGCAGGTCCACGTAATGGAGCGGGAGTTATTTCCCAAGCGAGATCACCATTTATTTCTAACTCTTTTATTCCGACTCCTAAGGCCCGTAAACCAGCGACCATTAATTCAGTGTCACGCGAGATGAGCGGCCGTGAAAGCACTGAAGGAGTTTTTGCTTGGGCAGCCAAAATAAGTGCGCGGTTAGTTACCGATTTTGAACCCGGAATCACAACTCGCGCACTGACTTCGTTTCGTCCACGTAATGGAGCGGGCCAGAGCATGTGCGGCAGTCTACTCTCTACCTATGTGCGGTCGTTATGCCCAAGCGCAAGGGATGGACGAGATCGTTGAAAGATTTGATCTCGACTCTTCACTTGTTGACTCGTCACTTCCACTGAACTGGAATATTGCCCCAACGAATGAAATTTATATTATTCGAGATCTCCAAAACCAAAGAGTTCTAGATTCCGCATCTTGGGGAATCATTGCCCCTTGGCATAAAACATTTTCCGAAGCAAGAGCTTCGCAATCTCATGCAATAAATGCTCGCAGCGAATCGATACATGAGAAGCCAACTTTCCGCCAAGCATTTCGAACAACGCGATGTTTGATTCCAGCGACTGGTTATTACGAATGGGCAACATCACTTGGTGAGTACCCACCAAAACAACCCTTCTATATTTCATCAAGTCAAGAAAATACTTCACTATCGATCGCAGGAATATGGAGTTCTTGGAAAAATGAGAATGGATTAGAAATTCAAAGTGCGGCAATTATTACCCAAGAAGCGGTTGGTAAGTTGGCGACAATTCACAGTCGGATGCCAGTGTTTATGCAACGTGAACGTTGGGATTTGTGGCTCGATCCAAAAAATCGTGAAATTGAAAATCTAGTTGAATTAATGCGCTCAAATGATCCAGCCGTCGGCTTGGTAACGCGTCCGGTATCTCCCCGAGTGAATTTAGTTGCGAATAACAGCTCCGAATTAATTGCAGAAGTGGATCTTGGGCAAGGGCAGACCCTCTTTTAATTGGCACATTCTCAGTTAGTTGGGATATGGTGCAGGAGATGGCATCGAAAGATTTAGTCCTAGAGAGCGCCGAAGACCGCAACCTTCGGTTCGAACGTGATGCCTTGGTATTTATGGATCCGTTATACGCGGCAGCACTTCGATACACCAAGAATCCTGAAGATGCGCGTGACTTAGTTCAAGATACTTACCTAAAAGCATTTAACTCCTTCCATCAATTTGAAGAAGGTACAAATTTACGTGCGTGGTTATATCGCGTGCTAACTACAACTTTCATTAATTCGTATCGCAAAAATCAACGTCGCCCGCAACTTGCTGCTGGCGAACTTGAGGATTGGCAGATTGCGGCGGCGCAAACTCACACCAGCGACCTTGGAAAATCAGCAGAAACTGAAGCGCTCGAAAATCTTCCGGATAGCGATATTAAACGTGCTCTTCATGAAATTCCAGAAGAATTTCGCATGGCTGTTTATTTAGCTGATGTTGAAGGTTTTTCATATAAGGAAATTGCGGAGATAGTTAATGTGCCAGCCGGAACAGTTATGTCTCGCTTACACCGTGGGCGCAAACTCTTACGCGAAAAGTTAACTGATTATGCAAAGGAACTTGGTTACTCAACCGAACCGAAGAAGGGGGAGAAGCCATGAGTTACATTGAAGAGATTCCGTGTATTGAAGTTCTCTCTGCCGTAGTTTTCATTGTTGAGGGTGTTAAAGAAGATACTCGCAACCCAGCAGCGATTGAGTCACATCTGAATTCTTGTCCAAATTGCCGTGCCGAAGTCGAGCACGAGCAGGCGATGCATATTTTGATGCAGGATGTATTACGCCGATCATGTGATGAGAAGGCACCCGATGATTTACATAGAAGTATTCATGAGGAGTTGTTGCGCCAAGTCAGCGGGGCGGGAGTGACTGAAGTTGTTACTCAAATCAGCATGACTGAGATTTCGATCGAACTCGATGAGTTTGGAAATGTTGAACAC
>Ga0335398_10007737_pt1 | contig 13032 bp, 9 predicted proteins | sample BON03_FD_205742 | JGI IMG/M metagenome (GOLD analysis project Ga0335398, IMG submission 205742) | Freshwater microbial communities from Lake Bonney liftoff mats and glacier meltwater in Antarctica - BON-03 (spades assembly) (version 2) | ecosystem: Environmental > Aquatic > Freshwater > Ice >...
ATTTATATATAAATATATATATATATATATATATATACATATACATATACATATATATACATATATATAAACATATATATGTGTATATATATACCTATAAATATATATAAACGCGCTATGCACATATATATAATTGCGCACCTCCGCCGGGCAGGAGACGTTTACACGATATTGCCATTGCCAATATTGTACGGTGTATGCCATACAAAGGGAGGGTCGGTGGGGAATCGTATATTTCGCAAAAGTCGCGAAAACGCATTGTAATAGTATGGGCAATGCAGGTGGGGGGATAAAGGGATGATTGATTCGTGCCTAAAAGCCTCGGCGTGTAAGAATATCTTGTAAAGGCAAGGAGGTGAGGAAAGACGAACTCGTCTGTGCACGTGTGTACAGTGTCGCGGATGATTAGATATATTCAAAATGTATACACACACACTCTCTCTCTCACACACACTCTCACACACACACGCATGTATATATACACACACACATGTATATATATATATATATGTGTGTGTGTGTGTGTGTGTGTGTGTGTGTGTGTGTGTGCATATATATATATATATGTGTGTGTGTGTGTATATAGACAGATAGACAGATAGATAGATACAGAATAGATCTATATATATATAGAGAGAGAGATATACATATATACATATGTGTGTGTGCGCGCGCGCGTGTGCGTGTGTGTTTACCCGATATATAAATAAAAAGTAAATATGTACATATGCATGAGTAAATATATAAATACATATAGCCGTCTATCTATCGATCTATCTATCTTTATCTTTATCTATATCTATCTATGTGTGCGTGTGTGTGTGTGTATATATGCCCGAACACCAGCACTGGGTCGAGGTGTGGACGGAGGAAGATAGTGGCGGATATTAAGCTTAATAATTCATTGTATCTCTATATATATCTCGCCTGCGTCATCGGGTCGAGCTCGCACTTGTTGCCCGAGCACCAGCACTGGGTGGAGGTTCGGACCGAAGAGAGCTGATCGCCGGCGAAGGATCGAGTGAACTGCTCCGAGCAGCCGTCCACAAAGTGCTTCGCCTATGCACACGGACAACGGAAGTGTGTATCTGCATAGGTGGTGTATCGCACACAGCGTAGAGTGTCCACGCTCGATGATATTTTCATGTGAATAGATGGAGCAGGGGCGGCGTGAACTGCTCCGAACAGCCGTCCACAAAGTGCTTCGCCTATATACAAGGAACGGAGAAGCCACCGTGAGAGGGAAGTACGCATACAGCGCACAGTGTCGATCCCTATTATCATTTAATGTGAATAACTGGAGGAGGATCGAGTGAACTGCTCCGAGCAGCCGTCCACCAAGTGCTTCGCCTATGTACACGGAAAACGGAAGTGTGTATCTGCATAGGTGGTGTATCGCACACAGCGCACAGTGTCCACCCTCTATGATATTTTCATGTGAATAGATGGAGCAGGGGCGGCGTGAACTGCTCCGAGCAGCCGTCCACAAAGTGCGTCGCCTATATACAAGGAACGGAGGCGCCACCGTAAGAGGGAAGTGTGTAATAGGTATTGTATCGCACACAGCGCACAATGTCCACGTGTCCACGCCCTGTGATCTTTTCATGTGAATAAATGGAACAGGAGCGGCGTGTACCACTCCGAGCAGCCGTCCACAAAGTGCATCGCCTATATACAAGGAACGGAGGTCACACACACACATACACAACAAATACAGAACAAACTCACACACACAACACACACACAAACACACACATACAGACAAACACACACACACACACGACACACACACACGACACACACACACACACACGATCTGTGAACGAGCAACTGCGCAACGACTGCATGCTTCGCCTACACAAATGAAACGCAGATGGCACCGTGAGATGGAAGTGTCCACGAAAGTACGTGAAGCAGGGGAACTGCGCGTGCGCTGGTTGTAGATAACCATAGCAGGTGCGGCGAGAGACCGGGCTTGCAGCAACGGGGTTGGGGCTAGTGGGCCGTGCTGCGCCTGGAAACGGAGGCGGCGCCGTGAGATGGAGGTGGAGGCGAGAGAGACCGGGCTTGCAGCAACGGCAAGTGGACGGTTCATTCACAGCTCTTGCATGCCGCCTGTGAAGTGGGCGAGGCCATACGCGTGGTTTGATGTTCGAACTGTGCTGCTCATTCCTATTTATATACGGGCGCTGAGGGCGCACCTCCTCATCGGTGATGAAATTCTCAAACGTGAGGACCCACGGCGAGCTGTCTCCTTTTGGCCCGTCGCCGGGCCTTGAGATGGCGCGCGGGTTGTACTGCGGGAACTCGTCTAGAATGCGTTGCATCGTGGCCCCGATGTCGCCAGTTGTCACGAGTGGTGGTGTGTCGGGCGGCCTGTCGCACGAAGAGCGCTTCCGCTCACACGTGTCGCACGCCATCGTGCACGACTCGGCCATGAACATCGGGTTCTTCTTGCACTCGCCCGCTGTGGCCCAGGTCGCGCATGAGGTGTCCTTGTCGGTGCAGTCGAACGCGTCGCGCAGCGTGTTCCAGAAGCGGCAAACGCCGCAGGCCCTCGGGCAGCTCATCAGCATGGCGGTCTTGTTTGTGTCGCACGCCCCCACCTTGGCGCGCGCCGCGCAATCCGCATCCGGCAGATCGGAGCAGCTGCGGTCCATGCCGGTGCTCGGCACGGCCTTGGCGGTCTTGCCGAGGATGCGGCCGACTAGCGAGCGCAACGGGCCGCACTGATTACACGAGGAAGGGCAGTAGGCCTCCATGAAATCCGGGTTGGCGTCGCACTCGCCCATACTCGCCCACGAGGAGCACTCCTCGTTGGTATCCACACAGGCTGTCCTCGCGCGCCCCGTTCCGTCGACGTCATCGGGCAACTGAGCTGGCGGCGGCGGCGGTTGTTGCGCCGGTTGCTGCAAGAGCAGGCCGCCGAATTCAAGCGAGCGGTGCGGTCGGTTTTCCAGTGGCGCACTGTGCCGAACCGGCAGCAGGGCGAAGAGCAGTCCGATAGGGCTGCGCATTTCTGCTGGGCGGTTTTCGGCGTTGGCGCTGTGAATGATGATTATTTAGCCTCTGTGAACAACTGGCCGCCGGCAGTTATATCCCGACTTTGTCGCGCCACGGAACACAGCGTCAGCATGCTGTCAACCAACATAGCATTCGACCGCGTCGGCAACTACACGCCTCCGCGGTTGCGGATACTGTGGATCGAGGACAACACGCACCACTACTGCCTGCAGTGGAGCTACTACTGCGACATCAAGCGCGCGCTGAGCCGGCATCACGATATCTGCACGCCCACCGAGAGCAGGAGGCCCTGCCTCGGGCCCAAGAGCTCCTTCGTGCCCGACATGGCCATTGTCGGCCCGCACTACGCGAGCAACGTCTACACTCCAGAGGCGACGCTCGGGTTCGACCGCAGCCTGTACCCCAACCTGCCGCTTGTGATCTTCCAGAACAAGATGTACGCTTGGGCGTCCGAGCTGGCGGGCGAGGTGCAGGCCAAGCTCGACTGGGCGCGCATTACGGGCGCGGTGGCCGCCTTCACTTTCCTAACGCGGAGTCGTGAGTTTTCCAATCGGTCCGGGGTGCCGCACTACTGGATGCCGTTTGGCGTCGACACCACGCTCTACGGCAAGTTCGCGGGCCGGTTCGGCCCCGAGGCGCAGCCGTTCGACGTGGGCTTCACTGGCGCTAGCAGCTCCAAGTACCCATTGCGAGAGGGCATCCTCCGCACGGTCAAGGACATGAATGTGAGCTCCTACCTCGGGACGTGGTCGCAGACGAATCTCAACCGCGCCGACAGCCGCTCGTGGAAGACGCTCGGCCGCAACGACTACGCGCAGCAGCTGGCGAGCACAAAGATCTGGATCAGCACCACCGGGCCCGAGGGTATTGTGGGCACGCGTTTCTACGAGGTGCTCGCTTCAGGTCCGTTCTCTAGCCCTGCAACCCAAGCAGCCCTAACCCCTCACCCTTACCCCTCACCTGCCCCTAGTCCTAGACCTGGCCCTAGCCCTGACCCTACATCCTTCAGGCACGACGTTGCTCCTCGCCAACCGACCGAGCGCCGCCGACGCTTCCGCCGCCGCTGCAGCCGGACGGCCGGCGGCCTACGAGGGGCTGTTTGAGGACGGCGTGCACGCGGTGCTTTTCGACGGGCTGGATGATATGCGCGCCCAGATCGGGTACTACCTGCGCGACGAGGAGGCGCGGCGGCGCATCGTGCGCGCGGCGGCGGAGCTCGCGCGCGTGCGCCACTCATGGGACAGCCGTGCCCGATTCGTGACTCAGGTGTTCCTCGTCGCCTTCTTACACTAATTCGTAGTAAATACACATTTGACGCATATTCAATATGAGTAGTTACCGACGACGCTGAGAACGCCCACCTCCTGTTCTCTAGTTCGGACTAACCTCTTCTATTTATGACTCAGGCGGCCCTGCACGCGATCGGCCAGCACGACCCGCACAAGCCGTACTACGTCGCGCCCACGAGCCCGCCGCGCGCGGCCCGCTCGAACGCCACCTTTGTGGGGTGCTTCGACCGCAGCCACCTGCCTCTCAACTCGTACGCGCTCAAGCCGCCCACGCGGCTCGGCCAATTCACGGTGGCGAGCTGTGCAGCGCAGTGCTGCGCGCGCAACCACTCGTCCTTCGGCGTCGTCGGTGGCGGGTTTGCAAACGGGATGGCCCACCGGCTGGCCAAGTGCCAGTGCGGCGACGGGCCGGTTGTGGCCTCGGCGCGGGCGCTGCCAAGGGTGACGTGCGACTACCCTTGCCTGCTGCACGACCTGCGGCCGTGCGGCGGGCCCGCGGCGTTTGCCGTGTACAAAATCAGGCGGGGCCGGCGGCGCAGCCGGTACAATGCGACGCTTCTGGCCGGGGGCGGGCAGCCGTCGAGGGACGCGAGACGGAGGGAGCGCGCGGACGGGGGGTGGATAAGAACTGTTCCCAGCAGTAGCCAGTAGCTACGATGATGATATAATGACGATAAGTTGTGTTTACCCCAACCCCTGACGTAGACATATTACGGCCCGCAGCGGCTTAATCACACCGATGTCGTCTCCGTGTCTCGTGTGGAGTTTAGAGTGTCGTAGAGTGAAAGTGTAGTCGTGGGCAACATGAGTAACAGTACTGTAAGCCCAGTAACAGTTATACGTAACCTCGAGTATGCAGTATGCTCCTCTTTATTCTTTCAGTCATGAGTCTACCCACCACACACACATTGGCGCCCCCTACGACACACCTACACCTATACAGCTATACAGGAGACCCCTATACTAGCCCCCTATACTTGTACATATTATTATACATATATAATAATAATATTCCCCCAATAACAATAATATAAAGAGAAAGAGGCGCCCCCCGCGCGTCGTCGCGGCGGACGGACGGAGGGATAGTATAAGTACAGACGACGAGTAGCTATCAGAGAGCTATATATATATAATTATATGTTATATGTTATATATATATAAGTATAAGTAATATGTACGGATGTGACGTTATATAGTATAATATATAGCTATGTATATGTATATTGTATACGTATACACACAGACGACAGTTGTTGTAAGCGAGAGAGTATCATACGAGTATGGGTGTGTACATACACATACACTTGTACTTCGTACAAACCCTGCGCCGTGACCATGATGCGCTGACGCTGTGGTGCCGCTGGGGTGTCTTGATGCATCAAGCATCAAAAGATTGAAAAGTACATAGTCAGTGTTGACCGCCGTCACGCCTCTGCTCAAATTAAGGGGGTGTACGGTGTACTCTACGTGTAAAAAGAACTTCTTTAGAAGGCCCTACTCACCCCTTGTTGTGTGGGTTGCGATTTCGCCGTCCGGCACCTTGATGTGGCGATCCTCCGCCCTCCTCTTCGCATGCGCCCTGCCTGGAGCGCACGCCTTCACGCTGCCTGTGCACCCTCCGCAAAGACCCGCCCGTGTGGGCATGGGTGTGCGGCTTGATGGATCGCAGCCGCCGACCGAGCCGTCCATCGCTACAAAGGGAGTCTGGTTCGCGACGGAGCTTTTTGGCAAGGCGGCGGCGCTCGTGCGACGCGACGACCTACCCGGAGGGCCGCCGCCCCCGTCCGACGGCGCACCACCACGCTCGCTCGAAGAGGCGGTTAGTCGGCTCGAGGCGGATTATGCGGGCTCGGCTTCGGACCCGCGCGCCTATTTTTTGACCGGGTGCATGGACGAGGAGCTTTATGACGAGCAGTGCGAGTTTGCCGACCCGTTCGTCTCGTTCAAGGGCCGCCAGCGCTTCGTGGACAATTTGTCCAACCTGGCCGGGGGATTCATTACGGACTCGTCGACCAGGACGCTCGAGTCGTCCTCAAAGGCGTACGACCCGGCAACCGGCGCGCCGCCAACCTACCGCACAAAGCTGCTGGTGAAGCTGCAGCTGGGCCTGCCGTGGAAGCCGGTGCTGGCGTGGCCGTGGGGCGTGGAGCACGTCTTTGACCCGGAGACGATGCTCATCGTGCGGCACATTGAGTCGTGGGACGTGAGTGCAGCCGATGGCCTGCGCCAGCTGCTGCGCGCCGGCCCGCCAAACGGACTGAAACAGGGCAAGGGTGGCGCGCGCAGCGAGGGCGGGCGGTGAGATGTGCGCAGCTGGGCTTTTGCTCCGCGAGTCCCCTGTCTCTCAAGTGGCAAGCGGTGTCACACGGTGTCGTAAGACTGTAAGAGTTCACCATTCAAGTCAGCGGTGGGTCCGTGTGGTGCCAGGGTCCGTGTGGTGCCCGCGTCGATGCCGATGCAAGCAAGCTCACGCCCATCCCCCCACTCGCATCCTCCATCCTCCCACTCCTGGTCTCTCCCGAACTTGGCCCGCCGCGCGAGGGGATAGGCAGAGAAGCAGAGAAGCCCCCCCCTAGCGTGTGAGTGTGAGGGTGAGTGTGTATTCTGCTGGCCAAACGCCAAACGAGGCGGTGAGGTACATACAGAGGGAGACCGACAGCTGGATACAGCTACAGCTAGATACGTACGGATAGAGGAGGCTACAGTGGGATACAGCGGGATGCTACAGGATTTGCTGCAAAATGTCTAGATCTAGATATTATATAGATCGATCGATTTGGCGGTGCGCGGTGCAGCCAGGGTGCAGGGTGCAGGGACTGGGACTTGGGACTGCCAGGACTGGGACTGCGGCAGGGATACAGTGAGAGATAGATACAGCAACAGCATACAGCGGGACACGAAGGATACGTACGAGATACAGATACAAATACAAGCGGGATATCCCAAAAATACACACGAGAGGAGGGTTCAGAAGTCCAAGACGTGTGTGGACCAAGCCACACACGACTACAAATAGACTACTATTTCGGGATACAAAATAATAGTCTATTTATAAGCCATTTTTTTCCTGAAGACGCGAGCTTCGCCATCCGTCCACGTTTCAGGCCCTTGATTACTGCTCCAGACGCCACCCTTACCGCTCCAGACGCCAGCCATGCAGTCCTTGCGCAACAACATCCCGACGTGGGACACCCTCCTCAAGGGAGGCCTCTTCGCCGCTGCACTGGGTGCGACGGTGATGGCGTTCCAGCCGTGGACGCTGGTGTCAGCTCAGCCTACAAAGGATGGCGCCGCGGAGAGTGTCGAAAAGCAGGTCGATGCGAAGGTCGATGCGGCAAGCGACGCCGCGGGGAAGCTCGGAAAGAAGGTCGGTGCGATGGCCGAAGCGACAAAGGCCGAAGCTGCCGACGAAGCGAAAGCGCTGAAGAACTTCGTGACTGAGCACTTCGGCAAGACAGGTTCCCCATGAATGAGCACACCCACGACGTGCTGAGGGCGGTAAACGCAGGCACGCACCAGCATCACTGCACGATCCTGACCGCGATCGCGGGGCGAAGGCGACGCACAGAGCCCTAGATCGTGTGCGGCGTGTGCGGTGCGCGCTCTGAGCCGACAACACTGTGTATCGCTGCGACTCAGTTTGTGCTGGCGCATGCCGCGGCTGGCTGCGTCGGGGCTGAGTCTGGCCTGGGTGATGTTTACGTGTACTGTGAGGTGGCGTGGACTGTATGGGTTCTCGCGGTTGGCGCCTCGTCGTCTGCGGTCTGCGTGGGGCCTTGTGTGCGGGGGCTGGCTTAAATGGTAAATGGTTATAGTTGTTTTGGTGTGAGTGGTGAGGTATTTTTATTGGGTTGTGTGGAGAGTGTAACTACACGGCAGGAGTTTTGCGGTTTGGGGTTGAGTGCCTCGGGTTTGTATATTATTAGTTTAAGTAAACATAGGACCCCGTCACACAACACGGAACCTCACAATCACAATCACAATTTTTCAAAACAAAAACTTTCTCCAAACAAAATAGCTTCTTATCCAATATATACATACACAACTTCACGCCACGGCTCTTAGCTTGGCGGTCGCGAGCTGCTCCTCCAGCTCGGCGACCCGGGCGCACGCCTCGGCGCACTGCAGCTTGGTCTCGATCATGCCGCGCATGTCGGCGTCGTACCTGCGCTTGAGCTCCTCGTACTTGACCTCGAGATTCGTCATCAGCTCCGCCACCTGGTTGCCTCCCGAGCGCGCCTTGGTGTGCCGCTGCCGCGCCTGGTCGCGCTCGTAGGCGTACTGCGCCGCCGCGAGCTTGGCGTCCACCAGCTGGAGCGCCAGCTCCGCGTACTGCTCCTCGCCCGCCGCCTCGAGCTCGTCGGCGGCGCACTGCATCTCGCGCTGCACCTCGGCGGCCTCCGCCTCGGCGTCCGCAAGCCGCTCGAGCGCCGCGCGCTCACCCCGCCGCAGCGCCTCCAGCTGCGCGTGTAGTGCCGCCGTCTGCTCCGCCGGCGCGTAGCCCTCGGCCCCCGCCGCCTCTTCCGCCGCCTCCGCCCCGCGCGCCGCCGCCGCCAGCAGGGCGTCGCGATCGGCCACCGCGGCGCGCATCTCTGCCCGTGACGCCTCAAGCTTTGCCCGCGACGCCTCGAGCTGCTGCCGCATCCACTCAAACTGCTCCTGAAGCTGCTCCATTCCACCGCCACCATCACCACTACCACCCCCACCGTCACCACTACCACCCCCACCGTCACCGTCACCAAAGAAAGCGCTAGCAGCCGCACCACCACAAATACCACCACCGTCGCCACCACCGCCGTGGCCCGTCCCTTCCGCAGTAGCCGCTAGACCACGGCAGGAGGCTGCGCCGGCCCTCGGCGAGGTGGAGAAGCGCGCCTCGGTGGTTCCGTCGGCCCTCGACGTGGTGTAATAGTCCGCCGTGACCTCGGTGGCTTCTCCCCGGGGAGCGTCGGGGACGTTCAGATGGGCCGAGGCGGAAGCGCGCGAGCGGGTGGCGCTCGAAGCGAGTGCCCCCCCACCTCCCTCCCCACCGGTATCACTCCCCCAACCTCGCCCCTCCCCTCGGGTATCACAACCCTCCACCTCCCTCCCCTCCGGGATCAGTGCGGCTGGAGGCGCGCGGTCGGCGGGTGCGCGTCCATCGGCGAGGGGCGCGGGTGCCTCGGCGCGCGGCGCGGAATCATCATCAAACGGATTCGTCTCTAAGGCAGCGGGTGGAGGCACGGACACGGGAACCGGCGCGGCACTCACGGCCGCCGCCTCGTGGTGGTCTCCGCTGGCCGCCGCGGGCCGCGTCTTTGCAAATGCGCTCGTCTTCTTGGGTAAAACTGGCGCGGCACTCACGGTAGCGGCCGCCGCCCCCGCCGCCTCGTGGTTGTCTCCGCTGGCCGCCGCGGGACGTGTCTTTGCAAAGGCGCTCGTCTTCTTCATCGTCTGGAGCCGCTCCTCGAGCCCCTCGCGAAGCCCCTTGAGCTGCTGAATCTTCTCCCGCGCCTCCGCCTTCTGGTGCGAGCGCCCGCTCACCGTGCGGCGCGCCCCCTCCTGCACACCCAGCACCACTGCCTCCTCGCCGCCGGCCTCTTCCAGCGCCGCTCCATTCCTACCGCCGGATAAGTGCGGCGCATCGTCAAACGGGTTGTTGGCGGGAAGCGGAGTGCTAGCGCCAAACGGGTTTGCGCCCTTGGCCGGGCTGGCCGCCGTCGGCGTCGGCGTCGGCGGCCCCGGCTCCTCCTCCTCGTCCCACGGGCTCTTGCTCGGCGTCGACGATGTCGACGCCTTGCTCCACCTCATCGGCGCCGAGAGCGCGGCGGCGCCCATGTCCCTCGCCATGGCGGTGGGCGGAACGTCCGACGACGGAACCTCCGACGGCGTTGCGGCCGTGCGCCGCGCCGCGATTGCCTGCGCCGCACTCATCCCACCGGCCTGGTTCGCACCGTTGGCGGCTACCGCCGCGCGGTTGGCCCGCAGCCCGGAGACCCCCGACCAGCGCTTGCCTGCGCTCGACTCTGGCGCGACGTCCCACGAGTCGCGTGGGGGTGCGTCGTCGCCGAACCCCTCGAGGTCCTGCTCCAGCGTCGCCTCGGACGGCGCCTCGGAGGCCGTGCGGAAGGAGGACGTTCCCGAGAAGCCCGAGATGGCGCTAGAGATGGACTGGTCGTCGTCGTCGTCGTCCGCGTCGGCCGTTCCCAGGTGGGACGCGCGAAGGAAGAGCACCAGCTGGACGGACGCGGCAGCGCCCGCCTTGCTCGACTTGGCCTTGCCCAGCGGCATCGTCAGGTCCAGCCGCGTCGGCATCTTCTTGTCGAAAAAATCAGCCACATTGAAATCAACGTGCGCAATCTCGCGCATCGCCCGCTTCGACGTGCCAAAGGCGGCCGGCTTGGCGGCCAGCAGCGTGGCGCGGTAGCGCTTGTCGGAGAAGGACTTGCCCGTCTTGGACGAGTAGAGCGTCGCGACGAGGCTGAGCTTCTGGTCCGCCCAGTCCGCGCAGCCGCCGACGGGCCGCCCGCCCGGCACGTCGACCGAGCACTGCGCGATCTTGGGCCCGCGTGAAAGGCTCACGACCAATTCCTGGCTCCCCGCCTCGAGCTTGTCGGGCAAACCGGCCACGCTGATGCCCGTCGCTTCGAACTGGTACTTGGACCGCGTGCGGCCGGCGTGCTTGCCCCGCAGCCGCGTGGACGCCTTGAGCGCGGACGCGGCCGAGAATATTGGCATGGACCTGGCCGGCCGACTTTCGCCCGTTAGCTGAGTTCCAATAGGAAGGCTCGATTCTTTGTGAATTCACGGCGCGGGAGCTTGGCGAGAGGGTAACAGTAGTCGCTCTACTCGCGAGAACTGCCTATCTAAGCTGCCTATGCACCACAGATGGCGACTCGCACACAACAGCTAGAGTTGGTTGTTGCCTTGGAACCGCGCAGCGCCCTAGTCGTGCCGCCTAGGTTGTTGGTCCTTAGTTATTTCCTATGCAGCGTTCCCGCTAAATGCAACACTACCCTATCACGCCGTAGCACCAACCAGCTAAGCGGGCAGCAACACGCAGGCCTGGCAGCACGCGCGCGTTGGGCAGCGCCGTGCAGCGCCACGTCTTTTCAGGTAGAGCTACGATAGTGCAGTTCTATTTTTGACACAATGTACAAATTTAATAGTTTTCTTGTAGCCTCTCTCTCACCTGGTCGCCGAGAACAGGCTGAGCTCCGCCGTGCGCTAGCGGCTGACTTTGGGATGGCGACGGTTGCTCTACGAGCGGCGCAGCGCGCTGTGGCGGCGCGGGCGGGCGGCGCACACGCACGCGGCCTGGCTTCGGCGGCCGGCGCGCTCGCGTCGCGCGATCGCTTCGCGGAGCGCCACTTGGGCCCCCGCGATTCGGACTTGCACGAGATGCTCGCGACGGTGGGCGTGAAATCGCTCGACGAGATGACCACCAAGACGGTGCCGGCCAACATCCTGCTGCAGCGGCCGCTCGACCTCGGCCCCTACAGCCCGGGCCTCTCCGAGTCGGACGCGCTCACCGAGCTGCAGCGCCTGGTCGAGCCGAACCAGGTGCTCCGCTCGATGATCGGCATGGGCTACAGCAACTGCAAGACCCCGGCCGTCATCCTCCGCAACGTGCTCGAGAACCCGGCCTGGTACACGCAGTACACGCCCTACCAGCCCGAGATCGCACAGGGTCGCCTCGAGTCGCTAATGAACTTCCAGACCATGGTCGCCGACCTGACCGCCATGGAGATGTGCAACTCGTCGCTCCTCGACGAGGTGCGCCGTGCCGGGCCCAGGGTCTGGAGTAACGTGGGCGGAAGAGGGGTGCCGGCGGCGTGACGGTTGGACGACGATGCGCAGGGGCACCCCAGGCACACGCGGGCGTGGCCCCTTTATTAACCCCTTGCCTCGCCCTTCCCCCCCCTCCAGTCGACGGCCGCCGCCGAGGCGATGGCGATGATCTACGCGGCCGCCTCGGGCAAGCCCGTCTTCTTCATCGACAAGCGCGTGCACCCGCAGACGGTCGGCGTGGTGAAGACCCGCGCCGCCGGCCACGGCATCACTATTGTCGAGGGAGACTACGCCACCTTCGAGGCGCCCGACAACCTCTGCGGGGCGCTGGTGCAGTACCCGGCGACCGACGGCTCGGTGATCTCCTACTCGGCCTTCGCCGACAAGCTGCACAAGCAGGGCGCCAAGCTCGCCGTGGCCGCCGACCTGCTCTCGCTCACCACGCTGGCGCCGCCCGGCGAGTGGGGCGCCGACATCACCGTCGGCTCGGCGCAGCGCTTCGGCGTGCCGATGGGCTTCGGCGGGCCGCACGCCGGCTTCCTCGCAACCTCGCAGACCTTCGCGCGCAAGATGCCCGGGCGCATCATCGGTCTCTCGATCGACGCCCAGGGCAAGCCAGCCTACCGCATGGCGATGCAGACGCGCGAGCAGCACATCCGTCGCGACAAGGCCACCTCCAACATCTGCACCGCGCAGGCGCTCCTCGCAAACATCGCCGCGCTCTTCGGCATGTACCACGGACCGGAGGGCCTCAAGGGCATCGCGACCCACTGCCACACCTCGGCCACCATGATGCGCGCCGGACTGCTCAAGGTTCGACCATCACTAATATGTACACCTAAATATTATATGTGTATATATATATATATATATATGTATGTATGTATATATATATATATATATATATATATATATATATATATATATATATATATATATATATACTAAT
>Ga0335398_10007741_pt1:2500-13029 | contig 13029 bp, 10 predicted proteins | sample BON03_FD_205742 | JGI IMG/M metagenome (GOLD analysis project Ga0335398, IMG submission 205742) | Freshwater microbial communities from Lake Bonney liftoff mats and glacier meltwater in Antarctica - BON-03 (spades assembly) (version 2) | ecosystem: Environmental > Aquatic >...
ATGCATACATACAGATGTGTTCGTTTTACAGATACGTCACGGAGGCCCCCGCCGGTATCTCTACGTCTCCCCTCCGGTAGCTCCTCTGACCCGCAGGCGGGCGCGCCAGAGAGCGCCAGGCTAGACGCCTGCTTCCCGCACCGGCGGGTGTGTGTGATCTGCTAGACGCGGCAGTTACTCCCTGTAACGAGATATGCGCATACCTGCATCTCCGCGTCGCTCATATCTTCAGAAGCCGGCTCGCTCTGCGAGCGTTTATACAGCTCGATGTAGCGCAGCCGCACGCGGCGCCGCGTCTCAAAGTATCCTGGAAACAAAGGTTAACCCCTGGTTAGTGTTAGGGTTGGGGTTAACCCAAGCGAGAAGCGAGACCGATACGTAAACGTAAAAGGTTACGTGATATTAGCACGTGTCAATGCCAGTGCTTTGTGTAATGTGTGAGGGGAAACCGTGCATCGTGCACCAAACCGAATTGCTACTGTGCAGTATGCATGCATGCATGCACAGATAACGGGTTATAACCCGAATGGGTTAAACCGTGGGTTAACCCGAGCTCGATGAGCCGCAGCCGCACGCGGCGCCGCGTCTCGAAGTATCCTGGTCACGAGGGTTAAGGGTTAGCGGTTTAACCCCTTCGGGTTAACCAACGGGTTAACTCCCAGCCGATCCTTGTTTCGGGTTAACCTATTAAACCTAGCCCTGGAAACAAGGATCGGCCGGGAGTCGAACGCCAGATAGTCGCTGGGTTGCAGAGGACAACAGACCACTGTGCCAGTTGTCCTCTAAGCGCTTAGAGGGGGAGTTGCACAACTGGTAAAATACGGCTCATTTCCTCTACACGGTTTAGGTTGCAGGTTCCCTGTGCGCCTACGTGATTCGACTCGAGGTTCCTGTTCTCAAAACAGGGAACCACTTAGTCGGAACTCGCGTAGGTACCTGAAAAGGGCGAATCCACTTATATCGGTTAATTTGTAGCTGCAGGGCACATTTAACCTCGACCGTTCAGAAAGCGAGTTATCTTGCGTGCAGAAACCCGTCGACAGCAAGGCCTAGCCTAGACCAATTGTAAACTCCTATCACCGCGCGTAGGGGATAGTCAAAAGTGGGAGCGTTGCCATCTTTTTTTCGGGTGAATCCCGGTAGGCTAACCCGAAACATGGACGCGACAAACGGTTGATTTAGATTGGATGCCCATCCTAGGTGGGGATTACCTATTCACGTGCTCCTGTGGCGTAGGTATAATACAACGAATCAAGTGTTCCGTCTGGTTTACCCTGTACATGGTATGCATACGTGCAGTTTCAAGTTGATGATTCACAAAGCAGGCTAACACGGAATGGGGTTAACCCGTACGTCACGTTTCCTCTACACAACAACGACTATCTGGGGTTCGATTCCTAGTAGGCCGCAAGTGGTAGCCTACCTGGAAAAAGCTGCCAGCCTCGTTGCCGCAGCAGCTCGTGCTTAACGCGCTGCAACGCGATAGGGTTAACCCCGCATAGACTGCAATACCACGGGTTAATCCGAGGGCCAGCTGTGATTCCGTGTCGGGGGATAGAGTGTCGTGCTTACCTGGAAAGAGCTGCCAGCCTCGTTGGCGGAGTTGCTCGTGCTTAACGCGTTGTAACGCGATCAGCCACGCGAGGCGCGTCGAGTTAACCCTTAACCCAGTTTGTATGGCATACGCCATACAGTATTGGTGATGGCAATATCGTGTAAAGGCCAACTAAGCTCGGCGAGAGTCGTTCGCGGCGGACAGTTTGGGTGATCGCACCCAGTAGTCTCTCCGGGGAGGACTCCTGTTTTGTTGAAACCTGGTGGGGCGTACTCCCCACTAGGCCACCAGCAGCGCTGCTGGTGGCCTAGTGGGGAGTACGCCCTACTAGGTGTCAACAAACTCACAGCATGCGTACCTGGGAAGAGCTGCCAGCCTCGTTGCCGCAGTTGCTCATGCTTAACGCGCTGTAACGCAATCAGCCACGCGATGCGGGCTGTGCCCGACGCAACTCGGATCGGCCGGACAAAGGGCCCGGCCGAGGAGCGAGCGCCAATGTCGTGCGCGACCCTCGCTTGCAGGCGGTGCACGTACTCCATCAGGCGCAGGTTGTCTCGGAGTTGCTGTTCCGACAGACGTAACGCCAACGCAGAGAGAGAAACTTGCATGGATACCCGCGGCTGTACAGGGGGTAAGGTAGGGGTAGGGTAAGGGTTAATCTCTGGGGGTTAACCCCTAGGCTAAGCGTTAACCCCTCGGGTTGACCCTTAACCTGAGGCGTAGCGCCAACGCAGAGAGAGAAACTTGCATCGATATCCGCGGCTGTACAGGGGGCAAGGTAGGAGTAGGGTTAGGGTTAATCCCCTGTTGGGTTAAGGGTTCAGCCTTAAGCCGAGAGAGAAACTTGCATCGATATCCGCGGCTGCACAGGAGTAAGGCAGGAGTGGGGTTAGGGATCAATCCCTGTCAGTGGACACGCGGGTTAAGGGGTCAACCCCACTCCCACTTCAGGTTAACCCGAGATCAAGCCCTGTCAGTGGACGTGCAGCCGCATATAACGTGTGAAAGAAAAACAGTCACCATCGGGATAGGGTTTACGGATTGAGTTAGAGAGAATGCCTTGCATCTATATCCGCGGCTGCACAGGGGGTAAGGTAGGCGCAGGAATAGGGCCAATCCCCTGTTGGGTTACGGGTTAAGCCTTAACCCGAAAGTGACACTTGCATCGATATCCGCGGCTGTACAGGAGTAAGGCAGGGGTACGGTTAGTGACCATTAAGCTGATCTAGAGGTAGGGTAAGGGCCCATCTACTGATCTAACAGGTTCACCCGAGCTGCTGTTCCGACAGGCGTAGCGCCAGCGCAGAGAGAGACACTTGCATCGATACCCGCGGCTGCAGAAACGCACAGTAAGGTTTAGTATCAGTCGACGCGTGGCCACGTCTGACGTGTGAAAAACAAAGCCACTCTCGGATCAGTTCCCTGTGCGTGTGTGCCCGTGTTCCCTTTGTATACAAACCGTCTGTGAAGGAGCATCTGCAAGCATCAAGATAGGCTTTAAGGCGTGGGTTAGAGAGAGACACTTGCATCGATACTCGAGGCTGCACAGGGGTAAGGCAGGGGTAAGGTTAAGGTTAACCGCTGGGGGTTAACCTTAACCCCTAGAGTAAGGGTTAACCCCTCGGGTTAGCCCCTAACCCGGGGCGTGGGACCAGCGCAGAGAGGACAACTGGCAGGGGTAGAGTAAGGAATCGGTGCACGTACTCAGGTTAACCCCCTTAGCACTGCTGGAGTACGTGCACAGATTCCTTCGGGTTGAGCCGAGCTGCTGGTAGCTAGATACATGACGGTATTAGAGCTGTGGGGATGAGATCGCCTGGGGTGTGGAAAGAGAGAGAGAAACTTGCATCGATACCCGCGGCTGTACAGGGGGTAAGGTAGGCGCAGGGTTAGGGTGAATCCCCTGTTGGGTTAACGGTTAAGCCTTAACCAGAGAGAGAAACTTGCATCGATACCCGCGGCTGCACAGGGGGCAAGGCAGGGGTAGGGTCAGGGTTGACCCCTGCGGGTTAACCCCTAGGGTAAGGGTTAATCGGGTTAACCCTTCACCCGAAGGCATAGCGCCAGCGCGGAAAGATAAACTTGCATCGATACCCGCGGCTGTACAGGAGTAAAGCAGGGGTAGGGTTGAAGGTGCCCTGTGCGCCTAAGTAAGTCGACTCTGAGTTACCTATAATCAAAACGACGAAACTCTTGGTCAAAACTCGCTCATGTACATGAGCAAAGCGAATTTAAACATAGCGGTTAATTAGTAGCTGCAGGGCACCTTTAAGGCGCATCCCTCGTCATTGAACGTGCGGCCGTATCTTATGTATACACCAACACAGTCACCGCGGGTTAATCCGAGGCGTAGCACCAGCGCAGAGATGGTGCTATGCCTCGGATTAACCCGCGGTGACTGTGTTAGCCGCGGTTAAAGGGTTAACTCGACAGGCGTATCGCCAGCGCAGAAAGGGACACTTGCATGGATACACGCAGCTGCGCAGACAATAAGGCAGGGGTAGGGTAAGGAATCAGTGCGGTTAACACAATGACGTGGCGCGCACCTGTTGGCCCGCGGAACGAAACGCCACACTGACGGAAGCCGAAATCGAGTCTATCGTACGCGTGCTAGGGTTAACCCGAGGTTGGCCTCGGGTTAACACGAATCTGGCCGGGGTCAACCCAGCGGCTGGGCGCGTCTCCCTACTAACATGAATAAATACATAAAAAACTCCGTACCTGTTGGCCGGCGGGACGAAACGCCACGCTGACGGAAGCGGAGATGAGTGCCATCATAGTGTCACCATATATAAATATATAAAAATTTATCAAGCTATTCGGTGGCAGAAGGCACTAGTGGCCATTTATGTATATAGAGGTACATCTAGCCAGGGTCAGGGTTAACCCGCTCACCTGTTGGCCCGCGGGACGAAACGCCACGCTTACGGAAGCCGAAATCGGTGCCATCATGTAGTGCCCGCTCAGAATGGCCGAGCTGCCAGCGCCAACGGTTGGCTGTGCAGCACCTGGCCCACCGTGCCGTAAGCGCCCCCCTCCTGTATCGGCGCGTGCAAGCCCCCCTCCGGTAATAGCCCTTGAAAGCCCCTCTCTGGTATCGGCCCTTAAAGGCCCCCCTTCGGTATTGGCGCGTGCAAGCCCCCCTCTCGTATCGGCCCCACCGTGCCGTGCCGAGAGCCCCCCTCCGTTATCGACCCCGCCATGCACGAGTGTGCGCAGCCACCTATGAACACGGCAACGAAAGACGGTTTACAATACAAAGAGAACACGAGCACACACGCACAGGGAACTGATCCGAAAGTGGCTTTGGGAGTCCAAGGGGAGCTCCCTGGAATATATCTAAATGCTTGGGGGGGGAGTCGACGCCGCGACCCTAGTGGCCGCCTTAGGCGCCGGCCCGCCGTAGTGCCGCTGAGCCCGATACCCTGATCCCAATTCTTCGGCAGTGACCGTCATTTCTGCCATTCGACTGCCTGCAACGGGCTAATTCTCTTATCGTACCAGGCTAAATTATTAGGCTAATAAAAATCAATTGGCGAAGCAAGAAAAGAGCCAAAAATTCGCGACCAGGGAATCGGGCTCAACGGCTATGTGAAAAACGGAATCGTTGCTGTGTTCACAGGCCGTTTTGAGTGGGGTTGGCGCGCGGTATAGGCCGTCTGAGTGAGGTTGGTGCGCTGTGGAACTGTGTTCCCCGTGTGTTGGTGGTGGGGGCAACTGTGCCAGCGGCGGTGTGCCGCTGGGGGCAGTGCCTGCGCTGTCCTGGTGTCGGGAGGTTCCCCGCAGGGCTAAACATGTCAAATTCATAATATAGCACGTGCATGAGCATACGAGAATCACGCTGACAGGGAACTATTATGAGAGTGGCTTCAAATGCCACACGGATGGGGGGACGGTTACTTTGTACCTATAGACGCCGGGGGAAGAGTCGACGCCGACCCTGCACATTCAAAGAAACAGAAAGACGGCCCTGCCACTGGCATGCAAGGTTCTTAAAGGTCCTAACAAGGAAGGGCATTAAGTCAGAAGGGGTAGTAGTTGGGTGAATCCGATAGCACGTCATTCTTGTAGAGGAAACGTGCCGTACTGTACCAGTTGTGCCACTTAAACTCTGCGGTGGCAATCGAGTGAGCGCCTTCCACAATGCCGATGTTTTGTAGAGGAAAAGTGCCGTACTGTACCAGTCGTGCCATTTTCCCTCTAAGTGCTTAGAGGAACAGTGGCACAACTGGTACAGTACGGCGCGTGTCCTCTACACAACAGCGACCAAGGCCCTAGTATTGGCCTCAAGGCAGAAGGAGTAGTAGTTGGGTGAATCCGATTGCATGTCATGAGCAGGCTCTAGTTTGCCTTTCTAATAAGTAAAAAAAGACGCGAGCAGACGTTGACCATTTCATTGCAAAATGGCGAATAACTGTGTTTTTCTCGAATTGTGTTGGCCTAATTCATTTAGCCATTTAGCCGCCTTCAATTATAACGGCCAAAGTACGACCTCCCTCCGCGTCGACGGATTTCTTTAATTTTAGTGAAACGTGGGCCTGCTCATTGAAGGCAGGGCTAAATAAATTAGGCCAACCCAATTAAAGAAAACAAACGGTTCGGAAACGGTTATTCGCCAGCTTTGCAATGAAATGGTTAACGTCTGCGCGCGTCGATGTTTACTTATTAGAAAGGCGCACTGGGGCCTGCTCATTCTCACCTCGCCGTCTCGTGCAGCGGCAGGTTCGGGTCGAGCATCGCCTCGCAGTTGCAGTGGTGGTACACCGCCAGGCCGCCCAACTTAGCAACCTTGAACTGACCCGCGCCGTCCCTGATAGAGGAAGAGGAGTAGCATACGTTAATATACAGCAGAAAATAATTCAAACCATATATTGGTGGAAAGCTCTGGTACACCGCCAGGCCGCCCAACTTAGCAACCTTGAACTGACCCGCGCTGTCCCTGATCGAGGAGGAGGTGTGGTATAAGAATATTTACTACCGGACAGAATGCGAACAAGACATCATCGCACAGCTTGTCATTCTGGTGAAGCCCTACCCATCCCGCGAGCCCGCTTTACTTAGCAACCTTGAACTGACCCGCGCCGTCCCTGGTAGAGGAAGAGGAGTAGCATACGTTAATATACAGCAGAAAATAATTCAAAACACATATTGGTAGATAGCTCTAGAACACCGCCAGCCCGCCCAACTTTGCAACCTTGAACTGACCCGCGCCGTCCCTAATAGAAGATAAGGGGTAGCATTAGTATAAATGCTTCCGGAAATAATTCAGTTAGTGCTTGTATGAACCATTTTATTAAAACATGCATTGGTCAAAAGCTCTAGTACACCGCCAACCCGCCCAACTTTGCAACCTTAAACTGGCCCGCGCCTTCCCTAATAGAAAATAAGGGGTAGCATTAGTATAAATGCTTCCGGAAATAATTCAGTTAGTGCTTGTATGAACCATTTTATTAAAACATGCATTGGTTAAAAGCTCTGGTACATCGCGAGCCCGCCCAACTATGCAACATTAAACTGGCCCGCGGCGTCCCTGGAAGAGGCAGAGGAGTAGCATACGTTAATATAAGGCCGGACACAATTCGCTTAGTGCGTTTATGAACCAGTTTTATTGAAAAAGACATCGGTCAAAAGCTCTCGTACACCACCAGCCCGCCCAACTTGGCAACCTTGAACTGGCCCGCGCCGTCCCTGGTAAAAGATACAGGGGTAGTATAAGTATCTACACTGCCAGAAAAACAAAAAATACATTGTTTCAGAGCTTGATCTTCTGTGTGTAGAAGCAGGCTTTAGCACTGTCGCACGCGCAGACAATACTCTACTTTTGACTAGACCACCGCAGGATTTACGCTTCGCAAAGTCACCTAACTTAGCAACCTTAAACTGGCCCGCACCGTCCCTGGTTGAGAAAGAGGGGTAGTATAAGTATATACACTGCCAGAAATAATTCGAAAAGACATTGTTTCCGTGCTTGATCTTCTGGTTAAAGAAATAGGCCCTGACACTGTCGCCCGCGCAGACAATGCTCTACTTGTAACTAGGCCACCATAGGCGTTAAGCCTTCGCAAGGCCTCCTAACTTGGCAACCCTTCAACTGGCCTCCGTTGTCCCTGTTGAGAGAAGGGGAGTAGTGTAAGTATACATGCTTCCGGAAACATCAAAAATCGGGTTCACCCCGATTCCAAGCCGCGTGCTACCCGTTGCCTTGCGTCAACCCCGAGGCACCTTTACATTGTCTGTTTACCTGTTGAAATAGCGCTCGCCGCTCGAGTTTGCCGAGATGGAGAGGTCGGATAATCCTATAATCAGGGTTCACCCGAAGAAACTCGACGTCGAAACACGTAGGCGCACAGGGTACATATACATGGTCTGTTGATGGTTGTATCCCGATGCAGAGGTATTCGTCCTCCCTCCGGTATTCTCTCCTCAGTACGCTGTTTTTGTTGGCTGCCGACTACGTCGTCGCTCTACTGTCTGTGTACCTGTTAAACGAGCGTTCGCCGCCCGAGTTCGCAGAGAAGATGGAGAGTTCGGCCATTGTGGCGCCGATGGCGAAAGCCGCGGTCGAGTTGGTGGCGTCTTCGTACCGGACGTGCATGTTGCGTAAAGCGAGCTGCACGTTGTTGACGATTCGCCTGGGGCATAGTTTAAGGGAAGGCGGATTACGCGTGTAGAGGACACGCATAGCGCATAGTGCCGACAGCGTTCGATCTATGATATGTGTGTCGCCCGTCCCACGGGTAGCTGTGATCTGTGTGTCACCCGTCCCCACAGGTTGTGTCCTCGTGTAAACGTGCGACATACAGATCACAGATCTAACAATAGCGAGTGAGCGCCATCTTCGGGAGTTGCTGTTTTGCGAAAGGCGAGCTGCACGGTGTTGACGATCCGCCTGAGGAGGATATGTCGCTCGTTGCTGAGCTTGTGTGTGTCGTGTGTATCTGTGTGTGCGTATGTGTGTGTGTGTGTGTGTGTGGGTGTGTGTATGTGTGTCGGTGTGTATGTGTGTGTCGGGTGCGTGTATGTGTATGTGTGCGTCGTTATGTCGCTCTCTGTGTGTGTGTGTAGGTGTATGTTTGTGTGTGTTTTTGTTAGGGTTAACCCCCTCGCCCTAACCGCGTTTTCGTAGCGGACGTGCATGTTGCGAAAGGCGAGTTGCACGTTGTTGACGATTCGCCTGAGGAGATGTAGAAGAGATCAAAGGGAAGCGGGCTAGAGGTTTAAAGCACAAGTACTGTGCGTCCAGCGAGTGAGATCCTCCTCAGGAAGTCGCTGTTTGCGAAAGGCGAGCCGAATGGTGTTGACGATTCGCCTGAGAAAGAGATATCGCTCGTTGTTGAGCGTGTGTCGTGTCTGTCTATGTGTGTGTGTGTGTGTGTGTGTGTGTGTGTGTGTGTGTGTGTGTGTGTGTGTGTGTGTGTGTGTGTGTGTGTGTGTGTGTGTGTGTGTGTGTTCGTCTGTTCGGGTTAACCCCTCACCCTATCCGCGTCGTCGTACCGGACGTGCATGTTGCGGGAAGCGAGCTGCACGGTGTTAACGATTCTCCTAAGAAGGATATATCGCTCGTTGTTGAGCGTGTGTGTCGTGTGTATCTCTCTGTGTGTGTGTGTGTGTGCGTGTGCGGGTTAACTCATGGTTCGGCCAGTCCCGTTTGCGGTTTGTAAAAAAAGATCTACGGGAGGCGGGTCACAAGTGTAGAGAAACAGTACTTTGCGGACAGGGAGTGAGCGCCAGTTTGTGGAGTTGCTGTTTTGTGGAAGGCGAGCTTAGCTGCAAGTTGTTGACGATTCGGCTGAGGAAATCCACGGTATGTATATATTTCATTATTGATGTATTGATTGACGTGTTTATATATGTAGTTACTCAAAGATATCAATACATACATACATGAACATACATATGAAGGAGGAGATCAATGAAAAGCGGATTAAGCGTGTAGAGGACACGTGTAGTGCATAGTGCGGACAGCGTTAGATCTGTGATATGTATGTCGCCCGTCCCCACGGGTTGCTGTGATCTGTGTGTCGCCCGTCCCCACGGGTTGTGTCCCCGTGTGAACGTGCGACACACAGATCACAGATCTATCGACAGCGAGTGAGCGCCATCTTAGGGAGTTGCTGTTTGTGGATACATAGCTGCACGTTGTTAACGATTTGCCTGAGGAGATCCACGGTATGTATGTATTTCATGATTAATGATGTGTTCATTGACATGTTTATATATGTAGTTACTCAAAGATATCAATACATACATACATGAACATACATATGGAGGAGGAGATCAACGGAAGGCGGGTTAGGCGTGTAAACGACACGTATACTGCATAGTGCGGACCGCGAGTAAGCACCAGCTTAAGGAGTTGCTGTTTTGTTACAGCCCCCCCAAGCCTGCGTCACTTCATGACGCAGGGTTGGCTGCCTTCCGTGGTGATGCTGGGGTATGGCGTCGCCTTGCCCGTGTGTGGCTTTGTGAGTACCTTTGTGTGATTGATTGAGTGGCTGTTTTGCGGTGCGTGGCGTGCCTACGGGCGCGCTTCTCACGCACTCTGCTTAGCAGGCTCCCCTATGGGGTAGCCGAGTTACGTGTGTAGTGTATCGTTTGCGCGTGCGCCAGTGTTCGGGCGTTGTTTCTTTGTTTTCTGTGAGGGTCTTTGTTTGATTGATTGAGTTGCTGTTTTGTGGAAAGCGAGCTGAATGTTGTTGACGATTCGCCTGAGCAGGATATGTCGCTCGTTGCTAAGCGTGTGTGTCGTGTCTGTCTGTGTGTGTGTGTGTGAGTGTGTGTGTGTGTGAATGTGTGTGTGTGTGCGTGCGTGCGTATTTGTGCGTTTGTGTGTGTATGTGTGTGCGCGTGTGTGTGTGTGTGTGTGTATGTGTGTGTGTGTGTGTGCGTGTGCGTGCGTGCGTGCATGATTGTGCGTTTGTGTGTGTGTGTGTGTGTGGGGGTGTGTGTGTGTGGGTGTGTGTGCGTGTGTGTG
>Ga0335398_10007744_pt1 | contig 13026 bp, 10 predicted proteins | sample BON03_FD_205742 | JGI IMG/M metagenome (GOLD analysis project Ga0335398, IMG submission 205742) | Freshwater microbial communities from Lake Bonney liftoff mats and glacier meltwater in Antarctica - BON-03 (spades assembly) (version 2) | ecosystem: Environmental > Aquatic > Freshwater > Ice >...
AGATAGACACGTGTAAATATATATATATGTATATGCATATACAAAATGTATATTTACGTACATAGATACAAATACATTTTAATATATGTATATACATATATTTATGTATATGTATGTATGCATATCACAAATTTATGCCTATACATATATGCAGAGCGAATATTTTCGAGAGAGCACACTGAGCACAATTTTTCCATACCCCGAACAAAAGCCCGTGAACGTCGCCGTGTGATGACAACTGTTCTGCAAACGCCAGGGCTAGACACACGCCAGGCGTGGTCAGCTCTACTGTCCGTTCCCTTCGACCCGCCATGGGCGATGTTGCGACGGTACCGTGTGGTCCGTGACCAGAGTCCCAAGTCACCTCGAAAGCAGACAGCAGCTGCAGACACCTGAGGATGAGCTTGAACGATGCTAGGCTCGAGTCGGAGAACAGGTACCTGTCGCCCTGCTTTCGCATTGACATTCCTTCTAGCATCTCCCCGTTTCTGCTGCTCAAGCCCTCAGCAACTTGCATGCCCTTTGAAACAGATGCGTGCAGTTTGTCGTCCAGTTTGTTGCCGTGCGCAGCGTCGCAAGGGGGTCGGCGAGTCAGACTCGACCGTTTGTCTTACGATTCGCTGTCTTTCGTTCCGCCTCGATTTTTTGCTCATCTACATACCATGTTGGCTCTTTTTGTTTCTCATTCGTTTGCAGAGACGGCCGTCTCACTACACGCAAGACATTCCCGGTATATATGTGAATGTGCTTGGACACCCCTGAGAATCGGATGCACGCGGGCGCGTGTGTTTGTAGCGTTTGTTTGCATGCGTTAAGTACTCCTGTTCTCCTAGCTTTCTCTTCCTGTAGCTGCAAGTGCAAGTCTGAGAAACATTTGGACCTCCCCTCCGCAGGAGGAGAAAAGGATCATGGATATTGTAAAAGCCGAGGCCCTGACCAAGTGCCAGCCTGATATCGCTGCTTTTGCCGAGTCTGCCCCCGCCCCCTCTCTCCCTCTGTGAAGCAGCTTCCCTCTTCTTCCCTTTCTCTGCACCACACCCACTCTCTTTCGGCCCGTGTTCTAATCCGCTGTCATTATCACTCCCCTCTGATCGTCTCCTTCCCCCGCAAGTCATTGTATGCCAGTCTCATTGGCTACCTTTGTCTGTGTGCTTGTGGCACGGTGCCAGAGGGTCAGACGATTCATGGCGCCCGAAACTGGCCCGATTTTCCAGCTTGAACGCAGTGTTATCACATCCGTATTGCATGCTGTGCAGTTTGATTTGATAGGAATTGCATCCTTTCCATCCGCAATTTCTCCCATCCTTCTCTATACCCGCGCGTGCAAACACTCCTGCACGTGCCCACACGCACACACGCAAATTCACGGGGGCGTACACACACACACAAACACACCGAAATCAGATGTGCCAAGGCAAACAACATTCTGGTCATTTTCAACTGCAGGTCTCTCTCCCCACTCAACCACCCCCCCTTGCCACTCATCTCGTGATCAAGTCAGTCTGTTCGCACTGCTCGTTGTTTTCAAGCTATTTTGATTTCACACGATTAATCACCCACGCACACACGCACACACACACATGCACACATTTACATACATACATACATACATATTTTTCCTCTTACGTTCCATTTTCCGGCCGCATAACTTGTCTTTCAGCTTCTTTATTCTCTTCCACATCGCACACGAATCTCACATTACCACTCCCTCGCTGCATCTCACATTTAATCTCGGGGGGTGCAGGGAAGAAAACCGCAAGATGAATGAGTGTGTCAACCTATTTTCCACCGAAGCGCACATTGATGTTGTCCGGTAATCTCGTTCCTCCCCCCCAACCCCCTCCTTCTCAGGCTGGTCCAGGTTTGCGTCTTTCTGCGCCCTGTGCCGTTACAAATGTGTGTGTTGCTAGTAGACAAAAGGCAGCAAGGAGAAAGTTCAAGCATGTTGCAGGAGGTGCTATAGTTGTCCGTATGTGTTCGAATGCACAAGGATCATGTAGGAATGCGGTTCGGTGATGCATGTGCGTGTGCGTGTGCGTGTGCGTGTGCGTGTGCGTGTGCGTGTGCTTATCAGGCAACGGCGCGCGGCCGAGCAGGCAGCAGCGTCTCTTGCAGCAGCGGCAGCGCTCAAGTGATTTGATCCCTCCCATTCTGTCTTCGGCTCTCTTTCGCACCTTTGGTCTTTATCGCCTCCACGGCTATCGTGACCGTGCCTGGACAAAGTTAGACTGGTTACCTTCAAAGGTTTGTTTTTCACTTCGTTCAACGTGGTGCGTTGTTATTCTACACCTTGTGCATGCCCGTTACTAGGAGATGCAGTGCTTGTCAGTATGAGCTGGCCCGGGATGGTCAGTTGGACACCGTTTGATGAATAAAGTCCCACACGATTAAAAACAATTTCCGGATGAAAAATACAAAAAAATTTTTGTCAAGAAAGGTGGTGTGAGACTGGGAAAAGGACTCGAACTTGATGAGATGCGTACGCATTGTGTGAGACAAGGGACTGAAAATCAAAAGACTCAGCACGCCCGGGCGAATGTTTGCACCCACAACCACCTTAGATGTGAGATTTAATCATCAGCATGTGAGCCGATTTTAACGTTCATGTAGCCGAATTGTGATCCAATTTGATCTTTCATCTGAAAATATTGATGATGGCAAAAGCTTATGAAATACTATGAAGTAATTGCTTGTATGAAAAGTTAAAAGTGACTGCAGTTGAATCATCTAGAAATTGTGGCACCGGGATAAGAGTTCAGACTTGGGTGGAACGGCGCACGGTACGTGCGCATTCCTGTACCTTCGCACATCATAATCATGCCATATTCGCCCAAATTGAAACCCTAAACCCGGGGCCCCCCACCCAGTCCAGATTCCTGACCACCAACTACTTTCCCAGATTTCCCTCCCATCGCCTGTAAATGTCTGCTCGCACCTGGTCGCCGGCGTCTGCCACTGAGCAGTGTTGGTCACAGTGACTGCGTATCCGAGTTCAGACCAAGTCTTCCTGGTTTGCTCCGAGCCCCAGTCCTCGGCGGGCCCCAGGCCGGGCCGCTGCGGCACACAGGCAGAGTGCTGTACTCAGGCTGAGTCACGGTCTTTTTGCCGTACTCGTGGTTACATTACCATGATCATTGTCAACAATTATTTTTGACCATGGTATTCACTGAAACGCTTTAATAATCTTAAATTCAGTAAAGGAGACCCCAATGATCACACAGCAAAAGTGGATACATATTTGAAAAGTCCTACTTTTTCTGCATCGAATGGTAAGTGTTACAACTCTCTCAGCTCATTTCAGATTTTCGAGTGTCACGGTATACCCAGAATTTCTGGTATATGAGACCCCAGTGATCGCATAGCAAAAGTGGATACATATTTGAAAAACCCTACTTTTTCTGCGTTGAATGGTAAGTGTTACAACTCTCTCAGCTCCTCTGGGATGATTTTCGAGTGTATACCCACGGTTTTGGTCCTAAGACGAACCCAGAAATTGCATGAAATTAGTGGAGACATATTTGAAAAGGATTGAATTGTCTGCGTCGAATTCAATATATTTGATTCTCTTTTGGATTACAGACTCGGAAAGAAACAAAATTGACAATTGGGTTGTCACGGTTGAACTGTAAATAATTTTTATATATGTATTAAAACCATCCTTCCTAAATTACATTTAAACGTCCCTCTATCTTATCCGTTCTCACGAACATCAAAATTCTATGAATGACTCAGAATCAAGTTTGACAAGTGCAACATGGTCGTCAAGTGCAACATGGTCGTCATTGCCTTGGAGTTCGTCTCGCTGAGTCACGCTCTGATCTACGTTCTTGTACGTCTTACAAGAGTTGATCAAATTGTTGCATGGATTCATCAATCATATCTGCAGTATTGTAAGAAACCATCTTGGAACTTCGGAACTTGATACTCGGCCACGGTCAGATCACCGAAACGAAATTTTTTACGAAAAGGAGGAGACGCGATCATCTTGACTTTGAACCTTGATGATCATGTCAATTGTTGGTAGGTTTTATGGATTCAAAATCATCACACGTACATTTCTTCACTTCGCTTCCAATTCAGTCTGTATATGGTTCGAACATTCAAGATCTGTTTCAAAAGTTTGAACTTGACAACACGACAAACTACCAGTTTAATTTTCAGATTGGTGAGGCTCTTTCTGTCTCTGCCAGTCTCCCTTTTTGGTCTCGGTCAATCTCCAAGTCTTGAGGCTCAGTCTCAGTCTTTCAGACTCAGACCAGGCCATAGTCACACAATTTGAGACGCAGAAAGCCTGAGTCTCTGATGATTATCTAGCTCTGTTTTAAAGTGATACTGTAATATTTTTTTTTTTGGACACAAAATGCCATGTGCGTCTATGTATTATAATGCCACGCTCGCACAGCCATGGCCAAGAGGGGTGCACACGCTGCGCAAGCACATGCGGCAGGTATAGGAATGGGATTCAGTACTGACATTATAGAGCGCTGGCCCGGGAATTTTGTTCAGGTAGTTCACGTAGGGCTTCTGCAGCAGGTGCAGGTTCAAAGTTGATGTTGGCCAGTAGCTGAGCTGGAGAGTTCAGCACTGGCAGCCTCTTTGGTCTCACTCATTGTGAACCTGTAGCACATGTTTGCATTCATCACAACCCAGTGCAAAGGGCAGAATTCGCAAAAACAAGATATGTATCAAGATATGAATCACATACACAACATGTTTAGCACATATTTTGAAACACACGCCAGTTGAGCGCTAGCCCATTACGCTCACCAATCACTTCATTCCGCCGCTGCGCAGATGTACACTGTCCCAGCGCTGTCCCCCATGCCCTCACCCACCCCAGCACATACCATGATTGTGACCTTTAGATTTTGAGCAATCTTTCCAGAAAAATCGATTCTTTAAATACAAAATTTTGAGGTGCTAAAGAACTGTGCTGTATGTTGTACCCGACAACATTGTTCGTACAAAGAGTGTACCTGTGAAATTAATTGTACTCATTTTTGTTCTGTTCGGGGTTATTGCTGGAGAAAGAGGGGGGGAAGGATCATAATTTGTACCGAGAGACCCCACCAAACCAACAGAACTTTGTCACGGTACCACAGATGTACAATTTCTTGTAAAATCATTGTGGGTCCGGTAAATACCCTGACCCTATGAGTGAAGTGGACTTTTTCTTTTCGACAACCATATTCACGACAAATCTGAGTTCTAATGGGAGGATCCGACAGGTACAGAACACGATAAGTTGTCATTATTTAGATACCATGCATTTAAAACTGAATTAAATTATTACTGCACCGGGGGGTGCAGTACTTAAAAAAAAATAAAGGGACTTGGCAAATTCAAATTTGTTGAGAAACGCTGGTTGGAACCTTCATCTTTGCCCCACGATACCGTGGGAGATTCCCAACGGAATCTCGGTGACCTGAGATTCGAAAAAAAACTGTTGAGCACGACTCTGACATTTCACAAAGTGACCAAAACATACCCACAATCCGTGGGGTTATCGACTGGAGATTCTGCAGGTCGTTCTCAGGGGAATCGAAAAGTATTTACAGTTTATGACAATCAACACATTTACAAGATTGGGCATGTACACGCTCTGAGCTCCTTCCAGCGTTTCCCCCCCCACGATTGTTATTTTTTACACTCGAGCCACGCTACACTCCAATCAATTCCACAGATTTCTCACTTCTTCGTGACGCGTGCCGGAGAACCTTACAATCCAACGCCGGCGGCGAGGAAGGTTCGGTGACTGGCGAGACGCTTCCGTCTGAACACACGAGCGGGAGATTGGCACAGGACGCAGACAAGCGCAATTTGAGGTGAAGTTTTTGCGCCGTCAGCGACGCTTGAGCTGCTGCATCCTTGGGCGCGTCGAGAAGGCGCCACTGTGAACCTCTGCCACTGCGCTCCTCAGGAACCCACCAGGCGAGGTGGCCTGTCAGCGGGTCATGCCGGATGGCCTGCTCAGCGGGGTTGGCACCTTCGAGGTAAGTGATTAGATCTTCGTCAATCTCATTCACTGGAAGCACTTGCTGCATGAAGCGAAGCAACTCATCGCGCTGAGCGCTTGGCAGACTGATTAATGGCTCGACAACGACCACCCGCGAGTCCTTGCTGAGCGCGACATTGTCGTCGTACAACACAATTCTCTGGCTGTGCAAGCCAAGGTGGCGTGCAGTTTTGTCCAAGTCTTTTTCAGTCGCCGTCACCACGACCGGCGGAGCCGTCGCCAGCCCCAGTTCGAGCGCAATCGCGTCGCGGGCTGCAAGCAGACGCTCAAGCCCCTTTAACACATCGTGCTCCTCCTCCTGGTCGAGCACGGGCCCGCAATATTGTTCTAGCACATCCCCTGCCTGTTGCATGGTTGCTGGGATGTGCACCTGCCCCCCTGCGTCGTGCCAGTCTGCATAGCGCAGGCCAAGCACCTCACCCGTCATACACGACTTGTAATTTAGCAGCTGAGGGCGGCGCGTGTAAATTACGACATCCACTTCGTCCTTCGCCGCATAGCTCTCGTACGCTTGCCGCAGGCTGGGGCTAACAAGGCGTCTGTACAGCTCACGCACAATTTCTGGGGACTTGCCCATCCACTGCAAACTCAAGCCGAGATCATTGCCATCATTTCCAAATAGACACGTCTTGTCGAGGTCCAGCATGAGCGTTGTCCTGCCTCTGTTTGCAACCATCCCCCCCAGGGCCGCACTGTCGCCCAGGCTCACACGTCGCGGGGGAACCATCTTCAGGTAGCTCTGCCAGCTACTCTCCGACCCGAATAGCTTGCTGTCGCCTCCCATCCAGACCCCCTCCTCCCCAGCGCGCACATTCATTCTCGTCTGCGGAAACTGCATACTGTGTTGCGAATCAAACGACCGGCAGCTCGGCATACTGAGCAGCACCAGTGCACAAGCGGTTGCCGCTGCACGCAGGGGTGCGCGCCGCGCGCGCTCATGTGTGCCCGCCCACGCTGCATGCGCCTCCGTGTCTGCCATGTCCCTGATCTCTTGATTCGGTTGAGCAGATGCGCCACTCTTTACGTGTGTTACACCCAGCGTCTTTACGTGGGGTTTTTGGTGACAGTAATCCGCCCCGTCGTTTCAGCGTCCCAGCACCAGAATGTTGTGCTGGGTTTCTTTCAATCATGTTGCTGGGACCACGCACAGCGGATTTTCCAAAAACTGTTCATAGAGCTCCAAAAAGAGACTCCTGTCACGTTGGAGTGAAAAGCGATCTACTATTATGGCGATTGCACAACACAATGTATCTCTTTTATCAATTATTTTGTGGTCTTTTTCGGGGTTGTGCCCAGGTGAACCGTTTGCCATGAAAGGAGGATTTGCTTCCAGCACAGATGCCAGATGGTTGCTGCATGGTCCCTCACTAGGATTGAAATCCTGGTAATGAGAACCCAGTGATAAATTCCGGTGTTGGGGATGCGTTGGGACGCCGAAAAGGACGTAAAGCCTTGTGATTCGTGTTGTAAAGTACTAAAACAAGCATCTGGTCAGCATTTCCGACTGAGATTATGTGACAAAGTCTAGGTCGAAAAGATGTTATGAGAGACCTACATGTTTTGCGTCTGTTGCTATCCGCGGCGATGCTCACGATGATGCACAGCTTCGTGCGCGCATACTCTGCCGCGCCTTTGCACGCCGCAGACGAGGACACTGCATCAATGTGCCCCGCTCCTGCTCTCGCGACCGGCGACCCGAGACCACTCACAGATTCCTGTGTCGTTTCACCCTCGCCACACAGCGAGAGCAGCCTCATTCTCGGGTCCGACAGCGTGCGGTCGTTCAAGTTGGCATCGCACGGGTCCTCCGAGAGCATGCGTTCGCTGGCTTCACGGACCTCGTTGGACAGCGACAGCGAGCTGGGCAGCTTGTACCGGCTCCTCGATGTTGACCACGAGCTAAGGATGGCCTTTTATTGAGTTGCGCCTTGTTTCCTCTCGTGCCTGGCGCCAGGGCTTTGCTGGGGTAGCTCAGCCCGCCTGCCCCGAATGAGCCTTTCTGCGGGGGACCAGCACAAGAAGCAGCCAGCCTAGTAGATTAGTTTGTGTGTGTATTGTAGATTAGCTGTATTGTAGATAAGAGTATTTTAGTTTTGTGTAAAGTTATCCGCCGTTTGTACATGAGGCACGGCGCCGACACTTATGGTTTTGTATTTGTCCATTTGTAAACCCACACGCACACGCTTGTAGAAACATGATCGGCCTGTGACCACGCTCTTTTTGTGTATGCGGGAACCTTGTGGCGTGATTAAAAACACATGAACAAGTATTCAGTTGCAGAAAAATCACTCTCTGTCTCTGTCACGCGAGCTTTTGCGTATACACTCCGCTTGACTAAACAGGGCGCGTTGATCGGGACGACGGTGCCATTGTGATACTGATCAGGGCTGCTGGATTGCAGATCGGATGACAAGAATCTCTCGCTCTCGTGCTCGCTCTCGTGCTCGCTCTCGTGCGCGTGCGCTCTGTCTCCCCCCTCTGCCTCCCACCCTCTTTACTTTGCTTTCTCTTGAAGGGCACGCATAAGTGGAGCAGCAGATCTGCAACTCAGGCACTCGTGTTCACGCTCGCGTTGACTTGCTCGCTTGTTCGCTCGCTCGTACGTGCCAGTGGGCTCTCTTACTCTCGCTCTCGCGCGTTTGCACTCGCACTCTCACTCTCACACGCTCACAAGTGCCAGTGTTCATATATCTTGCACGACACGTCACGTGTGCGTAACATGGTGAGAAAAGGCATCGTGAGTCCTCTGCATATGTCGCAATGATCAACGGTAGCGCAATAGCAACTCGCGGACCTCGGCACCATGTACACTAGAGAAGTGGAGGGGCAGAGTACTGTGACACAATTGTGGAGGCGGGCAATCACTGATTACGACAGGTAAGGTTGTGCGAAGATGTATGAAAACCAACAATCTCGCGTTGTTTCCACAGATTAAACGAGACATGGGCGAGGCCCGTCAAAAACTTCGGTACCATCCGATCCTGGCACATGTGATCACCAGCGATTAGTTACGGTTGTACGGTGGCCAATGTGCTCTCAAAGTGCGACTCGCACTGCCAGCTGCCTGTCACGGTCGGCGAGGACTCAGAGACGGAGAACTTGGATATACACTCATACACACACACAAGCACACAACACACGTACACACACACACCACACACACAAACACACACGCACACACACACGATGCACACACACAAAACTCTCCACATATGCTTTCTCTCTGGCACATACACTGGCATGCGTGAGCACATAAATGAAGGAACACAGCGGAGAGAACCGTGACATTCGCACACCTGCAGTAAAGTTCCTGGCCTTGCAGCGGCCTGCACCCCTACTTCGAGTTTCCTACCACCCTTACAAAACGAACCTGTAGCGCGAACTGGAGCGCAATTCTAGCCAGGTCACTGTTTACTAAGTTTGGCAATTCATCTATACCCGTGTAAAGGGTTTTCCAAAAGCCGAGCTGAGGTACGTTTGATCTGAAAAGGGCCTAAACTAAACGTTCTGATTCGTGACAAGATCTTGTTCAAGTTCGTGGGTGTTGCTCACTTGACGCGTGGCGGCAGATCTTGTCCGTGGGCGCTGTATCGCTAGCTTACAACAGCTTGCTAAACCCCTCTTTATTTAGCGCTCTGGATCACAAATGACTGAGGTAGGCGAGCGACGGAAGTCGATGCGAAGGTGCTGAACTCAGAGAACGTATACTGGATCGACTACAGGAACTTCGAAGGACCGCAATTTTATCGGGAGCGACTTCTGTATTGCCGCCCGCGCTTCAAGGTGCAGGCCTTCGTTCATGGTAGGGCTGCGATAAGAAGAAGGGAAACATGCGCGTGGCTATCAAGACCATTGAGCCTCGGAGGCCCGGCCACACCCTCTGACTGGCCCTCTAACTGGTGACCGTGGGCCTGTCCTCGTCACAATGTGCCGCTGTGCATGCAGTCGGCTCCTAAAAAACGAACGGCCTGGGTGGCGCGAACTGGTACCGTGACACAATTGTAGCTGGGGGTTTTCAGTTTATGATTCACTTGTTACGACTGCATTGAGGCACCACTCAGCGACCACTTGGTCATGCGAGGGTTCGTGGGCGGACCGCATAGGTACCGCTGCAGACACACTGGCAAGAGAGTTCGTTTCAGAAAGCCCAGTCTCAAACGAGTTCGTGAGCAGTTTGCAACTTTAGAACAGAGTTTTTTGAGAAACGACAATTTGTTGAACGCTGATGCCTATCTAAAGACGTGACCGTAGACACGAAGCATGTGCTTGTGAGGTTTAATCTAGTCAAACGGTGAGTGCTCTTCAAAGGCTCGGAGCTTAAATAGGAATCAGCTTCCAAAAAATTGTCGTTTCTCAAAGAACTCTCTTCTAAAGATGCAGACTGCTCACGAACTCTGTTCGACACTGGGCTTTCTGTCACTGACTCTCTTGTGTCTGCAGCGGTAGTCAGGCGGTCCGCTCACGGACTCTCTCATGACTAAGTGGTCGATGAGTGATGTATCGCTACTGCTTGCTAAAACACTTCTGCGAGGCCTCAAGGCCCCGGTCACACCCTCTGATTTGCACTCCCACCCGGGCCGGTGACCTAGAACATCGTTATCAAGTGGAAATCAGGTTCAAAATACCGTGACTAACTTTACTGTGACACTTTTGAATGACGACCCCAAATCCCCTCTTTACTGAAGCAGCCGCACTCAGGTTCAAGTTACCGTGACTAACTTTGATTTTCATCAAAAACCATAATGACCGAAATCATAACCTGAGGCAAGGCGATCGTGACGGAAGTCCACGAAGAGGCACTCACTGGCCGGGCAACTCAGCCATAAGTAACTTGATCTTGTACTGCCAGTGGATCGAATACTGCCAACTTATTTCCGAGTCTTTATTTCTCAACACTTTACTCGGCTTGAGGCTTTTGGGCCAATACGAATCGAAATCGTTTGTATGCATGATTGTGTATCCTGACCTGAACAACACTACTGGTCCGAGTCGTCTTTGGCTTAGCCTGAGGGTTCAGGGCGTCCAGTTGATGCTAATATGGTTGTCGAAAAGAATCAGCCTGAGTCCATTGTACAGTCATGATACGATTGTCTCGGCCGTGAAAAGAAATACATCACAAATATTAAAATAGGCCAGGGTGTAGTGGGCATTCAATCCAAAATGAAATGTACCGCTCTGGAGCTGCCACAGCCAACGGGGTTGCCACTGCAAGAGAAGGCTGACGGTACGTAGAGGAGCACCTCTGAAGAGTCGTCAAATATGGCCACTGGCAACTGTGAGCAACATCACCGAGCTCAGCCCCGGAGGTGCCCTGGCGGCTGCCGCGGCCGCGACGACCGTTACGGTATTTTTCTGTGTTGACCCCCCCAAACAGGTCCCCCAGGCAGAATTTTTTTGGAGTCTCTACTCTCAACCCGAGTGCACTTTAAAGGGAGCGAGTTCAAGTTAAGCAATAGCTGCTTCGGATGAATCGTACGACAGCAAATGCTTATTTTTCAATTCATTGTACTAGGAGCTGTAGTGGCGCAAGGGCCATGAACTGCCCAATACCAGCTTGCTCCCTGACTCACCACCTTTATTGTTTTGCTAGCGATTAAATTCAAGTTTTCCTGGGTACTACATTAGTCCTTGAACCTGCAAAACTTGAAATGGCCCACCGGGTATCAATCACAAGGAATCCCACGGCCGCAGCAATTCGGCACTTTCTTCCGAGCCCAATGAAGCCACAAGTCGGAACAATTGTGGTGTCACGGTAGCAGGTGATACAAAGACTCGGAATCCTTGTGTAAACTCTAGTATGCCAGTACGCTGGCATATGGGTGACATATTTGATTATCATGTGACAGGGACATCCGATGCCATTGTGGCGATTTCTGATTCCCCAATACAATGTTTCTTCAAGTTTGTTTGGCAGTGGTTGCAAACGTTGACAGATTCCGAGTCGGCTATCATGATTATTCCGCGCAAACTTGCAACTTTAAAGGGTGTGCCACTGACAAGGACGCATGAATGGTTCGCAGTCATAAGGCACCTTCACATCAGAGCTGCTCTTGCAAGATTTTTCTTACACTGTGACCAAAATCAAAACAAAACATGGCGACTTGTGACTAACACTAACAAAAGGACGGCCCTGTGGTTGCATCAAGTTTTACGGTTCAGACAGAAAGGAAAGTTCAGAAGTGTAGTACAGGTCTACCTGACTTATGATCAATCAAAAAGCAGATTTCTAGATTCAAGTTGCTCAGGCTGCTCGCCTTGGGACAACATCCGAGTCTTGGGATTCAAGTCATTAATTGGGTGCTCAAAACCCAATTAGTCCTGGGCCAGTGCCTCCAAAGAATGGAGAAAGAGGTTTGGGTAGGAGGAACGAACGCAACCAACGCTACCCACCCCAAAAGGTGCGTTGCAATGCAGGGACTCAGGACTGCCTCGGGGGGGGGGTTGAAGTGCGTTGGTCCCGGGCCTAGAGGGTCCTTTCGAAGTGCGATAAATAAGTCACGGTATTACAAAAATTTCAATACCCCAAACAAAAAAAGAATCGGGAACCAGACTTTCCCTCGAGACTCCGAGTCGAGAGTCGTCAGGTGTGAGATGTGGTGGATTCGCATTGTACGGCCCACGTACAAGATTGGTGGAGATAATATTGTTGTGGGTGGTCACTGCCACCAGAACTTGGACCGGTATATTCTGCGGGAACTGCTAGCGCAGACGTCGCCGAGCCCGGGCCTGCGTCTAGGGGGTTAGCGATAACGCACCTACGAACAAGGTCTGCCGCCGTGCGCCCCTGGCGTGACCCTTCGCCTGAACGCCTACGAACGAGATCTTGTCACGAACGAGAAAGTTTAGTTTCGAAGTTTAGATCCTAACCGAACATTTGAAGATTTTTTTTTTCCCTCGCGTTCATCGAACAGCATAAGAGGCTATCGAGGATCCGAGCTGAGCTTGTCGAGTTTAGAGCATTAAAAGTTACATGTGTACTTGTGTCTCTGGCTTGTCCCATCTCTTCTGAC